>OOBP01001225.1_pt1 | contig 12488 bp, 12 predicted proteins | sample 1671681 | NCBI WGS metagenome assembly OOBP01 (sample SAMN06348181, study PRJEB24527) | human gut metagenome
CATGGAGCAGCTCAATGACATCACTAACTTTGGCTCAGCAGTACGTGGGGTCACTAGCTTTGTCGTTGATGAGCTCTGGACGCAAGACACACCAGCAGGGCGAATGACCCTGAAAAACAAGCTCTACCTATTTAAAAACCCCGCTCGCGCGACCGAAGAAGAACTCGAACATCTCCGCTGTGCTCAGGCTGTACTCGAGTTCCGCAATTACGAAACGGACGTGCGTCGAGGGAAAATCCCCCGAAACAGCAAACAGCCAGAGAAGCCCCACGAAAACATCCTCAAAAAGTACACAAGGATTCTCTACGAAAACCGTCGCGCCCAAATGGACGAAAATGTGTGGACTATCCAAAGTGATCGACTAAAAGTGCTATCTGAGTTTGCTGGTTGCTTTGCTCTACGCAGCAATCTAGCAATGGATCGATGGGAGGCATTGGATCGCTACAGCGAACGCAACATCATCGAACAGGGCTTTAGAAAGCTCAAAGACGATTGCCGTGGGGAAACTCTGAACATCACGGGGTCTGGCTATAAGGGCAAGCTTTTCTTGCTCACCCTAGGGCAATCGCTATTGATGGCTATGCGTTACTCGGTTCGCAAAAACGAAGCGCTGAAAAAGGGAAAGCTTGAGAAGAACTCCCTGAGATTGGCATTGGCCACGCTGAAATTAGTTGAGGCCCGTGTTCAACGAGCCTCACTTGGTTATAAGGTCAAGACATTGACCAAAGAGCAAAAGGATATTTTTGCTCTGCTAGAGGTCACTCCCCCTCCAAGATTCATCTACCGATTTAGAAACTAGAGGGGGCGAGAGCTTGAGTTACCTCTGCTTAGGGCTTTGTTTTGGTCGATGGTAACGGGACTTAGTCTCGTTCACGCAACCAAACCATCAGAATGGCTTCAAGAATTTTTTCGTTGCTCGCCTCGGGATCGTCATCAAACTCATCGAGCGCACAAATCATCGCGTGAAGCTGTACAAACGACAATGTGAGCGGGTCGAGCTCTGGATTCTGATCATAGAGCGCCTCACCAATAGCTTGGGCATCTGTCCATTTCATTACGACTCTTCCTTAGCATGGTTACGGGAGTACTTGGGGATTTCCACGGTAATGTCCGCCTCACCAACACGTGTCTGACACGAAAGTCGAGAGAGCACCCCACTGCCCCAAGCGGCATCGAGGTGATCGAGTTCATCATCATCGGGCTCATTCAGCGTATCAAAGCCCTCGCGGATGATCACATGGCAGGTTGAGCAAGCACACGAAAATTCGCAAGCGTGCTCGATTTTGACACCGTGCGCAAGTAGAGCCTTGGCAAGATGAGCCCCCGGCTCCACCTCAAATTCACAACCTTCGGGGCACAAGGTTTCGTGGGGCAAAACTTTTACTTTAGGCATAACAAGTCCTCACAACAATTGGGTTTGATTGATTTAGTGTTCTTTTTGCTCAGGCGCTGGTTCAGCATCGAAGACATGATCGTCGACGCTCATTCCAGAAAGCGCACGGCGAATGGAGCGATCCATTCGACGCGCTGCGAACTCTTCCGTCCCTTTGCTCAGCACGTCAATGGCCGCTTTAATGGCCGCAGTATCTTCACTACTCACAAGCTTTTCGAGTGCTTGCACCCAAGCGTCAATCTCAGCGCGTTCCTGCGCAGAGAGCAAATCCGCATCAGAGGCTAAAGCCGAGTGCGTTGACTCGAGCAGACGCCGTGCTTCGACCTGTTGCTCGCGCAATTCACGCGCAAGCATGTCTTCTTCGGCACGGCCATTACCATCTTGCAACATACGAATGATGTCTTCATCGGAGAGACCGTAGCTAGGCTTGACCTGAATCGACGCTTCGACCCCTGTCGTAACCTCACGCGCTGTCACACTCAAAAGGCCGTCAGCATCCACTTGGAACGTCACCCGAATGCGAGCAGCCCCGGCAGGCATAGGCGGAATGCCACGCAACTCAAAGCGAGCGAGCGATCGACAAGCTGAGACCACTTCGCGCTCACCCTGTAGCACATGGATCGCCATCGCAGTCTGACCATCCTTAAAGGTCGTGAAATCCTGCGCACGCGCCACAGGGATGGCACTATTGCGTGGAATCACTTTCTCCACCAGCCCACCCATGGTTTCTAGACCAAGGGAAAGCGGGGTAACATCGAGCAGCAACCAGTCGTCGCCCTCTGCGGTATTGCCTGCAAGCTTATTGGCCTGAGTCGCCGCACCAATCGCCACGACGCTGTCAGGATCAATATCGGCAAATGGCTCTCGTCCAAAGAGCGCTTTGACCGCTGCACGGATGCACGGCATACGCGTCGCGCCACCCACAAGCACGACGCCTTTCACGTCGGCAACGGTCACGTTAGCGTCCGTCAGAACGCTACGCACTGCGTTGAGCGTCTCTGCCGTCAGCCCCGCTGTTAACGCCTCAAACGCTTCTCGGCTCACTCGCGTACGAACCACCTGATCATCACGCTCCCAGCAGAGTTCAACCTCCGTAGCGGCAGTCAGTGCTTCTTTCGCTGCACGCGCCGCCGTCAATAGTGAGCGTCGTTCACGCACCGAGAGCGTAGCCGCAGAGAGTCCCTCTCGCGCCAACACTTCGCTGTAAAGTGCGCGATCGTAGTCATCCCCTCCTAAAGAGGAATTCCCCCCAGTGGCTAGCACTTCAAAAACGCCACGAGACAACTTCAGCAACGACACATCGAACGTACCGCCACCCAAGTCGTAGACGAGGTAGAGTCCTTCCGCAGCGTTGTCAAGACCGTAGGCAAGAGCCGCTGCCGTTGGTTCATTGAGTAGGCGCAACACCGTCAGATTCGCTAAGCGCGCAGCATCCTTTGTTGCCTGACGTTGAGCATCATCGAAATACGCGGGCACCGTAATAACCGCCCCCGTAATGTCGCCACCTAAGCGAGCCTCAGCCCGAGCGACCAAGGCACGGAGAATTTCACTACTGACTTCAATGGGGCTCTTAAGCCCAGCAGCAGTCTCAATTTTGACCAGCTTTTCGTCATCAACGAGATGGTAGGGCACCGCGTGCAGATCTTTGAGATCTTCCATTTTTCGGCCGATCAGACGCTTGGCAGAGGTAATCGTGTTCTCTGCATCGCTCGCTGCCCCGTCGAGTGCCACCTGCCCCACGGTCACCGAACCGTCAGCGGCATAATGCACGGCCGACGGCACGAGTGCGTCGCCCTGCTCTCCGCGAATCACTTCTGCCACGCCACTGATAACACTAGCAACCAGCGAATTGGTGGTTCCGAGGTCAATTCCTACAGCGAGACGATGCTCATGAGGTGCGGCCGACAAGCCTGGCTCGGAAATCTGAAACAGTGCCATGTTTTTCTATCCTTCCCTGAAGTCGTTAGTCTTGGGGTTGCTGTTGTTTCATCTGAACGTGGAACTTCGTCACAAACATGAGTTTACGGGTCAGTTCAACGGCGAGCGGAAAATTCTTATCCCGATCAATCGCCTCGGTGAGCGCACGCAAAATACTTGCTTGCTCGCGCTCTACCTCTGCCGACAAAGCCGTAGCGGCCTCGGCATCCCCCGCCACTCGCTCAAGTTGCTCGCGCCAGCGCATTTGCGTGAGGAGGAAATCCATCGGCATCATCGTATTTTTTTCGGCTCCCACATCATAGCCAGCGTTTTCACAAAGCCATGTCGCGCGGCGAACGGGATCACGAATCGTTTGATACGCCTCGTTAAGACGTGTGCTCCATTGTTCCGCCACTCGACGCTCGGCAGCGGGCCGTGAAGCAAAAAGATCTGGATGCACCTTTTTCATGGTGATCAGATAGGCGGACTCAAGCTGAGATAAATCCACTTCAAAAGTAGGCTTGAGACCAAAAAAGTCGTAGATGTTCTGCGCCATGTCGAATGAGTCCTTTATGCGAGAAAGGGAGCGCCTGCTCCCTCAATCGCGATTTTTCTATTTTTTCGGATTCGCACGTCTATGCCCGACCCAAGCAATTACCTCGCCTCAGCAAAAAAAGGCAGAAGCATGCTCTCGGCCGATTCGCTACGCTACAAGCAGAGCTCGAGCTTGACGGTGATCGGACGTCACTCGCCATCAGACATGGAAAGATTCCCCGCAACCGCAGTGGCTCTTTTCATTGGGGTTGTGGAACTTAAAGCCCTCCTGCAGTCCTTCACGCGTGTAGTCGAGTTCCGTGCCATCGAGATAGGGCAGACTTTTCTCATCAACGATGACCTTCACGCTGAAGCTTTCATAGACATGATCATCCTCATTGACCGCATCAGCAAACTCCAACTTATAAGCCATACCCGAGCAGCCCGACGTCTTCACGCCAAGACGCAGGCCTATGCCCTTACCACGACGATTGAGATAGTTCTGCACGTGCTTGGCAGCCGCCTCAGTCAAGGTAACGCTCATCTTACTTCCCCTGCTTGGCACGATAGTCGTTGATGGCCGCCTTGATGGCATCCTCAGCGAGAATGGAGCAGTGAATCTTCACCGGCGGCAAGGCCAGTTCTTCAGCGATCTGCGCATTCGTGAGTTTCTCAGCCTCTTCGATCGTCTTGCCCTTGACCCAAGCCGTCACCAGTGACGAACTCGCAATGGCTGAACCGCAACCGTACGTCTTAAATTTGGCATCTTCAATGACGCCCTTGTCGTTGACTTGAATTTGCAGGCGCATGACGTCGCCGCAAGCCGGTGCACCAACCATGCCAGTGCCCACATTATCAGCCTGCTCATCGAGCGTACCGACGTTGCGGGGGTTTTCATAATGATCGATAAGTTTTTCGCTATAGGCCATGATGAAATCTCCTCTGTGCCCAGTCTCAGCCGCATGGCGAACTCCTCCGAGACATCCCCTACGTTGGGCGTGAGCGCTGGGCGCTAAATACTGTTAAAGACGCTTAGTGTGCCGACCACTGAATGGAATTGAGATCAATCCCCTTTTGGTGCATTTCCCAAAGTGGGCTCATTTCACGCAACTTCTGAACCTTGTCCTTGAGTAGCGCAATGACGTAGTCGATCTCTTCTTCCGTCGTGAAACGACCAAGGGTGAAACGAATCGAGCTGTGAGCCAGTTCGTCATCGCGTCCCAAAGCACGCAACACATAAGAGGGTTCAAGCGAAGCGCTAGTGCAAGCGGACCCAGAGGACACTGCAATATCTTTGAGCGCCATCATCAGGCTTTCGCCCTCGATAAATGCAAAGCTTACGTTGAGATTATGTGGGGAGCGATGATCCCAGTCACCATTGAGGTAGACATCGGAAATGTTGTTACGGATACCGTCCCAGAGGCGATCTCGCAAGGCACGAATGCGCGGCACTTCCACAGCAAACTCCTCACGAGCAATGCGATACGCTTCGCCCATGCCCACGATCTGATGAGTCGGGAGCGTACCAGAGCGCATGCCACGCTCATGTCCACCGCCGTGCATCTGGCACTCAATACGAATACGCGGTTTACGGCGCACGTAGAGCGCACCAATACCCTTAGGACCGTAGACCTTGTGACCCGAAAGGCTCATGAGGTCAATGTTGTACTTGTCAACGTTGATCTCCATATGGCCAGGCGCCTGCGTGGCATCGCAATGGAAAACAATACCGTGCTCACGGCAAAGCTTACCAATGGTCTCTAGATCTTGAATGACGCCGATTTCATTGTTGACCGCCATCACCGATATGAGAATCGTATCGGGGCGAATTGCTGCGCGCAATGCGTCCAAATCGATAAGCCCATTTTCCTGAACATCCAAGTAGGTCACCTCGTAGCCTTCACCCTCAAGGTGACGCATCGTATCAAGCACCGCCTTGTGTTCAGTTTTGACCGTAATGAGATGACGACCTTTATCTTTGTAGAAATGTGCCGCACCTTTGATTGCAAGGTTGTCAGCTTCAGTCGCACCACTCGTCCAGACGATTTCACGAGGATCTGCGCCGATCAAATCAGCAACGTGTCCACGTGCCTCGTCCACAGCCTTCTCGGCCTCCCAACCGTAAGAATGGCTATGAGAGGCTGGGTTACCAAACTTCTCACCGAGGTAAACAACCATTTTTTCAATGACTCGTGGATCGCACGGGGTCGTTGCTGAATAGTCAAGATAAATGGGCAGCTTCATGATGTATCCTTATTTTTCATCGGTGGACGGGACGCAACATCCCGCCAGCTCTTCCTCGTTCCTTGGCCAGAGCGTTCTTGGCTCAATGGGGGTCAGTGAATGAGGACAGAACGTCTCTTTTTTACGGGTATAACAGCCGGAATCGAAATGGGACCGTGTTCAGCCTCATGATCCTTGATGAGAGAGGCGAGTGTGACACCGTCTAGATACTTCGTCGTCACCTCATTAAGTCCCTCCCAAAGATGGTGGGTTAAGCAGGCGGCATCGCCCTGACAAGAACCGTCACCACGACACTGACGGGCGTCGATATCCTCTTCCACTGCGTCAATAATGCTCCGCACGGAAATCTCTTCGGCAGGGTACATCAGGTGATAGCCACCACCAGGACCACGCATGCTACGCACGAGTTGGGCACGGCGCAACTTGCAGAAAATCTGCTCAAGATAAGCAACCGAGATTTTCTGACGCTGTGAGATTTGGGTCAATGTCACAGGACGACCATTGTTATAGAGCGCAATGTCGATCATAGCGGTGACAGCGAATCTAGCTTTCGTAGTGAGTCGCAATGTGATGCTCCTGCAAAGAAAATTAAACCCGATTTATTTTGTCGGATATTATACAAGAAAAGTCGAGTGTTCAAGTCGGATTTGTGCCTACTTCCGACGGTCGATCGAATCCTGCCCATTTGAGTTAACCGAACACACGAGGCACTTTAACTTTTCGTCGAAAAACGGCATGCGTGGAACAGGACTTTGAGGCTGCCCCAAGGCGCATTGCCTGGGGCGGCAATATATTGAGGAAGGGTTAAGCGGAGGTTTCCTCTGAGGGAGCAGCTTCAGCAGGTTGTTTTTTTGCTTGAAGATCTGCTTGCATCTTGCGAGCTTTGCGTTCAATGGTCTGCAAAAGCCCGTTGCAAGCGTCAGTGCAAAGTTGGAACATAAGGTTGAAACCTTCGTTCAGGCCATAATAGGGGTCAGGTACCACAGCCTCATCATTGTCATTGGCATAGCGCATAAGCAAATGAATTTTGTGCTTGAACTGCGGTGGCGCCTTCTGCTGAAGTTCAGCAAGGTTTTCCCAGTCCATCACCAAAATCAGGTCGCTCTTTTGGAAGTCCTCAGCAGTAATCTGCCGAGCATAGTGATCGGCGATGTTATAGCCGCGCTTACGACAGGTCAACTGTGCTCGCACATCAGGTTGTTGACCAACATGGTAAGCGCTGGTACCAGCGCTGTCGCTCGTAATTACGTCATCGAGTCCGGCCTCCACCACCATCTTATGGAAGATCGCTTCGGCCGTGGGGCTACGGCAGATGTTGCCCGTGCAGACAAATAGAATATGGATCACTTTGGGTTCCGTTGGAGACTGGCTCTTGCAATATCGGGGCCCGTCCCCTTAGGGGGACATTCTGCCCACCGTCAATATCGTACTCCACCTCAGACTTAATGCCTAGAGGTTTTTTATCACATCGGTTCAATATTGTACGTCAACTACGGGGTGATGCACCAAACGCTTTTTCTCGTAGCGCCATCAACTCTTCGCGAAGTTTAGCGGCTTTTTCAAAGTCCAAATTCCGGGCATGTTCTAGCATCTGAGCTTCCAAAGCCTTCAAGTGCTTGGCCAAGGACTTCTCTTGAATCCACCCGCCCTGCTCAATCATGTCAGCCTCGGTCTGAACGCTGCCCACCTCAGGTTTAACGTCCTCCCCACGATAGACACCATCGATGATATCGCGCACTTCTTTTTTAATGCCCTTGGGGGTAATGCCATGCTCGAGATTGAACGCTTCTTGTTTAGCTCGGCGGCGCTCCGTCTCGCCAATGGCGAGTTTCATAGAGTCCGTCATACGATCTGCATACAAAATGGCACGCCCATGGAGATTACGTGCAGCACGTCCGATCGTTTGGATAAGAGAGCGCGTACTACGCAAGAAACCTTCTTTATCCGCGTCCAAGATAGCCACAAGCGAGACTTCGGGAATATCCAATCCTTCACGCAGAAGGTTGATACCAACAAGCACATCAAAAAGGCCCTGACGAAGATCTCGAATAATCTCCACGCGCTCGACGGTATCAATATCCGAATGCAAATACCGCACGCGCACCCCATGCTCGCCAAGAAAGTCTGTGAGATCCTCGCTCATCCGCTTGGTCAGCGTTGTCACTAGTACGCGCTCACCACGCGCCACGACTTCATGGATTTCGCTAAGCAGATCGTCAACCTGCGTGGTAGCTGGGCGAACCTCAACCTTGGGATCGACGAGTCCCGTAGGTCGCACGACTTGCTCGACCACTTCATTGTGGCTCTTGTCAAGTTCATACTGCGCAGGTGTCGCTGAGACAAAAATAGATCGCCGCATCTTACGTTCAAATTCATCAAAGCGTAACGGCCGGTTGTCGAGCGCACTCGGCAGGCGGAACCCATAATTGACAAGGGTCTCCTTACGAGCACGGTCCCCGCGATACATGCCCCCGAGCTGTCCCATCATGACATGGCTCTCGTCAAAAAACATGAGGCAGTCCGCTGGCAGATAGTCGATCAGACAGGGAGGCGCCTCTCCCGGAGCCAAGCCCGTCAGATGGCGCGAATAGTTTTCGATGCCTTTACAGAAGCCCACCTGATCAAGCATCTCCAAGTCGAACTGCGTACGCTGCTGTAAGCGCTGCGCTTCCACTAGGCGTCCATCGGCCGTGAGCTCATCGAGTCGCTCCTTCAACTCTGCTTTGATGCTAGTGATTGCGCGAACAATTTCATCGCGCGGCGTCACGTAGTGGCTCGCTGGGTAAACGACAAATCGCGTGATCTTCTGTTGTATGCGGCCTGTGAGGGGGTCAAACAGCAAAATCGTGTCGATTTCGTCATCAAAAAGCTCGATGCGCACAGCACTTTCCGCATGCTCTGCGGGAAACACATCAATCGTATCGCCACGCACACGGAACGTTCCACGCACAAACTCCATGTCGGTACGCTTGTATTGCATGCGCACCAGTTGCCCAATCAAATCGCGCTGTGTACGTCGATCGCCTTGTCGCAGGATGCAACGCATCTCCGTGTAGCTCTCTGGCTTGCCAATGCCATAGATCGCAGAAACCGTCGCCACAATAATCGTGTCTCGACGCTCAAGAATCGACTTCGTCGCCGCGAGCCGCATCTGCTCAATGTGTTCATTGACATCAGCGTCCTTTTCAATGAAAAGGTCACGCGCCGGCACATACGCCTCTGGTTGATAGAAATCGTAGTAAGAAACGAAGTACTCTACCGCGTTCTCAGGAAAGAACTCACGCATTTCTGAGTAAGTCTGCGCGGCGAGCGTCTTATTCGGCGCCATGATGATGGCTGGCACACCCATTCGAGCAATGACATTGGCCATCGTATAGGTCTTCCCTGACCCCGTCACCCCCAGCAAAGTTTGAGCCATCAACCCATCTTCAAGCCCTTCACAGAGTCGTTCAATTGCAACGGGCTGGTCGCCTGCAGGCGGAAAGGGTTGGTGTAACACATAAGGGGAATTGGGATAAGTAACGATCTGAGCCACGTGAGGAATCTCCACAAATGGGCAACTAGGATTAGTGCAGAGCAAGTAGCGGTGAAATGAAAAAGTTTACTCCATCCACTCTCATAGAAAGCGGCGTTCAACGTATCGGGTTGATTACCTAGAGGCATGAAAAAGCGCGAAGTACCCGCGAAATCGCTACGCATGGGCGCTATAGTTAATAAACCACGGAAACATGAGGGTATACAACAATGACTCAATCCCTATTCTCTTCATTGCAAGCGCTCCCCGATGATCCCATCCTTGGGCTTAATGAGGAGTTCAAAAAAGACCCGCGTCCGAACAAAGTGAATCTCGGTGTCGGGGTCTACCTCACCGAAGAAGGCAAGCTCCCCCTATTGAAAACAGTCGAAACAGCCGAGCAGCGACTGGTTGCCCGCCAGACAACTCACGGCTATACGCCAATGTCTGGTAACCCTCTTTTCTGCGAAGCACTGCAACATTTAGTCTTTGGTGAAAGCGTGGCACGCACCGAAAAACGCATCGCAACAATCCAAACACTCGGAGGAACAGGGGCTTTGCGCCTCGGTGCCATGCTAGCTCACGAGGCACTAGGTGCGAGTGCTGGGATTGTCTCCAATCCCACCTGGGGAAACCATGTAAGTCTATTTGAACACGCTGGACTCGCCGTCTCCCGCTATCCGTACTATGACCCCGCTGGGCATGCGCTCAATCGCGACGCATTCTTCAGTGCGCTTGAAGCACTTGCCCCCAAAACCGTAGTGCTATTGCATGCCTGCTGTCACAATCCGACAGGGGTAGATCTCTCACACGAAGATTGGACACGAGTATTAGAGATTGTTCAAGAACGCCATCTCATTCCCTTCATGGATATGGCCTACCAGGGGCTGGGAAATGGCCTTGATGAGGACGCCTTTGCCCTGCGGCTATTTGCCAACGCAGGCGTTTCGCTCTTAGCCGCGACGAGCTGCTCAAAAAATTTCGGCCTCTACGGTGAACGCACTGGTGCCCTACATGTCGTCACTGGCTCGAGTCAAGAAGCCGCGGTCATAGAATCCATTCTTAAATCGACGGTCCGCAAGGAATACTCCAACCCACCCGCTCACGGCGGTCAAATTGTGGCGGAGATCCTCACAAATCCCGAACTCTCTGCTGCATGGCGCGCAGAGGTTCTCGAAATGCGTACACGTGTACGTAGCATGCGAGAAGCGCTCGCTAAGGCAGGTAAAGACGCAGGGATCAATCTAGACTTCGTCGTTGACCAGCAAGGTATGTTCTCATTCACCGGACTGAAAGCCGAACAGATGGAGAAACTGCGCCAAGACTATGCTGTCTACGGCATTAACAACGGCCGCATCTGCATTGCTGGTCTGAATCACAGCAATGTCTCCTATGTCGCAGAATCCTTGGCTAAAGTGCTCTAGCATACCTTTTTTTTGGGATGCGACAAAAGAGCCCTTGCACGAATGAAATTTTCAGTATACACTTAGCATCCTTGATTCCCCGATAGCTCAGTCGGTAGAGCGACGGACTGTTAATCCGCAGGTCGCTGGTTCGAGCCCAGCTCGGGGAGCCAAGCCAGTTTTACGGACGTCGTCACACCGACATGGACGGCTTCCTTTGATTCCCCGATAGCTCAGTCGGTAGAGCGACGGACTGTTAATCCGCAGGTCGCTGGTTCGAGCCCAGCTCGGGGAGCCAAAATATTTGAAGGTCAGCCTATTTGGCTGACCTTTTTTTATATCAAAAAATATCAATAATGCGGTACATTTTATTTGAATACCGCAGAAATAAGCCCTATTCAGCCTTTGGTTAGATAATTAAAAGAATAATTCATCGGAATAAAAATCGAAGAATCATTGCACTAAGCTTCGTGCATGAAGCACAACATCCTATTTTTAGGATAAAAAATGAATTTCTTCCATTTTTTATTAGTATTTTCCCTAATCGCTTGAGCGAATTGCGTTTAACGCTCCTATAATTTATTTGTTCAAATAAAAGGCGTCTGTAGCTATGCCTACAGTGAGATTGGGGCTACACTAGTGATGAGCGCACTGAAGATTAAACTGACGTACGTGTAAGCACCAAACTTATGAACATCTCAGGGCTTCCTGCTTCGAGGACCGCTCGCTCCCTGACACACCTTGTAAGGAACGCCATGTTAACGCTAAAACAAATCCGCCGAATCAAATATCTAAAGTCCAAAGGCATGTCTATGCGTAACGTTGCGCGTGATCTAGAGATTCATCGCTCAACCGTTAAGCGCTACTGGGACTTGGATGACCCCATTAATGTATCCGTGCTGTTACCCCGACGAGCTTCCGTGCTCGATGAGTACGCGGACGTTATTCACGAACTTTTCCTAAAGTATCGCAAGAGTTCGGTCGTCTACGAAATTTTGCAGTCTGAGTATGGCGTTCAGGTTTCCCTACGCCGTCTGCAGATGTATGTCAAACCGCTCAGGGATCGCCTACGTGCACGCCAAGCAACAATGGATCGCGAAGCCGAACTAGATGACTTAAAAGAATTTACTCGCAGCCCCAAACGCCGTACGCGCCGCTCCCTAGTATCCGTCTTTCCACCACTCGTTCCTGATCCCCCTACACGCAAGTGAGCAAGAGCGCAGCGCGCGGTGAAAGCCTCTAACGTGCTCTCTTAACTAACGCGAAATTCGTTGCGACTTCAAGGCCCTTCAGCATACTGAGGGGCTTTCGTTTAGCGAGTAGCACACCCGCTCACTTTCGAGCTGCTTTGAGGGGGGCGCACCCGCCATCTCCACACGCAACGCACATAAAAGGAAACCCCGCTACCAACACATGGTAACGGGGTTCTCAATTTTAAAGCCCGGCAATGTCCTACTTTCACTGGAAATACAACCAACTATCA
>OOBP01001234.1_pt1 | contig 12398 bp, 9 predicted proteins | sample 1671681 | NCBI WGS metagenome assembly OOBP01 (sample SAMN06348181, study PRJEB24527) | human gut metagenome
CGTGTTCGCCGTGCTCAAGGCCGCACAGGAGGCCGGTGACACCGACAAGATCAACAAGTACAGTGCCCTGCTGTACGCACAGGCCCAGCTCATCGAGGGCCTGCCCGTGGACGACCCCACCGCTTACGCTGAGGCCGTGTGCAGCCTGATGAAGTGATCTCTCCCCGCGGGGGCAGACTTACTCCCCTGCCGCCCGCATGGATTCCCCCTTAACAAAACGACCGCGTTCCGCTATAATAGAGTGGAACACGGTCTTTTATTTTTATTGCGGAAAGGAACTCTGTTTCATGGAGCCGAGAAAACATTATTTTGCAAAGATCCCCACCATCGCCATCTTTATCGTGATGGCGATGTCCGGGCCGTTGGGGGTGCTGCTGTTCATCCTGAAGGGCATTGACCAAAAGGCCGAGAAAGAGGAGCAGGCCGCCTGCCCGGGGAATGCTTATACCCCACCAGAGCCTGCCTCCACCCGGAAGGAGGAGCCAGTCCACGGTCCGGATATGCCCACCCAGGAGCAGAAAAGCGCCAAGCAATGGCACAAGAACATTGCCACCCTCTGCACCATCATGGGCGCTGTCTTTCTGTTTGCCGGGGTGATGGATGTGGTGGATGTCATTGGCGCGTGGCAGCTGATGCCCGACCCCGGGGAGCTGTTTTCCGATATCGTCATGGCCATTGGCGGCGGCGGTGCGCTGCTGACCGGCCTGCGGATGAACAGCACCCGCAAGCTGGAGCGGCTGCTGGATAACGTGGTGGGCGAACGGGATAACATTCCTCTGCCAGAACTGTTTGCTGCCGCCGGGGTGGATGCCGCCCGGGGACGTCCTGCCGTGAAAAGCGCCATCGAGCACGGATACTTCGGCGCAGACGCCTACATTGACAACCGCACCGACACGCTGGTGGTGCGGGGCGCAGCACCGCAGCCGAAAAAGCCCGCACCCGCTCCGGCACCCAAGCCCCAGCCCGCCGCAGAGGACGAGTACGCCGCACTGCTGCGCCAGCTGCGGGAGGTGAACGATGCCATTCCTGACCCGGTGATGAGCCAGAAGATCTCCCGGCTGGAGGAGGTCAGCGAGCGTATCTTTGCGCTGGCGCAGAAGGACCCGGACAAAAAGGCGCAGCTGCAAAAGTTTATGAACTACTATCTGCCTACCGCGCTCAAGCTGCTGAACACCTACGCCAGCCTTTCCCGGCAGGCGGTGGAGGGCACGAACATTACCGAAGCCAAGCAGAGCATCGAGCGCAGCATGGACCTGCTGGTGACCGCCTTTGAAAACCAGCTGGACAAGCTGTTCCAGTCCGATGCGCTGGACGTGACCACCGACATCGCCGCGCTGGAAGGCATGCTGAACATGGACGGCCTGACCGACAGCGCGTTCGGCAAATAATTCCATCCACAAAAACGAGGGAAAGCCCGCGGGCCTTCCCTCGTTTTGTTCTGTTCAGGTTTCTGCCAGCGCGGCCAGCACCGCTTTCTGCAGGTCGGTGACCGAGATGGTGCACAGGGCTTTCAGGTCGGCGTCGGAGCCGTCGGTGGGCTGGGCGGCGATCTCCGCCATGGTCTTGCCCTTCAGGGTGCTGCAATAGCCCTCGGCGTGCTCGTACCACTCCTTGTGCAGGGCACTGGCCTCCCGCAGGCCGTACTTGTCGCCCTGCTCGTTCTTGGTGTACACCGGCTCTTCCGGCCCGGAGACCGTGCCGTCCGCGCTGACGGTCAGCTGCGGCTGGGTCATGTCCCCGATGGCGCTGGTCACCCGGCCATTGCTGTCCACGGTCAGGGCCGCCAGCGTGATGTCTGCCCGGACGTGGGCGTCCTGGTCATCCGTGGCGGCAAGGTCCTGGGGCAGGTCTGCCGCGATCAGGCTCAGGGTCACCCGGTCGCCCTGGGCGGCTCCCAGTGCTTTGGCCTGTTCGCAGGCGCGCACCACGGCGTCCCGGTAGCGGTCCACCGCGATGGTGCAGCCGGACACAAGGTCGGCGTCCTGCGGCTTGCCGTTTTCATCCGTTTTCAGCTTTTTTACCTCGTCCGGGGTCCTGCCGGTCAGGTAGTCGGCAAACCAGTCGGCCTGCTCGGCCCACCCCTTGCCGAGGGAGGACGCCGCCGCCAGCGGGTAGTCCTCCCCTTTTGTGCGCTTGGACCGCACATCCTCCGGAGTGGTCACGCTGCCGGTGCTCCCGCCGGAGACCGAAAGTTCCAGCTCGTCCAGCATCACGTCGGCCAGTTTGCCGTCGGCGTCCAGCACCACAGCCGCAGCGGCCGTGGTGATCTTGCCGGCCCGGTCGCTGCCTGCGGCCTCGGTCACAACGCCAAGACCGGTGCGCCAGGCCTGCTCCTGCCCGGCTGTGCCGCCGCTCATGGCACCGGACCCACTGCCGCTCATGGACCCGGCTCCGCTGCTGCCCGGAGCGCCGCCCCGGCCGCAGCCGGTCAGCGCCAGCGCCGCGGCCAGCGTACAGCCCCAAAACACCCGAAAAACCTGCTTCATGGTACACTTGCTCCTTTTGCTCCCGCGCAGCCGCACGGGCTTTGGAGCTAGTGTGCCCCCTGCCGGGGCAATTATGAGCGCGCCCTTACATCAACGGGCTGAGCAGGCGCAGCACGCTGTCCAGCAGGGTGCCGGGAATGCTGGTGCGGCAGTCCGAAATATGGATCTCGCGGCACTGCGGCAGGGTGGCCCGCACATCGTCCCGCAGGGCAGCCACCTGACTGTTGTGCTGCAGCAGCACGCCGCACTCAAAGTGCAAAAACAGGCTGCGGTAATCCATGTTGATGCTGCCCACCACGGCTGCCCGGTCGTCGCTCACCCAGCACTTGGCGTGCAGGAAGCCCGGGGTGTACTCGTAGATGCGCACCCCCGCCTGCAAAAGCGGCAGGTAGTAGGAGCGGCTCAGGCGGAACACCAGCTTCTTGTCCGGGATGCCCGGCAGCACCAGCCGCACATCCACCCCGCGCTTGGCGGCGTTTTTCAGCGCATCCAGCATCTCTTCGCCCACAGCCAGATAGGGCGTGTAGATATACACATACTGCTCGGCCCGGGCCAGCAGGTTCAGGTACACCGTCTCCGCCACCGGCTCTTCGTCCAGCGGGCTGTCGGCGTAGGGCTGCACGATGCCGTCCTGCACCGGGTGTGCACTGTGCTGGGGGCGGAAGGCGCTGTAGTCCGTCTCACTGGGGCGGAAAGCGTTCCAGAAGTTGAGGAACATCACGGTGAAATTCCACGCAGCATCGCCCTCAATGCGCAGGGCGGCGTCCTTCCAGTAGCCGAAGCGATGCTCCGCGTTGATATACTCGTCGGCCAGGTTCACGCCGCCGGTGTAGGCGATGCGCCCGTCGATGACCACGATCTTGCGGTGGTCGCGGTGGTTCATCACCAGCGAGAGCACCGGCACCACCGGGTTGAAGGGGATGCACCGGATGTGCGCCCGCTCCATGCGCACCACAAAGTCGGTGGGCAGGCCCAGCAGGCTGCCAAAGTCGTCGTAGATCAGGCGCACGTCCACCCCCTGCGCGGCCTTGCGCCGGAGGATGGCTTCCACGCCGTCCCACATTTTGCCGGTGTGCACGATGAAATATTCCACAAAGATCGTGTGCTCGGCCCGCTCCAGATCCTGCAGCAGCTGGGGGTACATGGCTTCGCCGCAGGCAAAATACTGCGCGGCGGTGTTCTTCCAGGCCGGGTAGCGGCCGTACCGCGCCAGATAGCGGCTCATGCCGAGGCCGGAAGCATCCAGCCCGTCGGTCTGGCCCGGCTTCTGGGCAAGATCAGCCCTGTGGGCCTCGTCCACCGCCTGCAGCTTGCTGCGCAGCTGCTTGGCCGGGCGCTTGTTGCCAAAGGAGAGGTACAGTGCCCCGCCCAGCAGCGGCAGCACCCCCATGAGCGCGATCCAGCCGATCTTGTAGGCGCTGTTCTCGTCCTTGCGCACGAGGTACAGCATCATAAACAGACTGAGCAGCTGCAAGCCGACGTTGACCCACACGCGGCCGGTGGTGAGGGAGAAAAACGCCCACAGCACCCATGCCACCTGCAGGGCCACCAGCACCACCGTGATGGTGATCCGATTGAGGATGCGGCTGAAAAATTTTACGATCGGCAGCCGGAACATCAGGCTCCCTCCTTTCGCTCTGCATAATAATATATGTCAGTATAGCGCGGTTTGTGCGGTTTTGCAAGGGATGCAAAAAAAGCCAGCCGACAAAGCCTTTGCAGGCGGTGCCGGTTGGCATGGTTTGCGGGGTGCGGCTGCTTATTCTGCCGTTTTGCGGCGCAGCAGGCTCATGGGCGGCAGCTCCGGGGTGGGCATGGTGTATTTTTCCATGGCGTGAGGGGTGCTGTCCACCCGTTCCCCGGCCTCGTTCTCGATCCACTCCGGCGTCAGCGGGATGCTGCGGCCGTCCGGGCAGAGGGCTTCCAGCGTATCGCCCAGGCTCCACTTGCCGCGCTGCTGGCAGTGGGCCACGCCGTTCTCCCAGCGGTCCACCGTGCCCACGAACTCCCATTCGCGGATGTAGGTGGCGCTGTCGGTGGCCTGTTTGGCCTGCTCGCGGCCAAAGTAGAAGCCCGGCGAGTAGTGGCGGTGGCTGGTGCGGGTGAGCTCCTCGTAGACCTCAGCCGGCAGCTCAAAGTTGTCGTTGGCGGGGTCGGCCAGATAGGCGTCCAGCGCCTTGCGGTAGGCGGCGGTCACACTGGCCACATAATAGAAGGTCTTGGCGCGGCCCTCGATCTTCAGGCTGTCCACACCGGCCTTGCAGATCAGGTCGATGAAAGGCGCGGTGCACAGGTCGTTGGCGTTGAGGATGTAGCTGCCGTTCTCGTTCTCGCCGATCTCGTACAGCTGGCCGGGGCGGGTCTCCTCGCTCAGGTAGTACTTCCAGCGGCAGGGCTGGGCGCACTGGCCCCGGTTGGCGTCGCGGCCTGCCATGTAATTAGACAGCAGGCACCGGCCGGACACGCTCATGCACATGGCACCGTGCACAAAGGCCTCGATCTCCAGTTCCGGCGGGGTCTTGTCGCGCAGGATGGCGATGTCCTGCAGGGACATCTCGCGGGCCAGCACCACGCGCTTGGCACCCAGGTTATAGGCGGCGCGGGCGGCGGCCCAGTTGGTGATGCCGGTCTGGGTGGACATGTGCACGTCGATGTCCGGGGCAACGGTCTTGCAGGCATCCAGCACGCCCAGGTCGGCTACGATGAAGGCATCCACACCGGCCTTGGCGGCCTCCTTGATGGCGTCCGGCAGGCGGTCGGCTTCCTCATTGGTGGGCAGGGTGTTCATGGTCAGGTAGACCTTGCGGCCCCGGGCATGGGCATAGATGACGCCCTCGGTGAGCTGCTCCGGCGTAAAGTTGGCCGGTGCAGACCGCATGCCGAACTCCGGCAGGCTGCAGTAAACGGCATCGGCACCGTAGTTGATGGCATAGCGCAGGCGCTCCAGATCGCCCGCCGGGGCGAGCAGTTCCGGGATTTGCAGCATAGTTGATATTCCTCTCTTTTTTCAGAAAATACGATTTGAAATGTCCGCCGCTTCGCTCTGGACATATTTAGCGGAAGAATTATTTTTAGATTCGCGTTTGTCGCGCTCTGCGGAGCGCTCCAAACGCATTTTCACAGGAAGGGTCGTAACGGGCAGCTTCAGCCGTAACGGACAACTTACCCTCTTATTTCACCGTTTTGTTCACTCCCGCTGCCGTCTGGCAGTTGGCGTTGTGTTCGCTGAGGGTGCGGGCATAGTAGTAGCTGCCCTTGAGGTCGGTGACGAAGAAATAGGCGTCCTTTGCTTCCTCGTCCGGCTCCGGGCTCAGCGCCGCCCGGATGGCCGCGATGCCGGGGTTGGAGATGGGGCCGGGGGTCAGGCCCGCCGTATGGTAGGTATCATACGCAGAGACGATGTTTTCCGGGATATTGTCCCACCCGCCGTAGTAGGGGGCCACCCAGTTCCAGAGGTAGTTGTTGTCGGCGTCGCTCTGGATGTAGCTGGACGTGTTGCTCTGCAGGCGCGGATAGGGCGAGTCCTCGGCCAGACGGTTGCGGAACACCTGCGCCACGTTGGAGTCCTGGCTGTTGCCCGCTTCCTCCTGCACAAAGGAGGCCAGCGTGACCAACTCGTTCAGGGTCATGCCCTGCTCCTTGAGCTTCGCATACATCGCATCGGTGATCTGCGCGTCGAACTGAGCATAGAACGTTGCCACATAGTTGTGCACGGTGTCGTCCTTCAAAAACTCGTAGGTCTCCGGGAAGAGATAGCCCTCGCACTTCATGAAGCGGTCCGGGGCGTCCTTGTCCTCCGGCACATACTGCCAGAAGGTGTACGCACTGAAGTCTCCCTCGTTGGCTTCCTTCAGAAAGTCCTCGGCGCTGCACAGACCGGCTTCCTCCATTTTCCGGGCAATGGCGATGGCTGTGGTGCCCTCCGGGATGGTGACCCGCACGGTCTCTGCCTTGGCGTACTGGGAAAGGACAGCGATGATAGCATCGTAGGCGTTGGCCCCGGTCTGCAGGGTAAAATCACCGTACTGCAGCTTTGCCGCGGCCCCCTTGTGCCCCACATACCAGCGGAACAGGTAGGCCGAGCGGATGACGCCCGCGTCCTTGAGCTCCTGCGCGATGGCGGCAACGCCGCTGCCCTGGGGGATGCTGACGGTGACCTCGGTGCCGGGCTTTCCATTGCCGTGGATCTCGTTGTAGGCAAACACCCCTGCTGCTCCGGCGGCCAGCACCAGCAACAGGACCACTGCCAGCAAAATCTTCACGGCACCGCCTTTTTTCTTCGGGGCGGTGTGTCTCTCCTTGTGTGCCATACGCACCTTCCTTTGTTGTTTTTCTGCGTCTCAGCCTTCCAGCATCAGGCGCATATAGCTTTCCGATACGTCAAAGGGCTCCCCGTCAAAACGGATCATGCCGTACTCCTGCCGGGTGCCCTCCCCCAGGAACAGCGTCTGGGCGGCACCCACCGTGATGACGGCCTTTTCCACGATGACTTCCTTCTCGCGGGCGGCTTCCATCAGCACCTCGGCGGCGCGGTCGTCCTCGGCCATGAGCTCCACGAAATACAGGGTGTCCTCCTTGCGGAAGTACACGCCGTAGCCCCGCTCGTTGGCCACGATGGTGGCCCCGCGGGAATACAGGTCACCCAGCACCACGGCCATGCGCTCCGGGGTGAACTGCACGGTATCGGGCCAGAACTTCTCCCGCAGCTCGCACAGCTTCTTGGCGGTAACGCTGTCAAACTCGGCCTGACTCCACAGGTTGCGGGCCACCTCCCGCGGCAGGCAGCGCAATGCAAAGGCGCGGGCAAAGCCCTTGTCCTGCAGCAGAGCGGCCTGCTCCGGGGTGGCGGGCACGGCCACGGTAAAGCCTGCGCCCCGCAGCTTCTGCTGCGCGCACAGGTAGTCCAGCAGGCCGGCCAGGATCAAACTGCCCTGTCCGCACAGGCCGTAGAGGTAACTGCCCTGCCGCCCCTGCAACGTGACCGGCACCGCCAGTGCCACAGCGGCAATGGCGTCATTTTCCTCGGCCACATAGACATTCTGCTGCCCTGCAAAACGCTCCACGGCGTTGGCCGCAAATTCTTCCGACTCGCCGCGCTCGCGCTGCCACAGCGCCAGCACAGCCGCCTTGTCGGATGGCTGCATCAAACGATACATCTGTCAGGATGCCCCCTCTTATCGTATTTTATGTTACTGTCCGCCCAACACGATGCCCTGCACCTCAGTCTGGATGTCCTCGATGCTGCGCATGGCGTCGCTGTGGGTGCAGTGCACCGTGGTCCAGCCCAGATGCTCCGCGCAATACTCGGCGGCGCGGCGGCTGCGGGCCAGATACTCGGTATCTTTCTCGTGCACGTCCTTTTTGCTCTCGTCACCGTGGTAGCGGGCGGTCATCAGCCGCTGGCTGACCGCCGGGTCCACCTGCAGGTAGATGACGCTGTCCGGTGCGGGCAGGCCCAGCAGATGGAACTCGTAATCGAACAGCCAGTGCAAAAACGCCTCCCACTGCTCCGGCGGGAGCTTGGAGCACTGGTGCACCGCGTTGGAGGTGGTGTAGCGGTCGGCAATGACCACGCCGCCCTCCTCGTAAAAGCGGCCCCAGTCGGTCTTGTAGCTGGCATAGCGGTCCACCGCAAAAAAGCTGGAGGCCGCATAGGCGTTCACATCGTCCGGTTTTGAGCCGAACTGCCCGGCCAGATACATTTTGATCAGGGCGCTGGAATCGCTGGCGTAATCCGGGAAGGTGACCTCCCGCACCGGCAGGCCCTGGCTGGCCAGGTGCTGGGCCAGCAGCTTTGCCTGGGTAGCCTTGCCGCTGCCGTCCAGTCCCTCGATGACGATCAGCTTGCCCTTGCTCATACGGCGGCACCTTCCTTGATGGCGGCATATTTTGCACGCACCTCGGCGGTTTTGCCGCAGCACATCTTGCCCTCCGGGCAGGGGCCGCTCACGCAGGCCGGGCCGGATTTGGCAAAGATGTGGGGTGCCACCGGGTACACCAGTTTGAACATCTCTTCGGCAAGCTGGCGGATCTCCCACTGGGCGCGGCTGCAGCAGCGCAGGTGGAAAAAGTTCTGCAGGCTGCGGGCGTTCATGGTGACCACCATCTTGGTCTCGCAGGCGTTGGGCAGCACAAAGCGGGCGTCCTCATTGGCCTGCTTGCTGGCCTTGGCGCGGGCTGCCTTTTCCGGCATGCCCTCGGCCATCAGGCGGGCGGTGTGGCCCTCTTCCAGCTTGTGGGCAAGGTCAAGGTAGCGTTTGGCGTCCTCGTTCATGCTCTCAAGGAAAGCCGCCTTTGCCTCCGGGATGGCTTCGATCTCCGGCGGCACCACATAGCGGAAATCGTCCAGGCGCACATAGCGCTGGCTCTGCACGCTGAAGGATGCGATGCGGTGGCGGGTGATCTGGGCCAGCAAGGTACGGCTGACCCCCTCGATGCCAAAGGTGAAGCTGGCGTGCTCGATGGGGCTGGCGTGGCCCAGGTCGCTGAGCATGGTCAGGAACTTTGCCGTCTTTTCCTCGGTCAGGCCATCCAGCAGGTCGGTGATGTGGGCGTCGGAGTAGCACAGCTTGGCGGCAGCCGCCACCACCTTTTCCGGCTCCGGGGTATGGGCGATCAAACGAACTGTCATCATTTTGTGTCATTCCTCCGTTGTGATTTTGGTCAGCGGCGCAAAATTGGCCATGGTCTTTTTGATGCCGACTTTCTCAAAGTTGATCTCCACGATCTGGTCTCCGGCCGCAGGCTTGACCTTGAGCACGGTGCCCCGGCCAAAGACCTTGTGCTCCACGATGTCGCCCGGCTCGTAGTGCTTGGAGCCTGCGGGCGCGGCCTTAGCCGCCGGTGCACCGGTAAAGCTGATCTTTGCGGCCGGGGTCTTTGCGCCCGCGCCGGAATACCCGGCACCGAACCCGCCCGAACGCACCTTGGGCTGGGTGGAGCTGTTGCCGTAGGCGGCACCGTAGCCGGAAGAGGAAGTGCCCCGCCCGGCATAACCGGAGCCGAACCCGCTGCGCTCCCCGGCGTTGTACTCGCGGTTCAGGTAACCGCCGCCGGAGCGGGAACCATAGCCGCCGGAACCGTAGCCCCCGGCGCTGCGGCCCCAGCCGGAAGGCCCGGAGTACCCGGACGCGCCGCCGGGCACGGTGTCGCTGCAGCTGCTGCCCCAGCCGCCCAGACGGGAACGCTGTTCCAGCACCGGGCTGCGGGTCTCTTCGATGTACTCCGGCTCGATCTCGCGCAAAAAGCGGCTGGGCTCGTTGCGCTGGGTGCGGCCGTAGAGCATGCGGGTGACGCTGTTGGAGATGTACAGTTCCTTTTTGGCGCGGGTGATGCCGACGTAGGCAAGGCGGCGCTCTTCTTCCAGGTCCGCCTCGGAATACTTGCTCATCTCGCTGGGGAACACGCCCTCTTCCATACCGATGAGGAACACATAGGGGAACTCCAGCCCCTTGGCCGAATGGATGGTCATCAGCACCACCTGGTCGGCGCTCTCGTTGTAGCTGTCGATGTCGCTGATGAGGGCGATATCTTCCAGATAGCCCTCCAGCGTGGCGTCCTCGCCGTGCTGGTCGCAGTAGTTCTTGACGTTGTTCACCAGCTGACCCAGGTTCTGCAGGCGGTCGGCGGCGTCCTCGTGGCCCTTGGCGGCGTCGGCTTCCAGCATGGCCTTGTAGCCAGTCCGCTCGATGACGTCGGCGGCAAAGGCGTCCAGCGTCTTGGTCTCCAGCGAATCCTGCAGATCCTGGTAGATCTGCCAGAACTTGAGCAGCGGCATGATGGCGCGGCTGAGCTTGGCGTACTGGTCGGCGTGGCCGATGATCTCCAGCATGCTCACCCCCTGCTGGGCGGCAAGGTCTGCAATGACCTCCACCGTGGTGTTGCCGATCTTGCGGGCAGGCTCGTTGATGATACGGCGCAGGCGCACGTCATCGCGGGGGTTGGCCACGATGGACATATAGGAGTGGATGTCCTTGACCTCTTTGCGGTCGTTGAAGCGCTGGCCTCCCACGATCTTGTGGGGGATGCCCGCGCGGGTGAAGTAGCTTTCGATGGGAGCCGACTGGGCGTTCATGCGGTAGAGGATGGCGTGGTCGGCCAGATGACCGCCCGCCTTGAGGTGCTGGCCGATGACATCCGCGATGTGCATGGCTTCGTCCTGCTCGTTCTCGGCGGTGTACACCTGCACCTTGTCGCCCTCGCCGTTGTCGGTCCACAGAGTCTTGCCCTTGCGCTCCGTGTTGTGCTGGATGACGCAGTTGGCGGCGTTCAGGATGTTGGAGGTGGAACGATAGTTCTGCTCCAGCCGGATGGTCTTTGCCCCGGGGTAGCACTTTTCAAAGTTGAGGATGTTTTCAATGGTAGCCCCGCGGAAGCGGTAGATGCTCTGGTCATCGTCGCCCACCACGCAGATGTTGCGCTCCGGGCCGGTGAGCAGGCTCACCAGACGGAACTGCGCCACACTGGTGTCCTGATACTCGTCCACCAGCAGGTATTTGTATTTGGTCTGGTAGAAGTCCCGCACGTCCGGGTGCTCTGCCAGCAGCTGCACGGTCTGGTAGATGAGGTCGTCGAAGTCGAAGGCACCGGCCTCCTTCAGCCGCTTTTCGTAGGCGGCGTAGATGCGGGCCGCCAGTGCGCCCTTGGTGTCCTTGGCGGGGTTGGCAAGGGCCTGTTCCGGGCTGACCAGCTGATCCTTCCAGCGGCTCATCTGGTTGATGGCGCTCTTGATGGGGAAGAACTTGTCATCCACATTCAGGTCCTTGTACACCGCCTTCATCACCCGCTGGGCGTCGTCGGTGTCGTAGATGGTAAAGCTGCGGGGGTAGCCGATCTCCTCCGCCCAGCGGCGCAGGATGCGCACACAGGCCGAGTGGAAGGTGGAGGCAAACACCTCGTCGCCCTCTTCCCCGCCCAGCATCCGGCGCAGGCGCTCCTTCATCTCCCCGGCCGCCTTGTTGGTAAAGGTGATGGCCATCACGTTCCAGCTGCGCACGGCGTTCTGCCGCAGCATCCCGTCCAGCCAGCCGGGCGCGGCGGTGCCGGTCATGATGGCACTGCGCAGGGCCTTGACGTCCTCTTCGGTGGCGGGGCGGGGCAGCTGTTTTGAGCCGTGGGCCGCGCCAAACCGGATGAGGTTGGCAATGCGGTTGACCAGCACGGTGGTCTTGCCGCTGCCGGCTCCGGCCAGGATGAGCAGCGGGCCGTCGGTGGTGAACACCGCCCGCCGCTGCATCTCGTTCAGGCGGCCGAACTGCTTTTCGATATAGGTGTCGCGCAGAGCGCAGAATTCTTGTGTCAGATCTGTTGCCATGGGTTCCCCTGTCTCCTTTTATTGTCAAAGAACAGTATACCACATTTTCAGGAAATTGAGAATAGCCGGTGCGATTGCAGGCGGCATTTGCGCGGAAATTTTGCGGCCCATTTTCTGCGCGGGGGGCTGGAACCACCTCCGCCCGGTTCCGGCTGTGCAATTGCTTTTATCAGCAGGCCGGGAGGATGTTGGCTGCAGCTGGTCCACACGGCTTCCCTACTGTAGTAAAACAAGTGATAAAGTTCAAATTTAATATTTTACCTACGTTATTTTATTGAAGTTTATCAGTTTGATAAAGTTACTCTCATTGATAAAGTTCCAACTTTATCAGCAGCGCCGAACTTTCGCACGTTGATAAAGTTGCTTTTTCGGCGTTGTTTCGTTTAAAAAGTCGAATTTTATCAAATAGTGCTTCTCTATCAGAGCTTGCACAGTGACAAAACAAAACCCGCCCGGCAGTACAGGACCACCGGACGGGAACGTTTGTTTTTCAGGGAATGCTTAGCCGAAGATGTTGATCAGAATACCAGCAGCAACGGCAGAGCCGATAACACCGGCCACGTTGGGGCCCATGGCGTGCATCAGCAGGAAGTTCTGCG
>OOBP01001257.1_pt1 | contig 12252 bp, 7 predicted proteins | sample 1671681 | NCBI WGS metagenome assembly OOBP01 (sample SAMN06348181, study PRJEB24527) | human gut metagenome
ACTCGGAGTTTTTATTATGCAAAGAGTTTTATTTTCCAAAGTGATATATCAAGCTCTTCGTAATCGTCTTTGATAAATAAATCGTTGAAACTTTTAAGGTCTCTATCAACTACTTCTTTTTTATATTCATAGGCACTTGCAGAAGTGTCGACACGCTTGTTATAACTGTTTCTCGACCATTCCTGCGTTTTATCTAACTCAGTTTCATTTAACTCAACAATCTTATATTTCAATAAATCATATTTCTTTAACATCTTATGAGTGCCATGGAAAATACAAACAATACGTCCCTGAGCCTCTGATAATTTCTCCGAACTTATATGATTTAAGGAACAGCTGACCATAAGACCGTCATCAATCTCATATACTGCTGAATAACATATAAACTTATTATTTTCGTAAGGGTCTATTTTCTTATATGCACTGAAATCATCACCAATTGAGCTACCCTTGGCACAACTTTCAACTTTTTGAACAAGAGCAAGTATATGTTGTTCGTCGTCATTTAATACAACTTTAGCTATTTGTGGTTTAAAAATGTTAAACAGTACAAAAATTACAATGATAATACCGATAACAATTATAACCTTTTTGTGCTTTAATAATTTCGTTTTCATATCTATACCCCCCCCAAAAAAACTTCATAAAGATTCACAGGTTAATTATACCACATTTATACCGTTGTGTCAATGTTTTTTTCACCGATACTCAAAACAATAAAAACCTTGCCAACGGCAATTCAGAACGGTATAACAAATGGTAAAAACAATTCGATCGTACTTTCGACAGATGAGGCAGAATCTCAGCTTACCGATTTTATAGAAAAAGTAAAAGCCGGCGGTATGAGTGCCGAGGAATACTTTAACGACCCCTTAAATAAAAGTAAGACAGTTCTCAAAGGTTATGCCTCAAGCGTTGACGACGCCTCTATGAGTACAAAAGGATTTGTACAATATAGCAAAGACCTCAATGTACAGGTTAATAAGCTTGGGAAAAGCGGTGGCATTGTTTCTGGGGTTTTCAGGAATATTAAAACCATCATAGCAAACGGATTAGTTACACTAGCGACATACGCAATTTTCTCCGCTATTGACTATTTTGAAAATCGTGCAAAGAGAATGAAAGAGGAAGCCGAAGAATTAAAGACAGCTTATGAGAATAAGGCTGATGAAATAAACGGCAATCTTAATTCGGTCGAAGGTATATCCAAAGAATTTGATAAGCTTTCCAAGGGTGTTGATAATTTCGGCAATAATCTTTCATTGACTAACGACGAATATTCCAGATATAAAGAGATATCAAATGAGCTTGCTGAAATCAATCCTAAGTTAATTCAGGGATACGACGATGAAGGTAACGCCATCATAAATAAAAACAACGCCATTAAAGATACGATTTCTTTGCTAAAGGAACAGCAAAAGTTAAACGCAAGCGACATCACCTCTGATAAAAACTTGCAGAAATTAGCCAACGGACTAATTGGTTCTTTTACCGACGAAAATGTCAATATGAATGGTATTCATAGCATTGAAAATGACTTTCAACATTGGCGCGAAACATTAACTGGTACTATAGATGAATATATAAAAAGTTCTAATAACGTTGAATTAAACGAACAATTTGGTGCATTGTCAACTAACTTAAATATGTCAGATTTTGAATATTCGGCTAATAATTTAGCAGAAATACAAAAACAAATAAACAAATTGATAAGTGAGGGTGGCAAGTCAGAACAACTAACACACGACTACAATGAGTATGTTAAATTCATAAACGAAAATATAGACCAATATAATTTGTATAAGCAAAACCTTGAGGAATATACCAAGTCCCTTAACTCGACGTTACAGCTTATTCCAAGCACTCTTGATTTTTATGATGAATTATCAAGTGGCGAAAAGGGTATTATATCAAGTTATATTAATAATTTTGCATTAGACGTGAGTGACAACCACAAGAGCTTTGAAGATCAGATTGTTGAAGAACGAAGCAAAATCATAAGCTTCTGCAAAACCTTAAACAACTCACTCGATGCCAACGCCGAACCGCTGTCAATCACATTGGACGCTTTGTTGAATCTTAATACTACACAATCTGTTCAAGAATATACAAAGCAACGTGACAAATTGCTTTCTAAAATTGCCGACTCTGACTTTGCTAAAAACCAAGGGCTTTCAATCGATGATATCAAAGTTATGCTTGGTTTCTCATTTAAGACAAACGACGACGAGATAGAGGACGAGCTTACAAACAAGATTAAGAATATTGCCACTCGTGTTGCAAAGCGTGTGCCACCACTAGCGGGTAGACGTGACAACCAGGGAATTATCGAAAATCTTTTGGGCAATCTAACCCCAGATAACATCGACACCTTAATGGATACCAACCTTGAGGAAATAAATTCATGGCAAGATGTTCTCGACCTCTTAAATGCAAAAACCACATTTAGCCTTGCCGACTATTCTGAGGATGTCGATAACGTTCAAAGCAAAATTACCGCCCTTGCTTCTGCGTATAAGGAAATTCAAGACGGTACTTTTGAAGTTGGTAGTAGCGGTTGGGAACTCGTTAAAAGTTATGCGGAGTTTCTCCCATACCTTGACGATACAAATGGCGGCTTTGAAGAACTCGGTAAGAAAATTAAAGAGGCAATGGGTATTGCTCCGAACGACTTGATTAAGCAACTTTCTCAACTTAAAGGTTTGAGTGACGCCGACCAGAAATCTGTAAATAATCTTATCAAAGTCCTCTACAAAATGAAAGATGTTAGCCTTTCAAATCTTACTTCAGACGGTTTACTGACCGCCGAGAAGAATCAAGTACAAGCAATAATTGATAAGATAAATGATAAGAAAGACAAAGAACAGGAATATCTCGATACGCTTCAAGAAGAGGAAGACACTTTAAATGATATCATTGACAAATATCAGACCGCTGGTGATACTGCTATTGATTATATTGAAAAAGAAATCAGTAGTCTTGAGGATTCTCGTGACGATGTAGAGTCATATTACGATGACCTCATTGATAAGCTCAAAGAGGAAAATGACGAACGTGATAGAGCCATTGAGTTACAGGAAAAGCAAGACGCCTTAGCCAATGCGAAAAAGAAAAAGGTTGCTATCTATAGTGAAGCAAGTGGCTGGCATTTAGAAACCAACTCCGACGAGGTTGAAAAGGCACAGCAGGAACTTGATTCACTACAAAACGAAATAGCTATTGATAATCTTGAAAAAGAGAAAGAGGCTGCTATGCAACCTTATACCGATCAAATTGAGGCATTTGAAAAGTATAAGCAAGCATGGAGCGATGCTATGAGTGCCTATACAAACAACCAGAATGAAATGATTGCGCAACAAATTTTAGGTATAGATTGGCAGGGCAAGCTTCACAATCAGGATATCGGTATTCTTAACAAATATCAAACTGATTATAGCGGTTATCAAACTAAACTCAAAGATAATGTTCAAAAAGAGAAAGAGATTATTCAAAACCGCATTGACCAATATGCAAAAGAAGCAGATGAGTGGGAGAAGTATCTCAAACAATTTGATACATTCGTTTCCGATTTATCTGACCAAGACGTTAAATACTTTGAAGAACTTAAACTCAAAACACTTAATGAAAAGAGTACATACCAAGAGCGACTTGATGCTTTGCGTGAATTTAAAGCCGATTATATTCAGCTATCAGATGATCTGGCACAATATGAGGGCACCTCTATAAAGAAAGCTTTGTCTGGTAGCGGCGTATATGCTGTCGAAAAAGATAACGCAATTCTTGGTGCATACACCACCAAAAAGGAAGCCGACAAAGCTATGTATAAGTTTGCGGGGCAAATGATAAGTGAAAAGGTTTCAATGCTCGGTGGCTTGAGTAATATCAGTGTAACCAAGCTTGCGGAACTACAAAAGGAGATACGCTCAAAATTCAAGGTAAAGCAGTATGCGACGGGGGGAGTTAATAGCTACACGGGAACGGCTATGCTACACGGAACACCATATAAGTCTGAGGTAATCTTTAATTCTTCAGACGCCAAGAAACTCTATGACATTGTACACAATACTCGCAATGTTGCAAGCGTTGTTGGTAAGACTATAGGTGACAATCTTGTAAGTGGTACGCAGGCGGCTGGGTCAATGTTCACAACAAATGATACCACTAATGGTGATACCACAATTACATTTAGAATTGGCGAAATTCATACTACCGACGGCACAACATTCTTACAGCAAATGAATGACTATTTGAAGCAAGCAGACCGTGACCGCATGATAGGTAGAAACAGATAATACAAAACGAGCCGTCAGACCTTGGCGGCTCTTATTTATTATAAAGGGTGGTGAAATGAATGATAATGACACCTACACTGGTTTTTCCAGATGACGAGGTCGTAAAAATAGATAAACACAAGGGCGAGGGCGGCGAATATGACCGTGCGCCACGTTTTAGCTACCAGTTTAATTGCACGGCGGGTTCTGCAATGCGTTGGGCGTTGTGTACCTATACAAACATAAGAACTGGGGAACAGAATTATTCTTATTTTCCTAAAGGCGGCGATATCAATACATTTTACAATGGCGATAAAGTTGATGTAAATGAATTGGTTTTTAATGACATAGCAAAGAATGGTCACGATTATATGTATCAGTATACGCTGTTTCAAACAGACCCAACGACTATTGCCGACGACACACAGTATGGTGACGGTGTTGGATTGTATGATATGTACTTCTGCCGTGGTAAAATCCAATCTTCGGGTACTACATCAAGTTTTATGATTAACAAGGAAATTGCAAATCTCAAGAGCGCGTACTATTATGAGCGTTCCGACGGCTCAGTGTATTTAGTCGGCGGCGCCTATATCGAGATTGGAGAAGAAAGACGACTGATAGAAACCTACGATTATAAAACTGGTAACGTAAGATTAAAGTCTGGTTTTACAACAGCCCCCGCAAGAGGAACTGTGTTTAGGATTTTTACAAATTACTTTATGGATAAGCCGCATTATGTTAAATGCCGTGAAGATCCACAGTGCGATTTTACTGTATCAATCTCTTCTAAAACAGCAAATCCAATTGAGTGTAAGACAAGTTATATACATCCAAACCATGTCGGGCTAAAGTATTACAAGTATTACCTTTATCAACTTATGGGAACGACTGGCGCTATTCATGACGGCAAAATTCTTGAAACGTCGGCATACAACTATGTAACTATCGAGCCAGGTATTGCTGATAAAATAGAGGGTAAATATATAATGATTGAAAGCTCGCCCTCGGAAAACACGGGGCATGTTTACAATGGAACAAGTGCATTAATCGTATCATACGATATTGATACGGGTGTAGCTGGTCTTAATTATTCGGCTCGTGATTTGATAAAAGGTTCACGATATACTATTTACAATGGCAATGAACGACTTATCGACGAGAGCGACGAGATATATGATTTTGAACTCAAATACTCATTTTATGCAAATTGCTTTGGAAGCTCTTTTAGAGCTGTAAGTGAAATCATGACTCTCGATGATAAAATGTACAGATATACTCAGCAGAAAGACTTCCCTGCTGAAAGTATAGACGGGATCGTTTCAGAATTTGATTTTAAAATCTTTGATAATCACACAGCTATGCTGACGTGGAAAACTTCAAAATCACTCGGAGTGGCAAAAATCTTTAGACAAAATGTCAACGATGACGAATATGTTTTCATTGGAACTGCTACTGGCAATTCATTTTTTGATGTAACAGTTGGCAATCAGCAATCATATATTTATTATATTTGTTATGCAAACTATGAGGCATATATTACGCCAGAGGTGTCTACTGATTGGATTGGATGGTCGATTTACTCGCTAAAGACCGCTGGTGATTGTTATAATAAAAAACTCTATTCAATTAATGAAACTTGGCATTTTATTGCGGGCATTAACAACAATGATATAATATCAAATATTGGACTTACTGTTCATACGGGCACGGGCGTAAAACCTAAGACTACACGAACTGTAACAAACTATGAAAGCGGCGAATTTACGGCAAATCACTTAACATTGGCATGCCCCGAGGACGAAATAGTTGATACAATTGATAGCGTTAAATCTTGGACAAAATTCATTACAGGTAAAAATGATTTCATGCTAAAGTCCGATAAGGGTGATGTATGGATTGTGAATATTTCAGACAATCCGTCGAGATCGTATGATGAAAGCTCGGTGTATGACTTAACTACAATTAAATATAATTGGGTTGAAGTTGAAGATATAAATGACGTTATAATAACAAGATAAGGAGGTTGATACGATGGATTACTATAATAAAATAGATGAAGCGTATTTGACCGAATTACAGAATCCAATGCGTAAATTAAAATTCAAGGTAGAAATTCTATCACACTATGAGGGTGCGATTGGACAAATTACAAACGACCTTTCCTCTGCCGAGGTTGGTTCAATATCAATTAATAAGGAGCAAGGCTGTCGCAGGTCTTGCTCTTTTACTATCATAGACCGCGATGAAAAATATTTACCACAGGTAGACAGTTGGTTTTGGTACAATAGGAAGTTTAAGCTTTTTATAGGCGTAGTTGTTTCAAATGATATATATTGGTTTCCACAAGGCGTATTCATTACAAAATCGGCAACAGCGCATGGCAAAGCAATAGCAATCGAGGGTATTGATAAATATGGTTTTCTAAATGGCGAATTAAATGCAAGAATGTGTTTAGTAGAATATCAAGCTAGTGTTACAAATTCTAAAAAAGGAACAAAAATTGCCGACCTTATTCGAGATACTTTGATGTTAGATTTAGGCAATAACATTCCGCTTGACCCCGTTGAACCTTTAATTGATCCAATCTTTTATGATGCAGAATTATATGACGATATCGTGGTTGACGAGGGCGGGTACCTTGGTGAAATATTCGATAAGTTAGCCGAAATGTATGGTGCTAATATCTATTACGATGTCAACGGCAGGCTTAGAATGGAAAGGGTATTTAACTATAATCTTCCCTCTTGGTATAGGCATCTATCGCCACAAAGTAATCTGGGTGAAGTTGATATAGCTGAAACCGACATTGATGTTCAATATAATTATGACGGTGTAAACATTGTAACAGTTACTACGGATAACACTAACGGCGAGATATATTCCTATACAGCAAAAAATGAAAACCCACAGTCCCCAGTTTGTATAACCTCGGTAGGATATAAGGGATTAGATGGCGGTACTTATTATATAAGTCTTGGCGATACAACGCTGGATAGTGGTGAAGAAAAATGTAGAATGCAGGCGGAGTATATACTGTTACAGAATACCTGTATGGGAACTTCGGTAAGTTTTAATTATCCGAGTCTCCCCCATCTTGACGTTGACAACACAATTGAACTTACAAACGAATATTACAAATTTAAAAAGCAACTTTTTCTTATTCAATCATTAACCATTCCTCTTAGCAATGGAGAGATGACTATTGAAGCCACTAATCTGCAATGGCTACCATTTGATACGGACTGTATTTCGATTTACTGTGAAACTTTAAGCGATACAGTGGCAATATCTTATGACACGAATGGTGGCAAGGACAAAGGCGGCAATACTATCACTTATAAGAGCATTAACCAAGCCCCTAATAAACAAATCGTTTTACAAGGTGGGGATATGTATAACGAGAATAAATTGTTCGCATGGACGGATAGTCAAGGCAATAAATACAATTATGGCGACGTGTATACTATACCAAATAACAACACAACATTGACAGCTCAATGGATAGCAGGAAATGAAGTTACAGTTACCAATACATTGCCGACAGATAGTACGGTAGAATTTCAATCTATGTCACCGTCACGTTGTTTAATACGTTATGACGACAATGAAGTAGTTAGACGTAATACAAACGCAATTTCAACATTTAAAAAGAATTATTCTTCAGGTATACACGATACAACCGTTGTGTCTGATAGCGATGATTTAACCAACTTTGACAATGCTTTTGATAAAGAAACAACTACAAAGATAGATTGTTCCAAAGTAAAAGCTACCTACCTCACTTCACCTATGGGAAACGGATTCGAGAATATAACAGACTTTGTTTTCCCTGCTAATCTTGCAAACATTTCGACCAGTGAGGGTGTGTTGTCAGGCTGTAAAAAACTTACCAATATTGCATTTCCTACAGCATATTGTGATATTTCACACCCCGAATCGTTTCTTGCTAATAGCACATTTGTTAATGGTTTGGAATTACCTTACACCTTGACTTTCGTCCCAATGGTTTCAGTTGATGGGCAAACAGGTATCGAAGAAATAAAGCGAAATGAGATACTAAAAGGAAGTCATGTTTTTGGAAGCTTAAACCTCAAAGCGTCAACTACAAATAAATGCGTAGTGTATGTAAATAAAGAAACAACAAGTTTAGTTATTTATCCTGCGACAGTGCAGGGAAGATTCTATCTTATGGGCAAAGGTATTGATGGAGATTTATCTGGGCTTCAAAGTATACAAATCGGGCGATCTACTAACATTAACGATACTGATGGTTTCGCAAGTAATACATCGGCAAACATAAATCTGAGTTTGGACTTTCAATCGGATAATTGTACTACCAAAATACCTAAAAACGCTTTTAATGGCTATAGTGGTAATACGATTAATGTTGTAATTTATGGTAATGTGACCGACAGCAATGGTATTACGCTTGAAAGCGGATCGTTTTGCAATATGCCCAATATGACAAAATTGCCAATGACAAATAATACAAGCTTAAAAGTTATACCTGAGAACTGTATGAATAATTTAGCATCATTAACTTCAGCGACTACAGGCTATGTGGTTGACGTTGAGGGTTGTAACGATATGACCAATCTGATAACTTTAAGAATTGAAAGTTCTTGTGAGAAGGTAAATGGGTTTAATAACTGCCCAAAGCTTAAAAGTTTGTCATTTATGAGTGACGGAAAGGTAACTGAGATAGGTGGACTTAATGGTAATGCGATAACAACGTTTTATATTCCTAATACTGCCATCTCTGTGTCCGGTGTAAATAATTGTCCGTCACTGACAACCGTTTCTATAGGTAAGTCATTGGAGAGTTTTACAGGCTTTAATAATTGTCCTCTGTTAAACACCTTTAATGTTAATAGTGCCAATACTCATTTTCGGGTAGTCAATAATTGTTTATATCAAGATAATAAGTTTTGCCGTGCTCCTGCATCCTCGTGGTACGGCAGTAATGTTGTTGTGGCAAATGGAACTACAGAAATAATGAGCAACGCATTTCAACAGAGTTCTATGACAAGTATTTCGTTTCCCGAAAGTTTGTTTACGATTAATCAAAATGCCATTAAGAGCACAAGTATAGATCAAGTTATTTTTCATAGCGAATATGATGAAAGTTTAGGAAAATATACCGATACGTCTATAAATGATTTAAGTGCATTTGACAATGTAACTGTTGGTATAATGTTTGGTTATGGCAACGGAATAACAGATGTAACAGATAGTAGGTGTTTACCTATTGTTAAATATTGCATAGAGCATAATATCAAATTTGTTGATATGAACGAAACAAATACTAACGCTCGTGGAGCTATTGGAATAAGCGGTAATGCAGAATTGGACGGTGATAATTAATGATAAATACTTATACTTGTGTGCCAAATCAAACTTCATCAGAAACCGTGTTTTCAGACCTTAAAACATTTTTTGAAGACAAATGGACATGGAGTAAAATTGAAACAAATTATCCTGATAGTGAGTCCACCGATTATAACACTTTGACATTTTGGATTGATGATACAACGTACTTTAGAATAATATTTGACCCTGCAAAGTCGCGCTACTGGGTTGGATGTGGTGAATATGACTCTACCAAAACGCCGCCATATGCTGATTATGTCAGCTTCGCCTATAACAAGTTTGATAGTGTTATGTTGTACACTACAAGTCAAGGAATGTTGATTTTGTTTAAAAGTGGAGATAATGACTATGTATTAGGTGGGGGTATCGCAAAGATGAGAAAGCTGTCCGATGATACAGAGATAACAGGTTTCTTTACCCCTACTTCAAATTCAGGACATCAAGGAAGTAAAATGGCAAGTTTGTATAATATGTTTAGTCAAAGTTTGCACAATGGCGGTACGAACCTTGTACCACAAGTTGATTTTAATATACCATTGAATAGCACAGTTGAGGGGCAATACGCTGCTAAAACTGACGGAATATTCTATGTTTATATGGGGCAAAGTAGTGTGTTTCCTGCTGACGGAACTGTTGTAAAATTTACAATGAATGGTGTTAAATATGTAGGTAACTGCAAAATGGTTTTAGCTGATTATTCGTAAAGGCGGTGTACAGAATGTCTAAAATGAATAAGCTGATTAAGGAAAGTCAAGATAATAAAAAAACACTTGGTTATACCTATGGAACAGTTAAAAGCTACGACTCTACAAATTGTACAGCCATTGTCTCGCTATTAGAGTATAATGGTGCTGAAAAATCTTTTCTGAATAAATCAGGTGAGATTTTAAGCATGGGAGACAGTGTGTGGATCTATTTCCGTGGTGGTGGTATAAACGCTGGCTACATTGCTATTAGGAATGGCAAACCTATACCTCTAGGAAGTCAAAATTCTAGTGTAGGACGATTTGTTGAATACGTTGATAGTAGTGGTAATCATCACATTTCGGAAAAGTTTAATTACTATGGCGATTCTTATTGGTATACCATAGACCCTGACGGAACAGAACAGATTACTATTTATCTTGAAAATATTGCTCATGGTGATTATAACCATATTGAAGGTCAAGCAAACCACTGCTACGAATATACTTATGACAGCAACAGCTATATTGATTTTTCAGAAATGAAAACGCGTATGTTGATGAACTATGCTCGTGAAAATAGCAGTTTAAATTCCTTAACAGGCTTTAATAATAATAGCGTTGGTGGTTTTTCTAACCACGTCAGTGGTATGTGGAATATGTCTGAATATAGTGTGGCGGTTGATTGTAGTGGTGCAAAAAATACTGTTTTCAATTCTCGTGATACATATATTAATGGCATAAATAATTTGCTAGAGGGTGTAGCTGATAGTATTGTAGTTGGCACAGAGAATATTGTTAAGGGCGATAAGACTAAAGATCAAATGGCGAAATATAACGCCGTGTTTGGATATCACAATGATGTTCTTAATTATGATGGATGTCTTGTTGCAGGTTCATGGAATCACGCCACGGCAGATAATCAAACCGTTATAGGTATCAATGCAAAATCAACTTATAAAAGCTCGGAAAATGCAAGTATACTATTTAATATAGGAAATGGTCATAATATAGAAGATGGTTCTCTAACTCAAAACTCTGCAATGCAAGTAGATTTTTCTGGTAATGTTTATGCTGGCGGTGCGTATAAAACGATTGGTGCTGACTATGCCGAATATTTTGAATGGCTTGATGGCAACACTAAAAATCAAGACAGAATTGGTTTGTTTGTCACGCTTGACGAAGATAAAATCAAACTTGCAAATAAAGGAGATTATATTCTTGGTGTTATATCAGCCAATCCGTCTATTGTTGGTAACTCTGCTGAATTAGATTGGCATGATAAGTATAAAACAGATGTTTATGGACGGTTGATTTATGATGAGTCATACAATCCTATAGTCAGTGAAAACTATAACGATACGCTTGAATATGTTCCTCGTGGGGCTAGAAAAGAGTATAGCAAAGTTGGCTTGTTAGGACAGTTAGTAGTTCAAGATGACGGAACGTGCAAGGTCAACGGATATTGTACGGCTAGTGTGAATGGCGTGGCAACCAAGTCAGATAGTGGTTATAGGGTTATCAAACGTATTGATAAAAAACATATAAAAATAATACTGAAATAGAAAGAGGGCTAATAACCCTCTTTTATCATTGGAGGAAAAGTTATGAAAGAGATTATTACTCAGATGATTACAGAGTATTTACCTGTAATTTTAACAGCGGTTATGACAGCTATTGTTGGCTTTGTTAAATCAAAGTATACAAAAATTGCAAATGACAGCATTAAGAAAGATGTTGCAAGTACAACGGTCAAATACATAGAGCAAATTTATAAAGACGTTCACGGTACAGAAAAGCTTGAAAGGGCTAAAGAAACTATGCTTACTTTGCTTGAAGAAAAGGGTGTCAAGATTTCTGATGTAGAGCATGTTATCTTGCTTGGAAGACTTGGGATTTTATTCTTCCATCAACAATTTTGACAG
>OOBP01001259.1_pt1 | contig 12231 bp, 12 predicted proteins | sample 1671681 | NCBI WGS metagenome assembly OOBP01 (sample SAMN06348181, study PRJEB24527) | human gut metagenome
CACGGGCTGAAATATCCCTCATAGGCGGCTCCTTTCATCGTTCCTGGTCTCTCTGACGCTTTTTCTGCCATGCCTCCAGCAGCTTGATGATGGTTTCCTGCATCCGCTGGGGCGTATAGCTTTTAGGGAAATACTTCCGCAAGGTGTCAGAGGTAAATGTCACTCGGTCCAGATCGCTTTTCTTTTCCTCACCCATGATGACACGCATCATATCGAGGGTCAGATGCCCCTCCTGACTGTATTTCTTGAGCCGCTGGGCTTGAGAAAGAGAAGGGGTAGCCTGTTCGCTGTCCATCGCGTCCAGCAGGTCTACCTGTTCTTCCTTTTTGAGAAAGGACAGCTCATAGGCAGGGTTCAGGGCAATCTTCTTTTCATCCACCATATCCATCAATTCAGGAATCAACTCTGTCAGACGGATATAGCGCTGAATTTGATTTCGACTTTGCCCCACCTGTTCAGCAAGCAACTGGTCTGATCGCTTTTGTGTCCCAACTTGGGACACATTTTCTTTACTCGGTCTGCCAGCCTGTCTTTTCATGGCATCCAGCTTCATCTTGTAGGCAAAGGCTCTTTCACTTGGGAGCAAGCTTTCTCGCTGCAAGTTGCTGTCAACCATAATGATCGTGGCGGCATCATCATCCAAATCCCGAACAATGACCGGCATGGTCTCCTTTTCTGCCAGCTCACTGGCTCTGTGCCGCCTGTGTCCGGCTACCAGCTCATAACCGCCCTCCGGGTCCGGTCGAGCAATCGCCGGAACCAGAACGCCATACTGCTTGATACTGTCAGCGGTCTCCATCATGGCTTCGTCATCCTTGACTTTGAATGGGTGGTTCTTAAAGGGATGCAGTTCAGACAGCGGAATCTCCTGAATCTTTTCCAGCTTTGCATCCTGACGGCCTTCTTCGGTGGAGAACAGATCATCTACCGAGGCCAGCTCTATTTTTTTCGCGCTGCTTTTCAAGTTTCAACACCTCCTTCGTCAGATTTCGATACCCCTCTGCCACCTTGCCGCCAGGGTCATGGGCAAAAATACTTTTTCCCTCGGCGCTGATTTCCTTTGCCCGGACAGAATGGGGAATCTCTGTGCCGAATACTTTGATCTTGCTACCATAGGTCTCACGCAGGAGCGCGGAGATCTCTTTGGCAAAGTTGGTTCGGCTGTCCACCATCGTCAGCAGGATACCGTCTATCTGGAGCTTGGGGTTGATCTGCCGCTTTACCTTGTTTACCGTGGAGAGCAGCTGTTCCAACCCTTTGGCGGGCAGATACTCCGCCTGAACGGGAATTATGATCCTGTTGGCAGCTGCCAGTGCGTTGACTGTGAGCATACCCAGGGAGGGCTGGCAGTCGATGAGGATATGGGAGTATTGCCCCTTCAGCGTGTCCAGATATTGCCGCAAGATAGTCTCACGACTCATGGCGTTTACCAGAGATACCTCCATACCGGATAACTGGATGTCCGCAGGCATCAGGTCTACGCCCTCTGAGTGGTGCAGGATACCCTCGCCGGGACGGAGCGGCTCATCCATCAAGATTCGACCCATAGCGTCGGACAAGGTAAAGGGCAGCTTGTCCGGTTGCGGATTTCCCAGGCTGATTGTCAGGCTCCCTTGTGGGTCTCCGTCGATCAGAAGGACTTTCTTTCCGGCCTGCGCCAGCCCGATTCCCAAGTTGGCACAGGTCGTTGTCTTGCCAACGCCGCCTTTCTGGTTGGCAATGGCGATGATCTGTGTGTTCAAATAAACCTCCTCCTTCTACAAAAAATATCCCTATTCCGAAAAATAGGGATGAAAAAAGCCGCTTACTCAAATAAATGAATAAACGGCTATGTAAGAAATATTCGATTGTAAGTAAAGTTTTATATCACTGCAAAATAACGAAGTGCATCTTTGATTGCTTCTACCTTTTCTGGTGTCGGATGTTTCCTCGGCTGTTTCAATTCTTCTACCGCATTAGGAGCATCATACATCGGCAATCCCAAATTTCGCTTTACCTCTGCGATATATGCGGTATGTACCTTGAAGCCGTATTTCGCTTCTATGTACTCCTTAATCATTTTGTAGGTCACTTTTTCTTTGGGCTTGTACGCTTCGGCTCTTTTAGCAATACTATCTACCGGAATCTTGCCCTCGCCCTCTCCAAACTCCACATCAATGTGGATATAACTGTCGGCTTTTTTGTGGGACAAAAGAACTACCGTCTCGATATGCTCCGTATGCGGGAACATATCCACCGGGGTAAAGCCCTCGGCCTTATAGCCCAGCTTTGTCAGGGTGGCAAGGTCGCGGGCGAGGGTGACGGGGTTGCAGCTGACATAGACCACCCGCTTCGGTGCCATGCGGGCCACGCTGGCAAGAAATTCCGGGGTGGAGCCTTCGCGCGGGGGGTCCATAAAGATCACGTCTGCCTTCTCCCCTGCTGCGGCCGCTTCGCCAATCCAGCGTGTGGCGTCGGCGGCAAAGAAGCGGGCGTTCTTTACGCCGTTGTGCCTTGCGTTGCCAATGGCGTCCTGCACGGCGTCCCGGTTCAGTTCCACGCCCACCACCTGCTTTGCATGGTCGGCGGCGGTCAGGCCGATGGTGCCAATGCCGCAGTAGGCGTCCAACACCACCTCTTTGCCGGTCAGCTTCGCGGCCTCCACCGCAAGGCCGTACAGCACTTCGGTCTGGGCGTGATTGATTTGATAAAAGCTGCGCGGGCTGATGGCATAGGTCTTGCCGCAGAGGGTATCCAGAATGAATCCCTTGCCGTACAGCACCTTTTCCGCTTCGCCCAGCACCACGCTGGTCTTGCGGCTGTTCACGTTCTGCACCACGGTGGTCACAGTCACGCCGCGCTGCGCTGCCTCGGTCAGCAGCGCCTTGACAAAGTTCTTGGCCCCCGGCAGCACCGGCTGCGCTGTCACCAGCACCACCATCACCTGCCCGGTGGCTACGCCCCGCCGCAGCAGGCAGTGGCGCACAAGGCCGGTGCCCTTGTCCTCGTCGTAGGGCTGGTAGCGGCAGGCGTTGGCGGCAGCACGCACCGCCTGCATGGTCTTGTCCAGCACCTCGTCCTGCAGCAGACAACTTTCCACCGGCAGCACCTTGTGGCTGTTTGCCGCGTAGATGCCGGAGGTCAGTTTTCCACCAAAGCCGGGAGCAAAGGTGGAAATCACCTTATTGCGGTAGTGGTAAGGCTGCTCCATGCCCCGGATGGGGTGCACCGGGCCGTATTTGCCCACCAGAGCACGCACTTTTTCTTCCTTCTGTTTCAGCTGTTCGGCATAGTCCAGCCCCAGCAGGGGGCAGCCGCCGCAATTTTTGGCACGCAGTTTGCAATCCATGGCAGTTTCTTCCTTTATATAACAGATACTCTCTTTTCAGGATATCACAGGGCAGGGCGGATTGCAACCGCAAGCCGGTGCGTTTTTTGCAGTTTTCTTTTTTACCGCCGGGGCTTTACTTTCCCGCGATGATTTGCCATAATAGGGGCAGAAAATGACCGTTTACGGGAGGGCAACAAGATGAAGATCATGGTTTTTGATGTAGGCGGCACCGAGATCAAATACTCGGTCATGGATGAGCAGATGCACCGCACGGACAGCGGCGCGGTGCCCACGCCGCAGGATACGCAGGCGCAGTTTCTGGATACGGTCTACCGGCTGTATGCGCCCCATAAGGACGAGGTGAGCGGCATTGCCATGGCGCTGCCGGGCTTTGTGGATAACCGCACCGGCTATGTTTCCAACGGCGGAGCGCTGCTGTACAATACCGCCACCCCGGTGGGGCAGCTGCTGGCGGAAAAATGCGGCTGTCCTGTCATACTGGAAAATGACGGCAAAGCCGCCGCCATGGCAGAGCTGGCAAACGGCGCGCTGAAGGACTGCTGCAACGCTGCGGTGTTCATCATCGGCACCGGCGTGGGCGGCGGCATTATTGCCAACGGGCAGCTGGTGCGCGGGGTGCACTTTACCGCCGGAGAGTACAGCTTTGTCAACACCAACGCCGAAGCATGGGACGCCCCGGACCAGAACATGGCATGCCAGTGCAGCACCAGCAATCTGCTTAAATGGTACCGCGCCCGCAAGGCGCTGCCGGAGGACGCCCCGCTGGACGGACGCAGCTTTTTTGCCGCCGCCAACGCCGGGGAGCCGGAGGCCTTAGAGGTGCTGCGGCGGTTCTGCCACGCGGTGGCGGTGCAGATCTACAACCTGACCGTTCTGCTGGATGTGGAAAAGGTGGCCATCGGCGGCGGCATCAGCAAGCAGCCCCTGCTGCTGGAAAGCTTGCGCAGCGCCTACGATGGACTGTACGCCTCCCGGGCGGGACAAGCTTACATGGAGGGCTTACCCCGCTGCCAGATCGTGCCCTGCGCCTTCAGCAGCGAGGCCAATCAGGTGGGCGTTGCCGCCGCATATTTTGAAGCTATGCAGAAAAAATAAGGACCAGGCATGGTGGTGCCTGACCGACGCTGCCGGTGAGATGACCACCGTGGGTGTGGCCGACATTGAGCTGCACGGCGTCGGCAATTTTGTGCTGATGCTGCTGCTCTACCGCCCGCTGCGCCGTGCGCTGCAAATGGCAAAAAAGCAGCTGCGGGTATAAATAGTATTATATAAGCGATGGGGCTACTGCATTTTGCAGTAGCCCCATCGCTTTATGCTTTATTTATTTTGGCAAAGGCCTGCCGGACATCGCCGGAGAAATACAGCGTTCCCAGTGCGCACACCGGGCCTTCGCCGCCCAGTTCTTCCGCACGCGCTACACCGGCCTCAATGCTGTCCGCAGCCTCGGCGGTGCAGCCGTAGGCGCGGATATGCTCTGCCAACGTCTGCGCCGGCATGGCGCGGGGGTTGTGCGCCGTCACGGTCACGAACCGCTCGGCCAGCGGTGCCAGCAGCGCCAGCATCTCGTCCACGTCCTTGTCGGCCATGATGCTGACCAGAAAGACGAATTTCTGCCCGGGGAAGCGGTCTTTCAGGCTCTGCACCGTGGCGCGCATCCCGTGGGCGTTGTGGCTGCCGTCCAGCACAAAGGCCGGGCTGTGGCGCAGCAGCTCAAAGCGCCCGGGCCAGCTTACCTGCTCCAGTCCGGTGCGGATGGCGCTTTCCGGGATGTTCCAGCCCTGCTGCCGCAGCACCCGCAGGGCGGTGATGGCCAGCGCGGCGTTGCGGGGCTGATAGCTGCCGATGAGCGGCAGCCGCACCCCGTCCAGCCCGTCAAAGCTGAAGGTAACTGCATCCAGATCCCCGCCGGTGATTTGCAGCTTTGCAAAGTCCACCTCCGTAAAGGGGGCGTGCTGCTGCGCTGCCACCCGGCGCAGCACGGCGTCTGCCTCCGGTGCGCCGCCGTAGCTCACCACCGGGCAGCCCGGTTTGATGATGCCCGCCTTAGCGGCGGCGATATCCGCCAGCGTAGGGCCCAGCTCCTTGACGTGATCCATGCCCAGTGCGGTGATCACCGCGCAGGCAGGCTTTTCAATAACATTGGTGGAATCCAGCGTGCCGCCAAGTCCCACCTCCAGCACCACGATATCACACTGCTGCTGCGCAAAATAGAGCATGCCCAGTGCGGTGATGATCTCGAACTCGGTGGGCACATCCTCCATGGCGTCGGCGGCGGGCTTTACCTGCTCCACCAGTTCCACCAGTGCTTCGTCCGGGATCTGCTGCCCGTTGATCTGGATGCGCTCGTTGAAGCGGTTGATGAAGGGCGAGGTATACAGCCCCACCCGGTAACCGGCGGCTTGCAGGCAGGAAGCCAGCATCGCCGCCGTGCTGCCCTTGCCGTTGGTGCCCGCCACATGGACGAATTGCAGCTTTTTGTGCGGGTCGCCCAGTGCAGCCAGCAGGGTGCGGGTGCGGGTAAGCCCGGGCTTATGCCCCGCCCACTGCACCGCGTGGATGTATTCCATTGCCTGTTCGTAGTTCATAGATACTGCCTCGATTCAAGGAATAATATTAAAAATTTCGGAACACCGGAGCGTCGGCAGACGCTCCGGTGTTCCATTTTACGAATCTCTTACTTCTTTGCCAGCTTCATCAGGCTGCGGTTTTCCAGCAGGATGCGCAGCAGCACAACGTTCACGGCGCTCAGAATGAGGGCGTTGGGGATGCGCACCGCCAGCGTTGCCCACGGATAGCCGTAAAACAGGCGCAGCGCCAGCGAGGTGATGACCATGGAGCCCACAAAATGCCCCAGCAGCACGCTGGCCGCCAGCCGCAGGTTGGTGGAGAGGCTGCTCAGCTTCTGCCACGCAAAACCCGCCACTAAGCCGATGGCGCCCGCACCCAGCGTGATGAGCGGGTTGATGGCGTAGCCCGCCAGCACACCGCCGATGATATCGGCCACTGCGCCCACCGCAAAGCCTGCGCCGGGGCCGAACACCACCGCCGCCAGCAGCACCGGCAGACTGCCCAGATTGAACCGGACAAAACCGGTGGAGATGCTGAGCACCCGGCTGAACACGATGCTCATGGCTACCAGCAAAGCCAGCATGGTCAGGGTACGCACCGAAGTTTTTTTGTCGTTCATTGTAGTTGTCCTCCTTAAAAAGGAACAGCAGGCAGGACGCAAAAACGCCCTCCCCTGTGACAGACCGCACAAAGGAGGGCGTGAATTCCAACAACATTCACTTCCGGGCAAAAACCGCAGACGGCTCTCGCCTGCACCCAAGTCCATGCAGCAGCGGGATGCAGACCCTGCACCGCGGTCAATACCTTCGTCCGCAGCACAACTCCCCGTTGATGCGGCACTTAACGCGCAGGGTCTTACTCTGTTGATGATGCCATTATAATCCTTTTTTTGCTGCACTGCAAGCGCCCAAACAGACATCTTTGCCAAAGGAGCGTTTTTATTTTTGGCAGTGTTGTATAAACGTAGGACTTTTGCCCGCTTGCCTCCCTCTTTTCTTTTGGCGCAGAACGTGGTAAGATGAACACAAGATACCAAAGGGGAAACTGCCCCGGAAAGGAAATTTTCCATGAAATTCAGCGAAATGACCTATACCCGCCCGGACATCAACGCCCTGCTGGCACGGTGCAAGCAGCTGGCTGCCAAGGCCGCCGATGCACAGGACGGCGACGCCCTCATTCAGGTGTACTACGAGCAGAGCCGCGCCTTTGCGGACTACACCACCGCCTCCCAGCTGGCCAACATCCACTACACCTGCGACACCCGCGATGCCTACTGGAAAGCCGAGCAGGACTTTTTTGATGCCAACGGCCCCGCCGTGACCAACGCCAGTGTGGAGATCAGCCGGGCGTTTCTGGCAAACCCCTATGTGGATGCCCTTACCGAGCACTTCGGCACCACCTGCGTAGCCGGTATGAAGAACGCCGTGCTGGGCATGGACGACCGTACCGTGGAATTGCAGCAGGAGTTCAACGCGCTGGTCAGCCAGTACCAGCAGATCTACGGCGGCGCACTGGTGGAGCTGGACGGCAAACAGCTGACCATCCCCCAGCTGGGCCCCTACAAGGAGGATCTGGACCCCGCCGTGCGCCGCGCCGCCTACGAAGCCGAGGCCGGTTACTTTGACGCCCACCGGGACGAGCTGGACACACTGTACACTAAGATCGTCAAAAACCTGAATCAGCAGGCCAAGGTGCTGGGCTACAAGGATTACAGCGAGCTTTCCTATGTGCGCATGAACCGTATCGGCTACGGACAGGCTGAAATTCAGGCCTTCCGGGATCAGGTGGCAAGGGACGTTGTGCCCGAGCTGCAAAAAGTGATGGCCATGCGCGCCAAGCGCACCGGCATCACCCACCCCACCTTTACCGACCTGCCCATCATCTTCAAGGACGGCAACCCCAAGCCCATCCCGGGCTATCAGGCACGCATGGATGCCGCCCGCACCATGTACCACGAACTCAGCCCCGAAACGGCGGAGTTCATCGACTTTATGCAGGACAACGAGCTGTTTGACGTAGAAAGCCGCCCCGGCAAGATGTCCGGCGGCTACATGACCAGCCTGCCCAGCTACAAGGCACCCTTCATCTTTGCCAACTGGAATAACACCTCCGGCGATCTGGACGTGCTGACCCACGAGTGCGGCCACGCCTTTGAGGGCTATGTGGCCGAGCGCGACCCCAACGTGCCTGCCGATCTGGAATGCCCCGCCATGGAGAGCGCCGAGATCCACTCCATGGCCATGGAGTTCCTCACCGCGCCGTGGCATCACCTGCTGTTCGGCAAGGATACCGAGAAGTACGCCCTGCTCCACGCTGAGGACAGCTTTGTGTTCCTTGCCTACGGCTGCGCCGTGGACGAGTTCCAGCACATCATGTATCAGAACCCGGACCTGACCCCCGACCAGCGCAACGCCGAGTGGCTCAAGCTGGAAAAGAAGTACCGTCCGTGGATCGATTTTGACAATCTGCCCTTCTACGGGCGCGGTGCCGGTTGGCAGCGCCAGCTGCACATCTACGAGTGCCCCTTCTACTATATCGACTACTGCCTGTCCACCATGGCAGCGCTGCAGTTCTTCCTGCTGAGCCTTGACGACCACAAGGACGCTTGGGAGCGCTACCTCAAGCTGGTGCGCCGCGCCGGTCTTGCCAGCTACACCGAGCTGCTGCAGACCGCCGGGCTGAAGGTGCCCTTTGAGGAAGGCAGCGTCAAGGGCATTGCTCAGCAGATGACCCGCTGGCTGGAAGAGCATCAGGTGGGCTAAAGTCGTTTCGTGTCAGCGGCAGAGCGTTTCGTGACAGTTTTCTTGCTTTTTCTGTCGTGCTGCGATATACTGAAGCCAGAGATCCCCCTTCGAAAATGGAAAGGAGTGCTGACTTATGAGATCTTCCCGTTTGTTCCGGCGCGTCGTTGCCGGTCTGTGCGCTGCCGCCATGCTGTGCGGCGGCATGGCCGCTTCGGCTGCTGCGCCCGCACTGCCCGCCGCCCCCGCTGCTGTGGAGGCCACCAACGCCGCCCCCAGCGATGCCGAACTCAAGGCCGCCTTTTCCAAGTTCACCGTCACCTACGACGAGGAGGCCGGCGGCTGGGATCTTTCCTCTCCGCAGGAGCAGGCCAGCATGGATAAAAAGTCCTGCGGGCTGTACCCCTATATGTTCTTGCAGGACGATAGCATTGCCTTTAATATGATCCTGACCTATGTGGGCAGCAAGAAGCTGGACATCAAAACGGTCAACGTATCTGCTGATGACGAGCTGTACACCTTTACCTGTGACGAGGAATACGGCGGCGGCTACGATCAGGATCTGGGCTGCTGGTTCGACATGGAGCTGTTCCAGCTGAGTGACGAGGAGGTCAGCCTGCTGAGCGAGTGGCTGAACGCCAAGAGCGTCACCGCCGTATTCGTTGGCCGGGACGGCACCACCCAGAGCTACGCCCTGACCAAGGAGAACCGTACCGCCATTCAAGAGATGGTCACCGCCTACAACCTGATGCTCTCCTCCACCGTAGAGCAGTGCGAGCCCATCCTGACCAGTCTGGCAAAGTAAACGCAATTTATAGAGTCCCCGGAGCGTCTGCGGATGCTCCGGGGACTTTTTGCACTAATTTTTTTATTTTTGCAAAAAAAGCTTGCAAAGCCGGCCAAGCTGTGCTATAATTATCGAGCTGTGATGTGCTGCTATAGCTCAGTTGGTAGAGCGCATCCTTGGTAAGGATGAGGTCTCCAGTTCGAATCTGGATAGCAGCTCCAGCTTAACCGCTCTGAAGTCTTAGGACTTCGGGGCGGTTTTCGTTTATCCTTTCAGCCATACTACAAAAATACCGCCGCACAGCTGTGCGGCGGTATTTTTTAATCCTCGTCGGGGATATTCTCTGCGTCCAGCAGATACTCGGTCTCGGTCTGCTGTTCCATCTGCTGCTCTGTCCAGTCCAGCTGCACAGCGCCGCTCAGGTCCAGCGAATAGTCCTCGGTGTATAGCAGACTGCCGGTGTTCAGGCTGCTCTCTGCCGGGCTGCGGGCATCCCATGTAAAGTGCAGACTTTCCGGCGGCACGGTGCACTGCTTTGCCAGTGCGGTCAAAGCGTAGCAATCCCGGGCAAAGTCGGCGGCGCTGTCGTAGGGGCCGAACAGTTCCACGGTCAAGGTCAGGTAGACATCCCCGGCGGGCAAGGCGGCTGCCTCCTGCAAGGTTTCGGCCTGCGGGCCGCTCAGGAACATTCTGCCGCTGATATCCCGGATGGCAATATCCTGCGCATCCTGCTTGCAGGCGGTGTACAGCTCGTTGATGGCCTGTGCGCTCAGGCGGTTCATGGTCTGCTGATTTTCGCCGCTCAACTCGTCCCATAGCATGGGCAGCATCGCCATGCAAAAGCAGCCCGCCATCAGCACCAGACAGACCAGCACGGACACAAAGTCGTACTTCCAGCGGCCGGGGCGGGCGGCAAAGAACAGCACCTCGCATCCCAGCAGAACCAGCGCCACCGCCGGGGCAATTTTCAGAGTCAGCTGCACATCAAAGCCCGGCACAAAGAAATACAGCAGGAAGAACACGCCCGCCGCAATGAGACACGCGCCCAAGGTCAGGCTGCCCACCCGGCGCAGGGGCTTTTCAGCGGGTCGTTTTTCTGCCGGTTTCTGCTCCGGCGCGGGCGCACTGCCCGGCTGTGCCGTCAAAGGGGTCTTATTCTGCTCGGTCATCGTCATCCTCCGCAGGGGTCTCGTCCTGCTCTGCACCGGTCACCGGCTCCCCCAGCAGTGCCGAAAGCTCCGGCATGGCAAAATGGGCGTCCGTGTCTGCGGTGTCCTCGGCATCTTCTGCCTGCGGCGCAGCCGTGTAGGCGTGGAAGTCCTCGGGTTCCTCCTCGGCGGGCTGCTTGCCCTTTTTGTTTTTCGGGCCGCGCACCAGCCACATACCGCACACGATCAGTGCCACGCAGACCACGATCTGCGGCAAAGCGTCCAGCATCAGGTAGATGGCGCGGAAAACCGGGTTATCCTGTCCCCAGCGCCACATCACATCGCCCAGCACCCGCATGATGATGTTGTTGTAGAACACGATCGCGCCCAGCGCGATGAGCCCCCAGCCCACCAGCTTGTGGCTTTCGCCCATGAACTGGGTCATGCGGGCATCGTGCCAATTAAAGTGCACCAGATAATCGTCCTCCGGGGCTTTTTCTGCCGCCAGCTGTGCGCGGAGGTTCAAGGTATCGAAAAAGCTGTACATATACACAACGATGCAGCCGACTACCAGTGCGTCCAGCCCCGTGGTGCTGCCTAGGATAATAAACAGGCAGAACATGGTGATAAGCGAGAGCCCCCGCTTCATATAGCCCTGATACATCTGCCCCGCACCGGGGATGCAGGCAAACAGCAGGGTCAGGATCCCGTTTTTCTTCATAATCAGTTCCCTCATTTCTCAGTGGTGTCTGCACTGTGGTGCAAAAGCGCGTCCAGTGCATCGGATAGTTTTTCGGTCAGCTGCCTTTTGTCCTCTATGGGCTTGCCCAGCGGGGCGGTGGATTGCTGCGGCGCTTTGTCGTTCACCGGCTTGCCCAGCAGCTCCGGTTCGGTCTGCTGCGTGGTCTGCGGCAGCCATGTGTTCAGCTGCTGCCCGGTGTGCAGGATCTGTTCCAGCGTACCGGCGCGCCACATGGTCAGCGCCAGAACCGCCGCCACCGTTGCCACAGCGGCGCGGCCCCATGTGTTCTGCATCAGCCGTATCCAGATGGTGCCCATCACCGCGCCCCGGGCGGAGCGCGGCGGCTGCTCCAGCACATCGTCGGTCAGCAGAGCGGTGTAGCGGTCCATGCAGCGGTCGCAGTAGGCAAGGTGCTCGGCAGCTTCCAGCCGCTGCGTTTCGTCCAATTGTCCACCGACCAGTGCCTGTAAGCCTTCCTCACTCAGACAGCCTTTTACGTCAAACAGTTCCATGTACGCTCCTCCTTTCACAGGGTATGCGGTCGTTTTGCAAAATCTGCTGCGCCAGCATCTTTTTGGCGCGGTAGACCTGCGCTTCCACCGTTTTGGGCGGGCGGCCGCACAGCCTTGCAGCTTCGGCCATGGTGTGCTGCTCCAGCAGCACCAGACGGCAGGGCGTGCAGTAGGGCTCGCGCAGGTTTAAGATCATCCCGGTAAGCTCCTCTTCGCCCAGCGTCTCCAGCACCTGCTGCTCCGGCTGCATACCGGGCGGCGCGCCCTCCAGCGCCAGCACCTCGTCGCCGGGGGTGTTCATCTTGCGCACCCACGCGCTGCGCAGATAATCCTTGGCTTTGTTGGCCGCGATGCGCGCCAGCCATTGCTTTTCAAAGCCGGGCGGGCAGCGGTCGATGGGCC
>OOBP01001263.1_pt1 | contig 12213 bp, 10 predicted proteins | sample 1671681 | NCBI WGS metagenome assembly OOBP01 (sample SAMN06348181, study PRJEB24527) | human gut metagenome
TACGGTGGGTGGTGTGGAAGGGGCTGGCAGGACATCCTGCTACCCCTATCCGATTTTGCCTTAGTAGCGATAAGCGTCGGACTTAAACGGACCATGCTTTGGCACACCAATGTAGGCGGCCTGCTCGTCAGTGAGCTCGGAGAGCTGTGCATTGAAATTTGTCAGCTGCAGGCGGGCAACCTTCTCATCGAGAACCTTCGGCAACATGTAAACCCCGACTGGGTAGCGATCGGTATGGCAGAAGAGTTCGATTTGCGCCAATGTTTGGTTGGCAAACGAGGAACTCATCACATAAGAGGGATGGCCTGTGGCGCAACCCAGGTTAACTAGTCGCCCCTCAGCAAGCAGAATAATACGATTCCCAGACGGTAGCGTGATGTGATCGACCTGCGGTTTAATATTTTCCCAAGGGTATTTACGCATGGCAGCTACGTCAATCTCGCTATCGAAGTGGCCGATATTGCAGACGATGGCTTCGTTTTTCATCGCAATCATATGATCGTGCGTGATAACGCGGACATTGCCCGTGGCTGTCACAAAAATGTCCGCTTTGTCCTTTGCATAGTCCATGGTGACTACGCGGTAGCCTTCCATGGCTGCCTGCAGTGCACAGATTGGATCCACTTCAACGACCCAGACCTGAGCGGCGAGAGCACGTAGTGCTTGGGCACAGCCCTTACCCACGTCACCGTAGCCAACCACCACTGCGACTTTGCCAGCAATCATCACATCGGTTGCGCGTTTGATGCCGTCGACAAGCGACTCACGACAACCATAGAGATTGTCGAATTTGGATTTGGTTACGGAATCATTGACATTGATGGCGGGGAAGCGAAGTTCCTTACGAGCATGCATTTGATAGAGGCGATGGACCCCAGTCGTGGTTTCTTCGGTAACGCCTTTGATATGAGCAATGCGCTTAGAGTACCAAGTTGCATCCAATGAGAGGTGCTCGCGAATTGCCGCAAACAACACGCGTTCCTCATCATTCGTGGGATTGGCGATCTCATCAGGATTGTGTTCTGCTTTGGCGCCGAGGTGCAACAACAGGGTTGCGTCGCCACCATCATCAAGGATCATGTTGGCATACTGATCTCCCCAGTCAAGGATGCGGTGTGTAAATTCCCAGTACTCTTCGAGGGACTCACCTTTTTTTGCAAAGACGGGGATTCCCTCTGCTGCAATGGCGGCTGCCGCGTGATCTTGTGTGGAGAAAATATTGCAACTTGCCCAGCGAACTTCTGCACCGAGAGCAACGAGCGTTTCAATCAGAACAGCCGTTTGAATGGTCATATGAATCGAGCCAGCGATTCGTGCTCCTTTGAGCGGCTGCGCGGCAGCGTATTCATTGCGAATAGCCATGAGCCCAGGCATTTCGACTTCGGCAATTTGAATTTCTTTGCGACCCCAAGAGGCCAAAGAGAGGTCGGCGACGACAAAATTTTTCTCGTTAGACATTGCTGTTTCCGTTGTATTAAAGGAGGTGAGGTGCGCTTATTCTTGAGTAAAGAGCGCTAGAGTGGTCTTGACGTCTTCTCGACTCACACCTGCTGCGAGTGTGACTTCACACTTATCAAATGCTGCAGGGCTAGCTTTGAGCGTTTTGATGAGACGGCCTGCGTCTGCACCTGAGGCATAACCTTTCGAGACAAAGAGATCTTCACCCTTGAAGGAGAGCTTGAAATAGAAGAGCCCATCGCTTTCTCGATATTGCTTAAAGAGCGGGAGCAGCTTTTTGTCAGCTTTTTTCTTTGCACTGGCTTCTTCGACTTGCGTAAAACTACGTAGCCCCACAGCACGCTTGAGTTCCGTGATCAGCGCTTGCGCAAAGACACGCGCTTTCTCGGCTCCTTTAATCAGGATGGCCTCGAGCTCTTCCGGATGGTTGACGAGATAGTCATAGCGTTCGCGCATCGGGCCGATTTCCGCGTCAATTTTGTCGGCAAGTAGCTTTTTCGCTTCACCCCAACCCAGTCCGTCTCGGAGAGACTGGCGGAAAGCGGCGGCTTCTTCTGGCGTGGCGAACGCGTCGTAGATCACCGTGAGAGACGTGCTGTCGGGATCTTTAGGCTCACCGGGTTGGCGACTATCTGTGACGATTCGTGAGATTGCCTCATCGAGTGCCGCTCTTCCGCCTTCGAACAGCGGAATGACGTTGTTGTAGGACTTGCTCATCTTGCGACCGTCTAGCCCAGGGAGAACCTCAATGTCTGAGCCGCCTGTGGCTTGAGGAAGCACAAAGAAAGGTTTGTCCTTGGGGGCGTAAAGGTGGTTGAAGCTTGAGGCAATGTCGCGAGCAATTTCTAGGTGCTGGAGCTGATCATGCCCCACGGGTACTTCGTGAGCGTTGAACATTAGGATGTCTGCCGTCATGAGTACGGGATAGCAATACAGGCCCATGGTCACATCTGCATCGGGTTCTTTACCAGCGGCAGTTGCTGCATCAACGGCTGCCTTATAAGCGTGGGCGCGGTTCATAAGCCCTTTGGCGGTGACTGTTGTTAAGAGCCAATTTAGTAGCGGAATTTCAGGAATGTCACTTTGACGGTAGAACACGACACGCTCGGGGTCTAGACCAGCGGCAAGCCAAGTGGCGGCAATCTGCAAGCGACTCTTGGATAGACGTTCTGGATCTTGACATTTGATGAGCCCGTGTAGATCGGCGAGAAAATAGAAACTTTGAACGTCAGGATTGCGGCTGTCTTGGATGGCCGGACGGATAGCACCCACATAATTGCCGATGTGCAGAGTACCCGTGGTATTGATACCAGTAAGCGTGCGTTTAGTCATGTTCTTAATGAAGAAAAGCTGATAAGTGAAAAGAGATATCGGGATACCTCCACAGAGGGCGAGCGGAGGGAGAATGATAAGTGTGGCGGCCGCTGTCGCGACGCCCCACCGCTACACCAAAGATTCCGTAATCATACCGCTTTTGTCAGTTTTACCCGAGCTGTAGGTATTGGGAAATCTCTCGCACGTGTGTTATGCGCGAGCGCTTTGGTGCAACAGCGAGTTGCTCAAGTTTTGAGTGCCTTCTTGGTTGTGACGGCTTTTAAGAGAGAACAGCCCAACGTCTAGAGGCGTTCGCGAGGCATAAACATACCGTAGAGGGCGCAACCTATAAACAGAATGAGTGTAGAGAGTCGCACCATGAGACTCGAGTAGGAGCTAAAGACGAAGAACGTATAGAGCAACGCCACGGTCGCGAAGAAAAAGACGAGTTTGGGATTTTTCTCCAAAGAGCCCGCAGTTCGCACAAGCGAAAAGAGTGCGGCGACACAGAGCATGTACGGAATAACATTAGTAACGACAGAAATGTCGACAAGCACCGTAAATTGAGTAAATAGAGAAGGCGTTGTCGAAACAATGACTAGTACGGTTTGAACGATGCCAATAATGACGAGCCCAATAATGGGAACATCTTTTGCATTGGTCAATGCAAAGAACTTGGGGAAGTAACCCAAATTGGCCGAGGTTTTGACCACGCGTGATACCGTAAACTGCCACGAGATAAGAGAGCCACAGCAGGTCAGCGACATGCAGATCGCCAGAATGACGCTGGCAGTGTGGCCGAAGAGCTTATCAAAGATAACAGCAAATGGCGCGGCGGAATCGATCAGGTCGGCGTTGGGCACAATGCCGCCAACCAGCGTTGTTATCAGGATATAAATGGCCCCTACGACAAAGGTAGCAGTTAGTACAGCCCGCGGCACATTGAGTTCGGGATTGTCGACGCTATCCGAGTTGGCACAGGCACTTTCCAAGCCGAGGAACGCCCACAGTTGCATGGAGACTGTATGACCGATTGCGTCAAAGAGTGAATAGCCATTTGGATTCCAGTTGGCGCTGAATGTGTCAAGCGAGAACCAAAATGGGCCGGCTACGGCAAGAATTAAGAGCGGAATGAATATGCCCCAGAGAAAGAGGGCAGAGATGATACTTGTAAAGCGCGCCCCTCGGAAGTTGGCAGCTGTCGCAAGCCAAAGGAGAAACACCATGATGGCCGTCACGGCAATGGTGGGTAGCGTGATATGCAGTGTACTAAGCAAATAGCTAACAGCGGTTGCCAGAATGGCGACGTTCGCGATGACTAGCGAAATCGCGTAGATATAGTTAACAAGGAAGGACCCAGAGCGCCCAAAGGTCGCCTGCGCAATCCCGCCGAGTCCGCCAGGATGGCGGGTATACATACCGCATTTTGCAAAAGAATAAGCGAGAGCGACGACGCCAAACAGTGTCACGAACCAAGCGAGTAGCGAAATCATGCCAACGCTCGCCAACTTGGCGGGCAACATGATGATGCCGGAGCCCAGCATATTGAGCGCCGTCAGAAACGTGAACTGGGTGACCGTCATTTTAGTGCTGGCCATGGCGTTGTCCTCTGGTAGAAAAGAAGTTGTGCAGGCTGCCAAAAAGCGGGAGCAACACGACGAAGTGGCTAACCCCATATGGTGATTAGCCACTTCGCCGAATGAGTTTCAGCAGAGAGACGCTGCAACCCTGTCAGTTCTTGGCTTCAGGGCGCATATGCGGGAAGAGAAGAACGTCGCGGATTGTCGGCGCGTTGGTGAGCAACATTATAAAGCGGTCGATCCCAACGCCACAGCCAGCGGTAGGCGGCAGACCATATTCCATGGCAGTGATGTAGTCTTCGTCGAAGTACATCGCCTCATCGTCACCGTGACTCTTACGAACGACTTGTTCGCGGAATCGAGCAGCTTGATCATCTGGATCATTCAGCTCGGAGAAGCCGTTGGCAGTTTCGCGGCCTGCAATGAACAACTCAAATCGCTCCGTCAGGTTCGGATTCGTATCCGAGGCACGTGCGAGCGGTGAGATTTCTGTCGGGTAGTCGATGATGAATGTGGGCTTGATGAGCTTCTTTTCTGTGGTCTCATCAAAGAGCGTCATCTGCAGGGCACCCAATTGAGCGTCCACGGGAATATCGGCCTTTAGACGGTCAAGCTCGGCACGCAAGAACGCTTCATCGTCAAGCTGTTCGCGGCTGTAGCAGTCGTTGTATTTGAGGATGGCTTCTGCAGGAGTTAACCGATCGAAGGGCGACTCCAAGTCTACGGTCATCCCTTGATAGTCCAGCACCGCGCTACCTACAGTTTCTTTTGCTACGGTGCGTAGTAGCGCTTCCGTGAAGTCCATCTGATCGCGATACGTCCAGTACGTAGCGTAGAACTCCATCATGGTGAACTCGGGATTATGCCGAGCCGATACGCCTTCGTTTCGGAAGTTTCGGTTGATTTCGAAGACGCGTTCAAAACCGCCAACAGTCAGTCGCTTGAGGTAAAGCTCAGGTGCAATGCGCAGATACATATCCATGTCGAGCGCATTGTGGTGAGTGATGAACGGACGGGCATTGGCGCCACCAGGGATCGGGTGCAACATCGGCGTTTCTACTTCGAGGAACCGATTCTTGAGCATGAAACTACGGATGGTCGCAATGGCTTTGCTACGCAAGAGGAAGCGGGCACGGGATTCGGGATTAACGATGAGGTCGACATAGCGCTGGCGGTAGCAGCGTTCTGTATCCTGCAGACCTTTGAACTTATCGGGTAGGGGGCGAAGGCTCTTCGTCATCAAGCGGAGACGGTCGACGTGCACGGCCAATTCGCCTGAGTTGGTGCGGAAGAGGTAACCCTCTGCCGCGATGATGTCACCGAGGTCAAAGGTCTTAAAGTCCTCATAGACCTCAGCCCCGACGGCATCCTCACGAATAAAGAACTGAAGCGTGTCGGTGAAATCCATTACGGTGGCAAAACTTGCCTTTCCCATTACGCGCTTGAGCATCATACGGCCTGCGACTGCGACAGGGATGTGTTTGGCTTCGAGCTCTTCTTTGGTGGCGGCTCCAAAGCGGGCAATCAAATCGCCAAAAAGATCTTTACGCACAAAGTCGTTGGGATAAGCAACCCCACGGGCACGTAGTTTGGAGAGTTTCTCGCGGCGTTCTGCAATAACGTCATTTTCGGCAACAGGACTGGCGACAGTGTTGTCATGATGGTCTGACATAGCAAACTCCTGAAGTTGATGTGAAAGCAGACCCCAGGGCATATAGCCCAAGGGTCTGCAGTCTAGTTGAGGTTATTTGGCCTCTTTGATGACCTTGACGGTGTAGGAGCCGTCGTTTTGACGGTAGGCACCGTGGATGTCGGTTTCAAAGCCAGGATAATGGGCGCCGATTTCACAGAGCATGAGCAGGAACTCGAGCACCGGACGACTTTCCTCAGTGAGCATTTCGCCAGGCATGACAAGCGGGACTCCCGGAGGATAAGGCAGGATCATGTTGGCATTGATCTTGCCGATCATGTCTTCAATGCGCACCTCTTCGACTTCCTGATTGAGTTCTTTCTGGAAGGCTGCAAACGGCGTCATCACCATTTCAGGGAGGACGTCAAAGGCACGGAACATGATGTCAGGCAGGTTATGTTCCTTGATGAGCTTATGGATGCCCTGAGCAAGGTCCTGAATCTTCATACCTTCGTAGAATTCAGGGTGATCCTTGTAGAGCGACGGCAACGCAACCTTCACCTCGACGTTGTTGTCGTAGTCGCGGCGGAAGTCGCAGAGCGTGCGTAGCAAGCCCATCGCCTTGGTGTTGTCGATACCCATGCTGAAGAGGAACAGGAGATTGTAAGGACCCGTTTTTTCAGCGATGATTCCGCGGTCATCAAGATACTTCGAGACGATGGAGGCTGGAATGCCGCATTCGGCCATCGAACCATCCTTATTCATCCCCGGCGTCAAGAGCGTAACCTTGATCGGGTCGAGGAACATATGGTCACCGTCGATGTTCTTGAAGCCGTGCCATTCTTCACCCGGCTTGAGCTCCCAGCATTCCTTCGTATCGATATTTTCCGGTTGCCACACATCAAAGAACCAGGTATCGGCTTCGGCACGCAGGCGCTTGATTTCTTTACGGAAGCGGATAGCACGGTCGATCGACTCATCAATCAGACGACGGCCCACATTACCGCGCATCATGGCTGCAGCCGTTTCGGTTGCCACGACGATGGGGTACATCGGCGAGGTGGAGGTGTGCATCATGAAGGCTTCATTGAACGTCGCTTCGTTGATCTTGCCCTTGACATGAATCATGGAGGCCTGAGAGAACGCGGCAAGCAACTTGTGCGTGGACTGCGTCTCGTAAATCACCTTACCTTCGACTTCACCACCGCTCATGCCGCACTTACCCTTATAGATCGGGCTGAAGTTGGTGTAGGGCACCCAAGCGGAGTCAAAGTGGATGGACTTCACATCGAGCTTCTGCTTGATAAAGTCGGTGTTGTAGAAAAGACCATCATAGGTGGAGTTGGTCACCACGGCATGCACTGGCCAAGTAGCACCTGGTGTCTTGGCAACGCGTTCAGCGATGGTTTCGTGGAGGAATTCCTTGCGAGGAATTCCTCCCAAAATCCCGTAAGCATTGCGTGTCGGACGGAAATAAATCGGCGTGATGTTACTCATCATCATGAGATGAGTGAGCGATTTGTGGCAGTTGCGGTCGATGAGGACCGTGCTACCAGCGGGAGCCGAATACAGACCAACGATCTTATTAGCGGTGGATGTGCCGTTCGTGACGATGTAGCTACGGGTAGCGTTAAACGTTTCGGCAATGTACTTCTCGGCGTCAGCGTGAGGACCGCTGTGGTCGAGGAGCGAACCGAGTTCACCCACAGAAATCGAGATATCACTCTTAAAGGTGTTGGCGCCGAAGAAATCATAGAAGAGGGTGCCAATAGGGCTACGCTGGTAAGCGGTGCCACTCATGTGACCCGGCGTGCAGAATGTGTACTTACCCTGTTTGACGAAGTCAAAGAGTGCCTTCGTCAGCGGCGGGGTGATGTTGTTCTTGTATTCTTCGACTTTCTGGGAGATCGTCACGGCGATATCTTCGGCCGTTGACAGATCGTATTCGAAGAACTCGATGTTCATACGCAGATCCGAGAGCTGCATATCAATGATCGAGTTACTGTTGGAGAAAGCAAAGATCGGGAGCTGATCATTGAAGTCATGGATCGCGGTGTAGAGTTCGCGAGGGCAGTTATCCCAGTCGATCATCACGCCGGCCAAGCGGGCATTGTTCTCGATGATCTTCATGAGATCTTCGGCATTGGAGGCGAAGACGACTTCAAAACCTTTGTTCTTCAGGACGACGTTGAGATCGTTGATCGGGGCATCCTTGTAGAAGGAACCAGCTTCAATAAGTTCAACAATGATATTCATGTTTGACTCCAAAAAATCTGTCTTTAGTCGTTCTGTTCGTATTAGTCGTCACCAGCAAAAGCGGCGGTCTGTTTCATGTTGTTCGATGTGAACTTGATGCCCTGCTTCCAGGAATAGACCATCAGAATGACGAGGCTCACGATGAAGGTAGCTACGAGTTGCGTGGAATCCGCACCACCCAGAGCGATGAAGCAGAAGCCGCAGGCAAAGATGCAAGCGACGATGCTGACAACGCTACGCGTAGTGGCACCTTCGATGCGGATCAAGTCGATGCAGGAGTAGAAGTACGGAAGCATCGTCAGTAGCACGGCAATGCCAGTGAGCGTGCCAAAGAGGCTCGATGCGCTACCGCCAGAGGAGGCATTCATAACCATCAGCACAACCATCAGGGCGGTCATCTTGATAGCAGCATAGATCAGGCCCTTGCGGGGGATACCATTCTTGTCAAGTTCGCCATAGGAGGCCGGGAAGTTACCGTCTTTCGCAGCACGAGCACCAGCCTGACCAACAAGCATCATCCAGGAGCCGAGCGAGGTAAGGCAGGCAAAGGCCGTCAGAACCGAGACAACAGGCGCAGCCCAAGGACCAACGATGGTCGAGGCGGACACAGCGAACGGAGCACCCGAGGCAGCCATTTCAGAAGCAGGGTACATACCAGCAATAACCTGAGAGGCAGCGATATAGACGATGCCAGCCAAGCAGGTACCCATCATCGTGGCGAGCGGAACGGTACGCTTGGGGTTGTCAACCAGTCCCGTGGAGACTGCGGCAGACTCAACGCCCACGAAGGCCCACACGCAGAAGAGCACGCTCTTAATGACTGCAGACATATCGCCCGTACCAGAGGTGTTCCAGTTGGCCACATAAATATCCGGATCAAACCAGAACCAGCCCGCAATGGCCGTACCAATCACAGGGGTCAACACGCCAATCAGGCCAATGGTCGTGAGCTTGGAAACCCAAGTTCCGCCCAAGAGGTTGACGAACGTGAAGAGCCACACAATAGCAATCGTTGCAATACCAGCAGCGATCGGGTTGTTGAGGATGGGGAAGAAAACCGAGAGGTAGGAGACGGCAGTAATACCGATGGCAAGGTTACCGATCCAGTTGGCATGGTAGTAAAGCACACCGGTTTGGAAACCAAGCGTTGGACTCACTTCTCCTGCATAAGCAATCGGGCCGCCTTGCTGGGGATTAACCGTAGCCAAGCGCGCAAACACGTACGCGAGCGAGAGCGCACCGATGAGCGAGATGATCCAACCGAAAATAGCAATGGAACCCAATCCTGCGAGATTGGAGGGAAGCAGTGCGATGCCACTGCCCATCATGTTACCAGCCACAATGCCGGTACAGGCGAAGAGCCCGATTTTCTTAGTTGATGACATTTTATCCATGCCTCAAAAGGGGTTGATGAATTAGGAAGAGGAAGGAGGAGAGTTTGGATGGAGACCACATCATGCTTAGAAAGGTGGGAGTTCCTTCCTCTTGCCCGATATCCTGAACCTTTTTCCGGATAAATACATCAAATCAAAATAATATCGACATCATATTTTCATCGGAAATAAACATCAGAAAAATATCAGGACTTTGACTTTATATAAAGTCTCGCTTTAGTCGCTGATTTTGCCTTGATAAAGCTGGCGCAAACGCTATGAGGGAGGCACCTGCGGGCATGGATGTTGAGGTTTGATGCAACAGTGGGTTGTATCAAAAGACTGGAGCCAGGGGTGTCACTATGTAAAAGCTTGGATAAAAGGGGGCAAATTGGTCGCAGAAGGCGCTGCACGGCCGTTCCTAGAAAGATTTGCCGTGGACGGCGATCATGACGTTCTGATGGAGGGCGATGCACATCTGAAGGGAGCCGCAGATGCACTCAATCTATAAGAGAGGCGGGTGCTGGTCGATTTTTTGACGCACAGAGGGGGGGGGTAGCGGGTGCTCTTGGGGAGAGTTCGTCCACCATTCTCTTCACGCGTTACGAAGGAAACCCATCACCTAGATGATCAATTTTTTATAAACACTGTAATGCAAAGTTTGAATTATAGTGTTTGCTTGTGGGGTATTTTCTCGTTGCTCTTTAATGATTTCCTTTTAATATCAATAGTTTACTATTGCGTCCATGGCTAAATACTGAGGCGCAAGCCCTAAGAGATACTCCCTAATCCCTCGTCGTAAAGTCGGCTGGATTTTTTCCGTAGCAAGTGCTAGAGTAATCTCAAGCTGATGGAAAATTTATATCACTCAGCGTAACTTTAGGGACTTTCAAGATGCTCTTATCTTTACTTTATATGGAGATCATGCAAATGACAGGCAATACTCTTGCATCCATCCGTCGTCGTCTTAACTTGACGCAGTCGGAACTCGCTAACATCCTCCGTGTTTCTGCTCTGCAGCTTTTTGCTTGGGAACATAACCTGCAACCGATCCCCGTCGTGACTGAACGTACGATGGCTCGTCTGAATGCTCATGGCCTTGGGTTCTTCCGTCCGTTTTAATTGCTCGGAGGCATCGACATGGGGAAACGTTCAAAAACACGAAAGCGGGTAACGCCCGACTCTGTTGATTGCAAGCAGAGGGAGTATCTAAATAATAGATACTCCCTTTTTTAATATATAAATAAATGTATTTTATTTTCAGAAAATGCACTTATTTATATTAATTCTGCTTTTGCGTAGAATTTATTTTTTTTGACGAGTATTTTCTGTATTTATCCTAGCGATGCACCTTACCTGGTCAGCAAAGGAAGGGCTTGCTTAAAAAAGTTTGACGTACAGACCAGTGAAAGCTACACTGTTACTAACACTTCCTGCATTTTGCAGGGCGTCGAAAGCGACGCAAGAACTCTTTAGATGCTGCCCAAACGCCTCAACATCAAGCGTAGCAAGCCGTTGAGCTCAAGTCTCCGGCAATTTCTGGGCAGTTGGTTGAGAACCTATCCTCAGGTTTTCCCACGGCACAATTAGGGTTAACCCTGTGGCGAATTGAGATTGGTCTCTTTAAGATTGTGACCTGTCCTCATTCGCGCGCCTGTTAGCGCGGATCGCTTGCTAGGGCATCTCCCCCCCATTTTGTCAGCTTTTCAGTGAACCAGGATTAGCGGTTGTCAGAGTGGATAAAATCTCATTATTTGAGAATGCTTCTCATAATTGGATGATTTGGTATCATCTGGTGGTACATTGACCTCATCACTTTATTTAGGTGAATATGCCTAGAGAAAATAGTTTTGGTCAAACCCACTAAGAACTGCATATAATCCAAGTTTGACAAATTTATGGTTCAACTCACTCCCTGTCTGTAGCAAGGGTTGCCAAGAACCCTGCGAAGGATTATCAGTATGTTTAATGGCAAATATATTGTTGGCGAATGGCGTGTTGATGCCACGACGAACACCCTCACTAGAGGCTCGGACAAAGAAATTGTGCTTCCCCCGAGATTGATCGATATGCTCACTTTCTTCGCCAAGCATCCGAAGGAGGTGATCAGTCGCGAGGAGTTGGTCTCATCTTTGTGGAATCGCTCGGCAGTGACCGATCAAGCAGTTACACAGACAATCTTCGAATTGCGCAAGAACCTCAGGGACGGTCGAGCGGCAGGTAAGGCGCCTGAGTATATCCAGACGGTGCCCAAACGAGGCTATCGCTTGGTGGCTGATGTTGAGTGGCTGATGATGGGTGAGTCCGCAGGGCTTGCAGCATTTGAGGAATCTGTTCAGCCCGCGCCGCCAAGCGAGGCACAAGAGGTGTTACCCCGCGAAGAGAGTGTGATGCGTAAGGAAGTGCCCGAAGAGGAGAGCGGTACTTCTAAGCTCGTGAACCTCGTGAAAAACTTCTGGTTAGACCCTGATATGCTTGGCTTTAAGAAGACGCCATATTGATGTATTTTGCGGCATCAGTAATACCGCAAACGTAGCCTACTAGCTCCCTGAACTCCCGAAAAACAGATCCCTAGCAGTATCAAACTCTTGATGCCAATCAA
>OOBP01001268.1_pt1 | contig 12149 bp, 8 predicted proteins | sample 1671681 | NCBI WGS metagenome assembly OOBP01 (sample SAMN06348181, study PRJEB24527) | human gut metagenome
ATAATAATAACAAATCATCACAATTTTAACAGTACCGATTTGCAATTTTAATCAAATTTTAAGAACGGTTCAGCTATAAAAGGATAATTTTCGATATAATAGACTTGTTTATTGTAGAATTGTTACAAAATACAAGCAGTTTATTCGGATACTAATTTCATTGACAAATATAGTATAGTGCAAAATCACTGCTAATGCAGGATTTTAATCCACAAGCTTTGTGTCTGTGCACACCTGACACAGCTTAGTGTGATGTTAATGATATATTAATACAAAATAATTGATGTGTGCAGAAATGAGGTTTATTATGACAGATGCTCTTATTTTTTTGGCACCGGGATACGAAGAAGTAGAAATGCTTACAGTTGTTGATATGGTGCGCCGTGCCGGACTTGTGATAGATATGGTTTCTATCACTGACACACTCGAGGTTACAAGTTCACACAATGTTACTATCAAGGCAGACAAACTTTTTAAAGAAGCTGATTTTGACAGTGCTAAAATGATTATTCTTCCGGGCGGTATTCCGGGAACACCTAATCTTTTAGCTTATAAACCACTTACCGACAAAATCCTGGAGTTTAAAGAAAACGGTAAGCTGCTTTCCGCTGTTTGTGCCGCACCTACAGTTTATGGTCAGCTTGGCATTTTAAAAGACCATAAAGCTACCTGCTATCCGGGCCAGGAAGTTAATCTTAATTGTGCCGAATATCTCACCGAACCTGTTGTTATTGACGGACAGTTCACGACAAGCCGTGGCATGGGTACCTGCATTGAATTTGCAGGAGCTATTATCACACGCCTGAAAGATAAAGAAACTGCTGACGATGTAAAGGCAAAAATTATTTATAATATGTAAAAAGAGTATAAACAAAAAACGGAAGCGAATATTTAACAATATTCGTTTCCATAAAAGAGCAAAAACAGCGTTTTGCTCCTGGCATCACACTACTTTACAAACATTTTCCTATACAATAAAAAAGGACACGCACACTTTGGCACACCTCTGAAATCATATTTCCAGAACGGTGTTTTCATTGTGCAATGTCCTTTTTATTATATTCTTATAAAATCATGCTTCACTGCCCGTTTATAAGCACAGTCGCTCTATGCTCCGTCAACAGGAATTTTTGACTCAAGCCAACATCCTTACCCACCACTTATTGCCCTACACACTAAAAGCGTGGTGTAATAATCATCTGCCTTCAGTATTACTTAAATTTAACTGTCTTGTTCTGTTTTGCAAGTAATTTCTTGTTTGCTGCTGCAGCAGTTCCCTTAACTTTAACTGTCTTGCATCCCTTGAAAGAGTTCTTTGTTACTGAGCTGAGCTTAACACCGATTGTTAAAGTCTTAAGCTTTTTGCAATTTACAAATGTATCCTTTCCGATAGATTTTACTTTCTTTCCAAGCGTTACTGCCGTAACCTTTGATGCCCCTTTAAACGCACCTGCTTTGATGCTTGTAACAGCGTATGACTCTGTTCCGACTTTGATAGTATCTGCAACTTTTAATGTTTTTGCTTTTTTGTCAAATCCTGTTACCTGAACTTTTCCTGTCGTTTTCTTGTCTGTTCCTTCTGTATATGTAGCTGCTGTTGTCACCTTATATGTAACACCGCTCTTTTTTATTGTCTTGCCTTTTGCAAGTCCTACTGTTTCTGCTTTGTAAGACTTATCAAAGTCAACACCCTTTACATCAAATGTGATTGAAAGGCTCTTTGAAGGTAATTTTGTAGAGAGAGCTTCATTTACTTTGTTAGATGGATTGTTGTATGTGCATACGCTCATCAGCATATAATAATCTTTCTGATCATATTTCTGCACTGCTTTATCCTGAGTTGCTACAACTTCACCGTCAACAGAATATTTTACATTTGTAAACTCTACACCTTTCATTGCTGCCGGAATGTCTGTTATAACATAAGCCATGTTTATACTTGTCTGCTTTGAAAAATCAAGATTGTCTACAGTAACCGTATAAGTACCATCTTTGTCGATTTTTGCATTTGTCATACTTGCATCATGTTTACCCGTATTTGTTGCCATATACTGAGTGAGGCAGTCATAATCTTTACTTTTTATTCCCTGATCCTCATTCTCAACAAATTTTCTATATGCCCAATCCGGGTCTCCTGCTGACTCAAATCCAAGTATAGCATTGTATGTATGCTTTGCTTCTGTTGTTGTGTCTGTTGTTGTGTCTTCTGCTGAAGCTTTGTTTACACCTGCTGCTGAGCCAAGTGAAACTACCATAGCTGCAGAAAGAGCGGCCGCTAAAATACCTTTAATCTGTTTTCTCATAATAATTTCCTACCTTTCTATACTTATGCACTGTGCCTTTAGTTTCATCTATTATAACATTTAGTTATGTCAAAAAAACCACATTAAATTTAATTATTGTTGCACTAAAAATTCGATTGTTTGAATGACATAATTTTACTTCTGCTCCATCATTCTGCTCCACGCTCTCGCATCAAGTTTTTCCTCGTAAGCATCTGCTGCCGCATCATATTCTTCTTCGTCATCTATGTCTTCCATCTCAAAATCATCATTTCCGAGATCTTTTAGTCTAAACACATAATATTCCGTGACATTTTCCACATCCCCTGGGATTGCGGCACAATATGTCTTTCCGTCAACTTCATAAATTTCATCTATATAAAAATCTCTGTCAACTCCATCTTCATCCGTAAGTGTCACCATCGTTTCCTCATAATCATAATTACTGTTTTTTGCCATAAAAATCCTCATTTCTGCACACATTTTTTGTATAGCAAGTTTGTGCCAGGTGTACGCAGACACAAATCTTATATGTGAAAAATTTTATTTTTCACACTATATTCCTTAAAACTTAATAATTGTTTTTTACATTATAACAGGTATATATCATGATGCAAAGACTAAAATCAAACAGTAACATATCAATATGTGAAAAACATATCTACATAGACTCAGATTACATATGCTCAGAACTAAGTTACCTTTGATTTCTTTTATTGTTTTATTTTTCTTGAACTTTTTTTGAACCAGTGATATTATAATATTATGATATGAAGTTCAAAGTCAGACACCGGCTATAAGATAAAAAGTGTTTGCAGAAATGAGGTTTTTTATGAATAAAACAGAAAGCGTCGCGGCACGCCTTAAATATATTATGAATCAGCGTGGTTTAAAACAGGTTGATGTCCTCAACCTCGCCAGACCATATTGTGAAAAATATAATGTCAAGCTTGCCAAAAATTATTTAAGCCAATATTGCAGCGGAAAAAATGAGCCCGGAAAAGATATATTAAATGTGTTAAGTCTTGCCCTTGATGTTAATCCGGCTTGGCTGCAGGGATTTGATGTTCCACAGGAGTTTTCAGGTGCAGAAAGCAGCATAAAAGAGAATATTTCAAAAAATCGCTACAATCGTACCGGAGATGATAACTCCGGCAAAAAAACAGATACCACTCAGGCATCTGCGACAGATATTAAAAATAATAACTCAGCGGATATTTGTAAAAACAATAAAACATCAGATAATAATACAAATAACAACTCACGAAATAATTTTAACAGTGATAAACCGTCAGACAATTCTGAGAAAGGATATGCAAAAATGAAAACTTTAAAAAAATCTTCAAAACTTGATAATGTACTTTATGATGTAAGAGGTCCCGTTCTTGATGAGGCTAACCGAATGGAAGCCGAGGGTTCAAAAATCCTTAAACTTAATATCGGAAACCCTGCTCCTTTTGGATTTGAAGCCCCGGAAGAAGTTCTTATAGATATGCGTCACGAACTTGAATATTCACAGGGATATTCTGATTCAAAGGGTATTTATACGGCAAGAAAAGCGATTATGCAATATGCACAGCTTAAAAATATTCCTAATGTGACTATAAATGACATATATACCGGAAACGGTGTAAGTGAACTTATCAATCTCTGTATGCAGGCACTCCTCAACAACGGAGATGAAATTCTTATTCCGTCACCTGATTACCCTCTCTGGACAGCTACCGCAACACTTGCCGGCGGTAAAGCTGTTCACTATATATGTGATGAACAATCTGAATGGTATCCTGATATTGAAGATATGCGAAACAAGATTACAGATAAGACAAAAGCTATCGTTATCATCAACCCTAATAATCCTACAGGTGCCCTATATCCTAAAGAAATTCTTGAACAGATTGTTGAACTTGCAAGAGAACATCAGCTTATGATTTTCTCAGACGAAATCTATGACAGACTTGTCATGGACGGTGAAAAACACATTTCAATAGCATCACTTGCCCCTGACCTTTTCTGCATAACTTTCAGCGGTCTTTCAAAATCACATATGATTGCAGGCTTTAGAATCGGCTGGATGATATTAAGCGGTCGAAAAGATATTGCAAAAGACTATATCGAGGGATTGAATATGCTTTCTAATATGCGACTCTGCTCAAATGTTCCTGCACAGTCAATTGTTCAGACTGCACTTGGCGGATACCAGAGCGTTGAAACTTATATCCAGCCGGGCGGAAGAATTTTTGAACAGAGAGATTTTATCTACAAGGCTTTAAACGATATTCCGGGAGTATCTGCCGTGAAACCTAAAGCAGCATTTTATATTTTCCCTAAACTCGACATTAAAAAGTTCAATATTTTAAATGATGAGAAATTTGCTATTGATTTTCTCCGTGAAAAGAAAGTCCTTATCGTTCCCGGAAGCGGATTTAACTGGGAAAGTCCTAACCACTTCCGTGTTGTTTATCTTCCACAGCTTTCAGTTCTTGAAAAGTCTATGGAGGGACTCAAGGATTTTCTTTCTCATTACAGACAGTAAACCATACAAAATCAACATTAAAATAAAAATCGTAACCCACTCCGATACTGCTCATAACACGATTAATTGCTGCTGCAACATATCAGAAAAAGCTTATATCCCTAACAGCGTTTTGCTCTGGCATCACGCTGCAGTACAAACATTTTCCTATACATCAAAAAAGTCCCCGGCTTATTGCTCTACGCAATAAGCCGAGGACTTCCTTGATATTTCATTAGATTTTAAACCTCTTAACATTTTCATTCAGTTTAACCGCTATCTCATCAAGCATATTTGCATTCTGTGATACATCTTCCATTATTGAACCTACCTCGCTTGCTGAAGCAGATGTTTCTTCTGCACTTGCTGCATTTTCTTCTGCTATTGCTGAAAGACTCTGCACAACATCAACAACTCCGGCTCTTGCCTCATCAAGTTTTCTTGTCTTGTCTGTAATTTTTTCAACACTTTCTATAGACTCTGCAATTCCTTTTTCAACATTTTTAAATGCTTTCTCAGTCTGAGACACATTTTCACTCTGCTGATTCATTACCTCTTTTACTTCATCCATAGTCTGTACACTCTCTTGAGCATCATTTACAAGTTCACTGATAACTTCCGTAATCTGCGTTGTGGCATCTGCCGACTGCTCTGCAAGTTTTTGTATCTGATTTGCGACAACTGCAAATCCTCTGCCCTGCTCGCCTGCTCTTGCTGCCTCAATGCTTGCGTTAAGTGAGAGAAGTGTAGTTTCTTCTGCTATTTCCGAAATCATATCCGTCGCAACTTTAATCTTTGCAGCCGATTCATTTGTTTTCTGTGTCTGCTCCCCTATAATATGAATAGCTTCCATTGTCTTTTGATTGATTTTTTCAAGTTCAGCAAGAATACTCATTGCATTTTCGCTTGCCTTATGCATATCTGCCGCATTATCTCCAAGCTGCTCGACTTCAGTTGACGCCTGCTCTATCATTTTTCCCATAACAATAACATTTTCCGTAGCGGACTGGGTTTCCTGTGCCTGTGATGACGCTCCGTCTGCTATACCGGTGATAGCTGTCTCCACCTGTCCGGCAGCTGTTGATGACTCATTTGCACTATTCTTCAATGCCTCGGCAGCCTCACCTAAACTTTCACTATATGCACGGATTTCCGCCATAACTTTTACTATAATATTCTTCAATTCGGTAATCGACCTCAACATCACACCGACTTCATCTTTTCTTTTAAGCATTTTTTTATCCGAAGAAACATCTCCACTGAAATCGAGGTTTCCAAGTTTCTCAACGGTGTCCGTTGCACTTATAATCGGTGCAACTATCTTTCTCGTGACAAATATTGCAGCTATAAGGCACAAAACCATTGCAAAAATACTTCCTTTTACAGTCGATGTTGCAATAGAAGTTGTCCCTGATAATGCCTGTTTTTTATTTGCATTTACAACAAGAATAAAGTCCTTGCTTTTACCTACATAAATTCCTGCATATTTTGTTTCACCATTAAAATTATATTGAACCACTTCCGGCTGCGGTCTGTTTTCTGACTTTAATTTTGAAATAACCCCTTTTACAACTGAATTTTCAACAGGTTTTCCTATTTTATCGGCAGTAGGATGATACAGCATAGTTCCGTCACCATCTACAATATATGTATAACTATCTTTTACACCTTTTATTTCTACATTTCCGACAATCCTTGAAAGATTTCCACCCGACATAACCGAATCATAAGATGACATTCTTATCTGATTGTCAATACCCTCACCTGCAATCATCGCTACATCTAGCATATAGTTTGATGTAAGTTCTGATATGTTTGATGATGATTTAGGTATAACCGTCCATAGATTAAGTACCACGGTAAGCACTACCGCTGCCGCTACAAGCAGCAATATCTTTGCTTTTAAAGAGTGCAAAAAGCCTATCCTTTCTGTATCTGCCGTTTCACTTTTATTTTTCACATTCTTTTCAATATCCATATTTTTTCTCCATTTTCTCCGTTTTTATTTTATAAAATTCATGCCACCTATCGTATAAGCAATCTTATATAGACCACAATGTTAATTATATAGTAATTTTATCCTAAAACATACTAAATTTTGACTCACACTTCTGCCTGCTATATAAGCTTAACACTTTCCTCAATATCATCCGACATCATTTGCAAACTCTGGCTCTGTGCAGAAATTTCTTCTGTTGTTGCTGCTATGGCCGCTACTTTCTCGTTTATACTTTCAATGTCATTTACGAGATTTTTAATAAGTTCAATACAAAGCTGCATCTTCGGCAATGTCTCATCTGCCTTATTATTATTTTGAATGATAAGTGTTTTAGTCTCATCTGCAAGTTTGCCAATCTGCCCCGCAACAACCGCAAATCCTCTGCCCGATTCGCCTGCCCTCGCCGCTTCTATTGAAGCATTTAACGATAACATATTTGTCTGACCGGCTATTCCCGTAATATTCTCAGATGTAGACTTAAACACATCGATAAATTCGGACATTACACCGAGTGAATCAGTAAGTTCGTTACATCTTTCAGATATTTCAGAAACCATCTTTGAAATATCTGTCGCTTCACACGCAGATGTATCGTTTGCCTTTGATAATTCAGCAATCCCACTGCCCAAACTTTCAAATTGCTTTACGATTTCTGCTATCATTTCGTCCTTTTTTATCTGATTTTCTTTTTCAGTTTCACGAAGCTTTGAAGTCTCATCCCTCTCATTCTCTACAACACTCTTTATGTAATAAATACAATTTTCTTTTCGATTGATGCCATTGTAAATAGCCTTAACCATCTCTTTACAACTGTCATAACCACAGCATCCGCAGTCAATACATTGCTGCTCGCTCGTAATTTTATTCATATCTCTAAAGATTTCGTTCTGCTGTGCTGCCGACGGTGTATTAACATCTATCTTTCTGTCTGTATAATTTCTGACAAAGTCATTGAGGCTAAGATTTTCAAACTGCCTGCATAATGCCTTGTATCTTTCCTGTGGGCTCACATTTTCAGTCCATGACGATATTTTCTGAACTTTAAATCGAGATTTCTTCGCCTCTTTCTTTGCAATTTTTCTCTGTCTTGACATTTCAGCATACACTTTCTGCCCATCAATCCCTGACTGCGTACCTGTTCCAAACAGACAGCCGTTTGCACAGTTGAGTATATCTATCATTATAGGACTATCCGATGACGGTTTATACTCATCCAAAAATCTATATGCTTCATGTTCACCTTCAACCTGTCTGACAGACACATCCTCACCAAGGAACCATTTTACATTTTCCTTTAAGCCGCCCGGCATAGGATACATACTTCCAAGACCATATGCAAGTTCGTCATTGTATTCCCTCGCTGTTTTGTATGCATCACCTATATAATCCATAAAATTGTTAAATGTCACATTGTATGAAATGAGCTGCTCACAATTTTTATCGTTTATCTCTGATTTTTTAGCAATACAAGGTGATAAAAATGCTATCTTTTCCGTAATGTGTTCATATTTTTTCAGATACTTTGCCATGCACATGACCGGACTGTAAACAGGCATCATATATTCTATAAGTTCTTTTCTATACTTCTCTATATAACTTACAACTGCCGGACATGGACTTGAAATCATGCCTTTCTTTCCTGTTTTTTCAAAATATTTGAGATACCCCCATGTGCAAATGTCAGCACCAAAACTTACACTGTAAATGTGTGACACACCGAGTTCCTTTAGATAACCGAGTATCCTTTTATACTGTGCCGGATAATTTGCTATAAATGCAGGAGCGATAACAACAGTTATCTTTTGACCATTTTTAACAGCATCAAAAAATTCTTTTGTATCATCCGTATATTCCCTTGCATTATGAGTACATACATCTATGCACTCTCCACAATCTATGCAGGCATCCAAAACAACATTTACCTTGTCATTCTCTACCGCACTGTTTGATGGAAAAACCGGGCAATTTCTAATACATTTGTTGCACCCTGTACATAATTCATTTGTATTTATAAAACTCATACCTATCCACCTTCTTTGCTTAAATCTTATATATGTATTTTACCCTATTTTTTTTTCTCATATCAACAAAATATGACAATTTTTACAGTAAATAATAACAGTTCAGCCAAAAAAAGATAAGTCAATAATACATGAGCTTGCTCGATGTATTATTGGCTTGTTTTTTTGAGCTGAACTGTTACCTTAATTTTATATTTTTAATTAAACAGAGTTTTTACCTATATAATATACGCATATTATAATATTTTACACATTTTTGTATATGCCAAGCATTTCACTTCATAAAACCCGACATCATACAGACACCTTTTGCCCCGGCAGCTATACAGCTGCTCATATTTTCCTTAGATATTCCACCTATGGCATAGACATCTATGTCAACGCTTTCGCATACTTCCTTAAGAAAACCAAGCCCTCTCGGTGCAAGCCCTTTCTTGCAGTCTGTGACAAATACATGACCTGCTGTTATGTAGGATGCTCCAAGTTCCTCAGCCATCTTCGCCTGTTCTACTGAATGTGTCGAGACACCTATCACCTCAAAACAGTTTTTCTCTCTTTCTGTCATTTTCTCAAGAATATGAAGCGGAAGATGTATCTTTTTCACCCCGAGTTCGATTGCTTCCTTATAAAAATAATGAAGCACACATGACACTCCTGCATTTTCGCATATCTCAAGGACTTTAATGGCAAGTTCCCTGTATGTAACGGGTGGAAGATCCTTTTCACGAAGTATGATAAAGGCAGGCTGCTTTTTTGCAGCCTCCTCTATCTTTTCAAGAAACGGAGTAAATGAGGACATTTCTTCCCTTTTTTTTGTGAAGTTCATCTTGTCTGTGGTTTCTGCATATGCTTTTGCAAATTTTGTATTTGTGTCTGATTCGCCTGCGGTTTCTGCATATGCTTTCACGAGCCTGCGGTTTGTCACACAAACAACGTTTGTGTTATAAACAATGTTTGTGTTATAAACAACGTTTGTGTTATAAACAATGTTTTTTCTATCCAACATACACATAATCATTGAGGACAGGCTGCAATCCCTCATCCTCCATGTCTCCATACATCTCATCAAAACTTCTTGCGTCAGAGATTTCAAACTGCTCATCGCCTGCATCTGCATCATCCTCGCCTGCATATTTGCTCTCATGGTCACCGATACCGGTTGATACTCCCGCTGAAACCTTTGTTGCGGCAATTTTTACTATTCCGTCCCTAAAATGCTTCTGCTCTCTTGATGAAACCGTTATTCCAATATACGGCAGGAATATCCTATATGCACAAAGCACCTGACAAAGCTCTTTTTCGTGCACATCAAGTGGATTTATCTTATCATTATTGATGATAGGACGAAGTCTCGGACATGAAAGTGAATACTCAACATGAGGATATTTTCTCTGAAGATAATAAACATGAAGTGCACTTGCAAGTGCATCCTTTCTAAAATCTGAAAGACCTAAAAGTGCTGAGAAACCTACACCTCTCATGCCTCCCATGATGGCACGCTCCTGTGCTTCAAACCTGTAAGGAAATACTCTTTTATGTCCCATAAGATGAAGTGTCTCGTATTTGTCTGAATTGTATGTCTCCTGGAAAACCGTTATATAATCGGCACCGCACTCGTGAAGATACTTGTACTCATCACTGTTTACCGGGTAAATCTCAAGACCAACATTTCTAAAATACTTTGCGGCAAGTTTACACGCTTCACCTATGTATTTAACATCACTTGCACTTCTGCTCTCACCCGTGAGCATAAGTATTTCCTCGATGCCTGAGTCGGCGATGACTTTCATCTCATGCTCTATCTCATCAGCATTGAGTTTCTTTCTGTTAATGTCATTGTAACAGTTAAAACCACAATAAACACAATAATTCTCACAATAGTTAGCAATATAGAGAGGTGTAAACAAATACACCGTATTTCCAAAATGTTTACTCGTCTCAATCTTTGCCCTCTGTGCCATCTCTTCAAGAAACGGAGCGGCGGCAGGTGACAAAAGAGCCTTGAAATCCTCAACATTGCAAGTCTCACTGTTAAGTGCCCTGCGCACATCAACAGCAGTATATTTATCATAATCATATGAATTCATCTGAGAGAGAACCTTATCCATAACATCAGAATTTATCTGCTCCATTCCCTCCATATACTCCATATGATTAGTACGGCAGGATGGGTCAGTCTCTAACTTGTGCTTATGCTCTAAAGCCTTTTCTGACAATTTATCAGAATCTACAAAAAATTGATTTTCAGCCATTTTTCTTCCTCTTTTCCTATATGATGTACTCTCATATTCAATCTAAATTGACAAAACTATCTTAACTATATTTTACTATGCCGTAACATATAATATAAGCCGATAAAATCCGTAAAGCGGATTGCTCATGAATGCAGTCGTTTTGCAATCTGCGTTCAATATCTTACAAGATTTCATCCGATCAATCCCTCAAAAATCCCGTAAGCGGATCAGAGGCCTGTGCACCTCTCTCAAGCACTCGTCCAAGTCCCGCAAGATATGCATTTCTTCCTGCTTCGATAGCTGACTTAAATGCACCTGCCATCGCCGGAATATCACCAGCCGTCGCAATAGCCGTGTTTGCCATGATAGCGGCGGCTCCCATCTCCATAGCTTCACAAGCCTGTGAAGGTTTTCCGATACCTGCATCAACGATTACCGGAAGATCTGACTCGTCAATTATTATCTGGATAAATTCTTTTGTCGCAAGACCTTTGTTTGAACCTATTGGTGATGCAAGCGGCATGATAGCGGCGGCTCCCGCATTTGCAAGATCTCTCGCTGTATAAAGGTCAGGGTACATATAAGGAAGTACCGTAAATCCCTCTTTTGCAAGAATTTCCGTAGCCTTTACCGTCTCGGCATTGTCAGGAAGAAGATATTTGCTGTCTTTCATTATCTCAATCTTTACGAAATCACCGCAGCCGAGTTCTCTTGACATTCTTGCTATTCTGACTGCTTCTTTTGCATCCCTTGCACCTGATGTATTAGGAAGAAGTGTTACACCCTCCGGAATATAGTCGAGAATATTTTCACTTTTCTTTGTATTTGTTCTTCTTACCGCAAGTGTGATTATCTGTGCACCTGCATTTTCAACAGCCGCTTTGATAAGCTCCATTGAATATTTTCCTGAACCTAAAATAAATCTTGATGAAAATTCTTTTCCACCTAATGTAAATGTATCTTTTGACATACCACTGCCACCTCCAACAAAACTTACTATTTCTACAACATCATTATCTTTTAAAATATAATTTGAATAGTCACTTTTATCAATTATCTTTTCGTTACACTCAACCGCAATGTGCGTAGATCGGAAGA
>OOBP01001275.1_pt1 | contig 12099 bp, 10 predicted proteins | sample 1671681 | NCBI WGS metagenome assembly OOBP01 (sample SAMN06348181, study PRJEB24527) | human gut metagenome
GTCCCGGTCCTCTGGATGGTTTTGTCTCACCTACAGAATAGGACGGGAAATTGTAGTGATGCATATATCTCTTTGAAGTTTCAAATTCGTCAAGTCCGTCAAGCTTCTGTGCTTCTGCAAGAGGAGCCAGAGTTGTGATGGTACAGATCTGTGTCTGTCCACGTGTGAACATAGCAGAACCATGTACTCTCGGGATAATATCTGTCTCTGCTGCCAGAGGACGGATCTGAGTAATGGCACGACCATCAGGACGTTTGTGGTCTTTTAAGATCATCTTGCGGACAGTCTTCTTCTGGTACTGATATACAGCCTCGCCCAGAACTGCAAGCCACTCTTCCTTGTCGGCAAAAGCTTCTTTCAGTTTCTCTGTTACCTGACGGATATTTTCTTCTCTTGTCTGTTTATCGTCAGAGAATACGGCAACTTCCATTTCTGCCGGAGGTACGACCTCTTTGATTGCTGCGAAAAGTTCTTCCGGAACTGCACATGATTCGTAGCTGTGTTTCGGTTTTCCGCATTCTTCTACGATCTTATCGATAAATTTAATGATTTCCTGGTTTACTTCATGAGCTTTATAGATAGCTTCGATCATCTTGTCTTCCGGAACTTCTTTTGCGCCGGCTTCGATCATGATTACTTTCTCTCTTGTGGAAGCTACTGTAAGCTGAAGGTCAGATACATCTTTCTGTGCCATGGTAGGGTTGATGATATATTCACCATTGATCAGACCAACCTGTGTGGTAGCACACGGACCATCAAACGGAATATCGGAAATGCAGGTTGCAATAGAGGAACCAAGCATAGCCGGAATCTCCGGATTACATTCCGGATCAACAGACATAACCATGTTTACCAGTGTTACATCATTTCTGTAATCCTTTGGAAACAGAGGACGCATAGGTCTGTCAATAACACGGGATGTAAGAATAGCATGTTCGCTTGCTTTACCTTCTCTCTTATTAAAACCTCCCGGAATCTTTCCTACTGCATACATTTTCTCTTCGTATTCAACACTCAGCGGGAAGAAATCAATTCCCTCTCTTGGCTCTTTGGATGCTGTTGCTGTGGATAATACAGTAGTATCACCATAGTGCATTAATGCTGCACCGTTTGCCTGTTTTGCAACGCGGTTAATATCTACTGTTAAGGTTCTTCCGGCTAATTCCATGGAATAACTTTTGTACATACGTTCATTCTCCTTTTTTCATAATTCTGTTGTCATTTTCTGTTACCGTTCACTGCATGTCCGGTAACTACTTTATTCTTTTCAAATTTGTCTGTTCCGTCTGCTGACAATCTTGTCCATCAACGTTCAGACTTTTTATGAAATTGTCACATTAAAACAGGAGTCCGAAACAACTGAAAAAACTACTTTTCAGGCAAATATATCTGCCTGTTTTGTTACTTTCATATACAAAATAATCTTTTCAGTAGTCTCGGAAATAACTCCTGTCATGTTTCGCAGCTTCTGAATATGCAGATGCAGTCGAAACAACAAGCCACCGCAATCCTGGAAAACACCATATTTTACAGAACTGCCATAATACATAAAAAGAGAGGCGGATGGAAATCCGCCCCCTTCCGCATACTAAAAGGCTATTATTTTCTTAAGCCTAATTTTTCAATCAGTGCACGGTATCTTTCGATGTCTGTTTTCTTCAGGTAAGCTAACAGTCCACGTCTCTGACCTACCATTTTCAGAAGACCACGTCTGGAGTGATGATCTTTATGGTTGCTCTGTAAATGCTCTGTAAGTTCCTGAATTCTTGCTGTAAGAACTGCTACCTGTACTTCCGGTGATCCTGTATCGCCTTCAGTTCTTGCATATTCTTTCATGATCGCTGCTTTCTTTTCTTTTGAAATCATTGTGATTTCCTCCTGTATTCTATAATTATTATTGATTGACCGCCACACATTAAGAGATGGTCGGAGCATCCGTTCCCTGAACATGGGCTAAATTCACCTTGGTTAGTATAGCACATTGATTCTGGCGTGTAAACCTCTTTTTTACAAAGTTTCAAAATATTCCTGTCCCTTCACAGCATCCCTCTCCAGCTGTGCCTTCAGTGCCTCCAGCGAAGAAAACTTCTGTTCAGGTCTGAGGAATTTTTTGAAATCTACCTTGCAGTATTCCCCATACAGATCTTCATTGCAGTCAAACAGATATGTTTCCACACCAATAAACTTCTCGCCGCCAACAGTAGGCTTATGACCTACATTGGTAATTCCCTGATAACTTCTGTCTCTGAAATGGGATACTGTGATATAAACCCCGTTTGGAGGCATCAGTTTCTCTACCGGAGGGATCAGGTTGGTGGTCGGGAGCAGATATTTATGTCCCATTCCACGTCCATGTTCAACGATTCCTTCCACTGAGAAATCTGTTCCCATAAGGAAACGGAATTTTTCCATATTTCCTCTGTTCAGTTCTTCCCTGACAAAGGTACTACTAATCTTACGGCGTCCGTCCATTTCTTTTGGCAGGACTTCCGTATGAAATCCATATTTCTTTCCAAACTCTTTGAGCATGGCAGGAGTTCCTTTCCGCTCATAGCCAAAACGGAAATCCTCTCCAACTGCCACATAGGAAACCTGCAGATCTCCTATCAGTATTTCTTTTATAAAATTCTCTGCTTTCATGTGCCGTATTTTCTCTGTGAGCGGACATTCCAACAGTATATCCACTCCCATTTCTTCCAATATACGACATCTCTCTTCCTTTGTGAGGATTGTTCTTGAGGCAGTTCCAAGCGCAAGTACAACCGCCTGTGCACCTTCCTGTTTCTGCTCAATAATTTTCTCAACCAGTTTCTGATGTCCGCGGTGTATGCCGTCAAACTTCCCAAGTGTTACCGCACTGTGTGAAATTCTGGGAAAATCATTCTCAATCCTTAAATATTCCATCATGTCTCCTAAAACATTTTTACAGGGAAATACCTGTTTCTTTTCTCGTCCCACTGGTAAACTCCGGCAAAACTGCCTTCACTGCTGCACATACGGATCCATCCGTTTTTCTCCTGTGCATCGACCAGTGCCTGTACAAGAGGATTTCCATTAGCCAGAAGTCTGTCCCCTTCTTTTGTACAGCATACCCTTGGATACTCTGCAAGAATCTCCTCAATACCGAGGATTTTACTCTCTATGGTTCCTTCCTGCACTGCCTCTTCTGTCTGCGCCAGGGTAATGGCATCATCCAGTGTAAATCTGCCCACCTTTGTCCGCAAAAGACTTTCCATGGCAGCTCCACAGCCCAGCTTTTCCCCTATATCATGGCACAGAGTACGGATATAGGTTCCCTTGCTGCAGGTCACACGAAAACGCACCAGCGGAAAACTGATATCCAGAATTTCTATCTCATAAAAATGTACAGGTCTTGGTTTACGCTCCACAGTCTTGCCCTCTCTGGCAAGTTCATAGAGTTTCTTTCCATTGACCTTCAGTGCTGAATACATTGGCGGCACCTGCATATAGTCTCCCACAAAAGAACTGACCACTGTGCAAAGCTCTTCTTCTGTAACGGAAAGCTCTGTAGTCTGTGAGAGAACAGTTCCGCTCATATCCTGGGTATCCGTAACAACACCTAGACGCATCACTGCCTCATAAGTTTTCTCTTTATCTGTGATCATATCCACCAGACGAGTTGCTTTTCCCAGAGCCACCGGGAGCACTCCTTCTGCATCCGGATCAAGAGTTCCGGTATGTCCGATTTTCTTCATATGAAGGATTCCCCGAAGCTTTGCCACCACATCATGGGAAGTGAATCCTTTTTCCTTACGGATTACAATTACTCCATCCATCAGACTTCCTGCTCCTGAAACTGTTTGCAGATCTGTTCTGTCACATTGTTGATCACATCATACACAGAACCCTGAAGATCACATCCTGCTGCTCTCATATGACCGCCGCCACCAAAATATACTGCAATCTTGCTTACATCCACATTTCCATTGGAACGCAGGGAGACTTTGAAAGACTGAGTTTCCACTTCATAGATAAACATGGCAACTTCCACTCCCGCTGTAAGACGAAGCTGACTGACGATACCATCCAGATCCTTGCCATCCACACCATAGAACTCCATGTCTCTTTTTTTAAGATATCCGATAATACATTTTCCATCCAGAAGCAGGATACTCTCTGCAAGAACACGCCCCATTACCTGATTCTGCACATAAGTTTTCTGATAGAAAGATTCGTCAATGATCTTACTGAAATTGAATCCTGTCTTCATCAGTTCCCCGGCAATACGCATGGTCTCCGGTGAAGTTGAAGAGTACTGAAATACCCCTGTGTCATGAACCATTCCCGTATAGATCGGCACTGCAATGGTACGGACCACTTTCTCAGGATCAAAAAGCCCATAGAGAACTTCACAGGCAGAGCTTACCTCTCCCCTGATATGATTCACCTGTGCAAATCCGGAGTTACTGATATGATGATCAATACATGCTGTTCTTTTTGCAGTGTCAAAATATGGACCTGCAATGGCAAGTCTGTCTTTTGCACTTACATCACAGGTAACAAAAAGGTCATACTCTTTGTCACCGTCCAGCTCTGTTTTAATCTCATCCATACAGTCAATATGTCCGAAAACAGGTTTGGGATTATCCAGGTACACATCTGCCTGAATTTCCGGATAATAGGTTTTTACATATAAATATAACGCCATACAGGAACCAACGCAGTCACCATCCGGACGGATATGTCCGCCGATTCCCATTGTTTTCACACCTTCCAGTATTTCCGCAATATTTTCCATGTTCTCATCCTCTTTTAATTCTCATCCTGCTCCTCATCCTGTCTGTGGGAGTTGCTGTCTTTCTTGGTAACATCATCAATAAGCTTTGACATATTTACACCATACTCAATAGATTCGTCCAGGATAAAACGGATCTCCGGTGTATTTCTCAGGTTTAAATTACGTGCCAGCTGGCGTCTGATGTAGCCTTCTGCACTGTTCAGACCTTTGATCGTCGCTTCCTTTGCTTCTTTTTCACCCAGCACACTGATATATGCTCTGCAGGTTTTCAGATCAGGAGCCACTTCTACAGCCATGACAGAAGTCATCGGATGAATACGCGGGTCCTTGATCTCGTTGCGGATAATGGTGCTGAGCTCCTTCTGGACTTCCCCATTGATCCGGGTATTCTTAATACTGTTTTTTCTCATTTTAAGTTTTACTCCTATATATCCGGCAATTCTGTCAAATACTGTGAGCAATCCGGATCATCGACTATCCTGATCACATTATTCTCTGAATTACCACAATCAAGTCAAGGTGCGCACCACACTGTACCTGACACTATGAATCGCGCACCCTACCTTTATAAACCATTACTATCTCGGTACTTCTACCATGATATAAGCTTCTACTTTATCTTCCTCTTTCACATCGTTAAATCCGTCAAATACAAGGCCACATTCGTATCCTGCCTTAACTTCCTTAACATCGTCTTTGAATCTCTTCAGGGATGCAAGCTCACCTTCAAATACCTGCTCGCCTTCTCTGGAAATACGAACCTTGCAGTTTCTCTGGAAAATACCATCCAGAATGTAGCTTCCTGCAATCGTACCAACGCCGGATGCTTTGAACAGCTGACGCACTTCCGCATGACCGATAACTTTCTCCTCAAATATAGGATCAAGCATACCCTTCATGGCAGCTTCTACATCTTCGATTGCCTGATAAATAACTCTATACAGACGAAGATCTACACCTTCCTGCTCAGCAAGCTGTTTTGCGGTTGCATCCGGACGGACATTAAAGCCGATAATGATCGCATTTGATGTAGCCGCAAGACTTACGTCAGACTCATTGATCGCACCAACACCGCCATGGATCACCTTTACAACCACTTCTTCGTTGGAAAGTTTGGTCAGACTCTGTTTTACAGCTTCCACAGATCCCTGTACATCTGCTTTGACAATGAGCGGAAGTTCCTTCAGATCGCTTGCCTGAATCTGATCAAAGAGATTATCCAGAGATAATTTGCCCTTAGTCTCCTCAAGAAGACGGTTCTTGTTCTCAGATACAAATGCACCTGCAAAGTTCTTGGCTTCCTTATCACTGTCAAATGCAAGAAGAATTTCACCTGCATTCGGCACATCACCAAGTCCCAGGATTTCTACAGGAGTAGAAGGACCTGCTTCTTTAATCCTGCGTCCCTTATCATCCATCATGGCACGAACCTTACCATTGCATGCTCCTGCTGCAATAAAGTCTCCCACATGAAGAGTACCTTTCTGGACAAGGATCGTGGCAACCGGACCTTTACCTTTATCAAGCTGAGCCTCGATTACAAGACCTCTTGCAGAACGGTTTGGATTTGCCTTTAATTCACATACCTCGGCTGTAAGAAGGATCATCTCAAGAAGAGTATCGATTCCCTCTCCTGTATGTGCGGATACAGGAACAAAAATCGTACTTCCGCCCCAGTCTTCCGGGATCAGTTCATATTCAGAAAGTTCCTGTTTTACACGCTCAATATTAGCACTTGGCTTATCAATCTTGTTGATTGCAACTATGATCTCAACGCCTGCCGCCTTCGCATGGCTGATAGCCTCTACTGTCTGAGGCATCACACCATCATCAGCTGCTACAACCAGAACTGCAATATCTGTGGAGTTTGCACCACGCATACGCATAGCTGTGAAAGCTTCATGTCCAGGTGTATCCAGGAATGTGATCTTCTGTCCGCCAACCTCTACTACAGAAGCACCGATGTGCTGTGTGATACCGCCGGCTTCTCCACGTGTTACATTTGTCTTACGGATTGCATCCAGAAGAGATGTTTTACCATGGTCAACGTGCCCCATAACACAGACTACAGGTGGTCTTGAAACCATATCTTTTTCGTCTTCTTCATCCTCTTTGAGGAGTTCTTCGATAACGTCTACCTTCTCTTCCGGTTCTGCGATGATATCATATTCCAGAGCAATCTCCTGAGCTTTCTCAAAATCGATCTCATGGTTTACGGTAACCATCATACCCTGCATAAAGAGCTTCTTCACAATTACTGACGGCTGCATTTTCATAGCTTCTGCCAGTTCGCGGATCGTCATCTTCTCCGGAAGTGTGATTTCCTTAACCTCAGGTTTCTTCTCTTCCTGTTTTGGCTGCGGAGCCGGTTTCTGCAGAGCTTTCGGGATTCTGGAATTCTTATTGAATCCACCCTGATTTGGTCTGCGTCCGCCACTCTGTGTCTTATCAAAATCTTTTTTCTTGTTTTTGTTCTCTCTGTCTCTTTCTCTCTTGCTGTCTTTGGAAGTCTTTGTCAGTTCCGGTGCAAATGCCATATCGTCATTCTTTCTTGTATTCTGGCGCTGTCCCTGACGTCCCTGACTGCCGCCGAAGCGTCCGTCACGTCCTTCACTTCTGTTTCCGTCCGGACGACCCTGGCCATTGCCCTGCGGTCTTCCTCCCTGACGGTTTCCATCTCCCTGTGGTCTTCCCTGTCCGAAACGTCCTCCCTGACGATTTCCATCGCCCTGGAATCTTCCGCCCGGACGGCCCTGACCATCGCCCTGGGATCTTCCCTGTCCGAAACGTCCTCCCTGGCGGTTATCTCCCTGGGATCTTCCCTCGCCCTGAGGTCTTCCCTGACGGTTTCCTTCGCCCTGGTTTCTTCCCTGGCCAAAACGTCCTCCCTGGGATCTTCCTTCACCCTGAGGTCTTCCCTGACGGTTCTGTCCGTCCGGTCTTCTGTTGCCTGTACCTGGGCGGTCATTATTATTTCTTCTTGGTCTGTCACCGTCTGTTCTTGAACTGTCGGAATTTCTTCCTTCTGCATTTCTTGGTGAACCTGTTCTCTCGCCTTCAGCTTTCGCAGATTTCTTTCTTGTTTTTCCTCCGTCACTTGCATTCTGTGCATGAAAAACGCGGATAATATTTTTTTTCTTTTTAGGTGTTTCAGTTTTATCTCCTTCTGATTTTGCTGTTACAACCTTTTCTTCTGTCTTGGGAGTCTCCAATTTCGCAATATGCTCCTTTCCCCTGTTATTATTGTCTTTTCTGAATCTATTCTTTACTTCCGAAACCGCAGGCTCATCCACCATACTCATATGGCTTCTCACATCAACGCCTTTTGATTTCAGAAACTCGATCACTTCTCTGTTCTGTCGTCCAAGCTCTCTGGCCAGCTCATGTACTCTTAATTTTGACAATCGCTATACCTCCTTCATGATTGCTTTCGCAAAGTTCTCATCCTGGACAGCCAGACAGGCGCGGTACTCCTTTCCCATTGCTCTGCCTAAGCTCTCTTTATCTGAGAAGAAGAAAATCGGAACTTCATAAAAACTGCACATATTCCTGAATTTCTTCTTTGTATTCTCGGAGGCATCCTCAGCAACGATCACAAGCAGTCCTTTTCCGGTCTTTACAGATTTCTCTGTGGAAAATTCTCCGCTTACGGTCTTGCCTGCTTTGGTAGCCAGCCCTATCAGCGACAGTACTCTGTTATTTTTCAATATCTTCCAGCTCCTTCTTAAGTCGTTCGTATACCTCATCCGGAACCGCAGTTTTCAGTGAACGCTCAAGTCCATGATTTTTAATCGCTTTATCCAGACATTCTCTGGAAAGACACAGATATGCGCCTCTGCCGTTTTTCTTACCGGTAGTATCAAGCACGATCTCATCTTCTGTAGTCTTAAGAACTCTGAGCATCTCTTTCTTGCTTTTCATTTCCCTGCAGCCGGTACACTGGCGCATGGGAATCTTATTCTTCGTCTTCATTCTCTCCTGCTTCCTGAGCCTGTGGCTCTTCTTCTACAGGAACTTCCTCTGAAACTTCTTCTGCTTCGGTTTCTTCTGTCAGGGAATCTTCTGCTGAAGTTTCCTCTGCTGATGCCTCAGCTGCATCTTCTGCAGTCTCGTCATCATCATAATCATAGAAATCTCCGGCTTCTTTTGCCTGAGTCTCACTCTTGATGTCAATCTTAAATCCTGTAAGTCTTGCAGCAAGACGTGCATTCTGACCTTCTTTACCGATTGCAAGGGACAGCTGATAATCAGGAACAACTACCAGAGCTGTCTTCTCATCAGGATCTGCCATAACTGCGATAACCTTTGCAGGGCTCAATGCATTCTCGATCAGGATCGCAGGATTCTCATCCCAGTTGATGATATCAATCTTCTCACCGCGAAGTTCCTCAACTACTGCATTGACACGTGCGCCGTTCATACCTACGCATGCACCAACTGCATCTACATCCGGATCGTTGCTCCATACAGCGATCTTTGTACGGGAACCGGCCTCACGTGCGATGCTCTTGATCTCAACAGTTCCGTCTTTTACTTCTGCAACTTCTGACTCAAAGAGACGTTTCACAAGTCCCGGATGAGTTCTGGATACCAGAATACGAGGTCCCTTCGGGGTATCCTTGACTTCAAGAATATACACCTTTATTCTCTCTGTCGGCTGGAAGGTTTCCCCTTTCACCTGTTCATTCTCACTTAATACTGCATCTGCCTTACCAAGATTGATGCTTACATTCTTGCCCATCACACGCTGTACAATACCGGTTACTACTTCTTTTTCTTTTCCATAGTATTCATCATACAGCACTTTACGTTCTTCCTCACGGATTTTCTGCAGGATAACGTTCTTTGCATTCTGTGTCGCAATACGTCCGAATTCCTTAGACTGAATCGGAACCTGTATCATGCCTCCGATCTCAGCTCTTGATGTGATCTTCAAAGCATCTGCCAGAGAAATCTCCATTGCAGGATCCTCTACGTATTCTACGATACTTCTGTCTGCATACACTGAAAAATCGCAGGTTTCCGGATTAATAGTTACATGTACATTGTCAGCTTTTCCAAAATGGTTCTTGCAGGCCTGGATCAGAGACTGCTCAATTGCCTCAAGCAGAGTATCTTTGCTGATACTCTTTTCCTTTTCAAGGATATCCAGTGCCTCCTTTAACTCTCTGCTCATTTTTTTCTTATCCTCCCGAATTAACTAAAACTCTATTGCGAGGCGTATCAGGGCTGTGTCTTTCTTATCAAAAACACGCTCGGTTCCATCCTCATCGATTGTCACACTGTTACTATCATATGCGGTCAAAATCCCGCAGAACTCTTTTTGCTTCTCGATTGGCCGATAGGTACGGATTTCCACCAGTTTTCCCATGTTTCTCTCAAAGTCTTTGTCTTTCTTCAGCGGTCTGTCCAGTCCCGGTGAACTGATCTCCATGATATAACTGTCTTCGATAAAATCATTCTCATCCAGTTTGTCACTGAAAGCTCTGCTGACTGTCTCACAGTCATTTACTGTAATTCCGCCTGGTTTGTCAATGTATCCTCTCAGATACCAGTTTCCTGCTTCCTTTACATATTCTACATCAACCAGTTCAAAGCCGTTAAGTTCTACGATCGGTGCCAGAAGTTCCTCTGCGCGCTTTTCATACTCTTCCCGTCTGCTCATTTTCCCACCTGCCTTTCCATGCAACAAATAAGAGTGGGCTCACGCCCACTCCTTTGTCAACAAGTTCTAATTTAGATGTATTGTAACACCAATTCCCGGCAATTGCAAGGCTTTTCCTGCAAAAACCTTGATTTTAGCGGATTTGTTGGTTTTATATACGTGGTTTTGTTCCTTTACTGTCCCGTTTGGACAGTTTTATCCTGTTGAGAACATAGGGTTTATCATGATAAGTAATGGTATATTCCTGGCGGCTTTCCAGAAGATATGCATGATCCAGCTTATCTCCTTCTGCCAGTTTCATTCCACGTACCCCGATAGATGTTTTCTTCATAGCAGAAATATCCTGTTTCTGAAATCTTAAGAAATATCCGCCTTCACTCTGGAATACCACCTGTTCCATTTCATCCGCAGAACCCACAAAGATCAGAGAATCCTCTTCAGCAAGTTTCGTAGACACGATCGTTCTCTTCGCCACATCAAACTCTGCACCACTCACCAGCTTGCACATGGATGCAGCAGTGACAAACAGAAGTGTATTTTCTTTTACAGATGCCAGTGGTGCTACATAGAGCATACGTTCCTGTGCACTGTCATAATTGCTCAGATTATCTGCCGGTGTCCCCTTATCCCTGAAACGAACCAGCGGAATATCTGCCACCTTGATACTGTGCATCTTTCCATTATCTGTAAAGATACAGATCTTATCTGTATTCATACAGTTAAACACATATTTGTTCTCTGCATTGGCAGCTTCTTTATTTCTCTCATATGCAGACTTATCAATGGTCCGCATATATCCGAAGCGATCCATAAGGAATGTGACTTCCATTTCTTCCATCTTCTTTTCCTCATAGACAACTTCTTCTGCATTCTCGATCACTGTGCGGCGTTTCGTACCGTATTCTTTCTTGATCTGATCCAGTTCTTTCATGATCACTTCTGCCATGGAATCATAATTATTCAGGATATCTTCATAAATGGCAATGTTCTTCATTGTTTCTGCATAGTCTGCCTGAAGTGCCTCGATCTCCAGACCGATCAGTTTGTACAGACGCATATCCAGGATCGCAGCTGCCTGTTTTTCTGAGAAATGCAGCTTCTGCGCAGCTTTCTCGCTTGATTTGCTCTTGAACCTGATTCCTTCTGTCACACCGTCAACCAGGCATTTCTTTACCTGTTCTCTGTTCTTGCTTCCTCGCAGGATCTCGATGATCAGGTCGATCACATCACATGCCTTGATCAGACCTTCCTGGATTTCTTTCTTCTCCTGCTCTTTATTCAGAAGTGTGGTGTACTTTCTGGTCGTGACATCGAATACGAAATCTACGTGATGCTCGATCACCTGCTTCAGACTCAGAGTCTCCGGTCTGCCATCCGCAACTGCCAGCATATTCACGCCAAAAGTATCTTCCAGCTTTGTCTTCTTGTAGAGCATATTTGTAAGGTTCTCTACATCTGCGTCACGCTTCAGGTCAAGAACAATACGGATTCCCTCTTTGGAAGACTGGTTGGAGATATCCACGATATCTGTTGTCTTCTTGTTTTCCACAAGAGACGCAATATCATTCAGGAATTTTCCGATATTTGCACCGATCATTGTGTAAGGAATCTCTGTGATCACAAGCTGCTGTCTGCCGCCTTTGAGCTTCACTGTCTCCACCTTACCTCTGACACG
>OOBP01001319.1_pt1 | contig 11770 bp, 8 predicted proteins | sample 1671681 | NCBI WGS metagenome assembly OOBP01 (sample SAMN06348181, study PRJEB24527) | human gut metagenome
AAAATAAAACCTGCAATATTCGGATAACAAACAGGGGCAGAATATATAAGCTGGTATATTTATTAAGGTATGTTAAATACAGGAAAAAGATTGGAGAATAAATGTATAATATATTAATTGTTGATGATGAGAGAATAGAGCGTAATGGAATAATAATGCTGTTAAAAAGGCTTTCAATTAATGCAGGCATAGTTGAGGCTGCTAATGGAAAGGAAGCATATGAATATTTATGCAGTGATGAAGCAGAGCATATTGATATTCTTCTCACAGATGTGAAGATGCCATTTATGGACGGAATAACACTTATTAAAAAGCTCAATGAAGATAATATAAAACTTAAAACAATAATATTTTCTGGATATAATGAATTTGAATATGCCAAGCTTGCGGTAAAGCTGGGAGTTAAAGATTACATTTTAAAGCCTGTTGACCCTGTGGAGTTTGAGAACACAATTAAGAAAGTGTGTGCAGAGCTTGATGAGGAACGTATTCATACAAGTAATTATAATAAACAGGCGGATTTTGTTAAGCAGTTCTATCTGTATTCGCTTCTTAATAAGGCTGATACCAAGGGGATATTAGAAAACGATGATTTTCTTAGAAGCTATAACAGGCTTATTCTTATAGAATTCAATACCGATTTCTTTGGTAAATATGATGGTGGAGATGCCAATATATTAACCCTTGCGGATTGTATGGGAGATATTGAATATCAGTATCTTAATCTTAATACACAGCAGTCAGTTATTCTTATTAAAGATGAAGCTAAGGCGTTAAGTATGGATTTGTTAAAGAATATGCTTGAAAAGCTGCATAATTATATATTCGGTAAGACGGGACAGTTTATGTATGCAGCTGTGTCTGATATTATAGATGATTATCACAGGATATCTGATATGATGGACGAATTAGAAAACCTTATGAGCAATAAGTTCTACCAGACAAATAACTATATATTTACCAACGATATAAGTGATAAAATGCCTGTTTTCGTACAGATAGATGATGATGTTCTTATGAAGCAGATGAAGCAGGACATTAAGATGAAAGATGTAACATTTTTAAGAATACATTTTGATGCTTTATGCAAGAAATACAGAAGCCAGTCCAATTTTTCACATATATATATTAAGTTCGTATTTTCTAACCTGCTTAAAGATTTCTATGATGCACTTCCAGGGGCAAATGAAGATGAATTTGCATCACAGATTGATAAGTTGTATACATCAGAGGATTTTAACTGCATAATGGATATTGTTAATCATAATATTGATATATTAGAGAAGAGTTTTATCAGTAATCCATTGACAATGCACAGAGAGATTGAAACGGTTAAGGAGTATATACATAATCATTATAGTGAGGAGTTAGGTGCACAGCAGTTAGCGGATATGGTATATCTTGCACCAAGTTATCTAAGTTCGCTTTTTAAGAAAGAGACAGGGCAGAACTTGAGCAAATATATAAAACAGTACAGAATGGAAAAGGCTAAGGAGCTGCTCACGGACACTAATATGAAGATTGTTAATATAAGTGAGAAGACAGGTTATCCGAATGTGTCATATTTCTGCCAGAGTTTCAGGGAATATTTCGGTGTAAGCCCTCAGAAGTTCAGGGATAAAGGTGAAGTGTTATGAGTGAACCATTAAAATTAAAGCAATGGGTGAATAATATAAAGCTTCAGAATAAGCTTGTTATAATATATGTCGTCACAGGTCTTCTGCCACTTATAATACTTTTTGTATTTGCGTATGGACAGATGCGCTCAATACTTATGGACAGGGATGTCCGTTCAATGGAAAGTGCATTAAGGCAGTCGGTTACAACAGTGGACGGACAGATAGAGGTATATGATAATCTGTCCAATTACATAACATTTAATGAAACTGTATCAGGAATACTTTCCTACAATTACAGCAACAAATATGAAATGTACAGCCAGATTGTTACGACATTTGACCCGCTTGTATCTTCATTGAAATATTTTCACAATGATATTAACAAGGTGACGATATACATTAATAACGGAATAAAGCACGACACTACACTTGCACCATTATCAGAGATTGAGAATGAAGCATTTTATAATTCAGCAGTTAATTCGACTAATATTAACTGGTATGTCGATAAAGATAAGAAAGAGCTTATATCAGCAAGGAAGATGTCTACGCTTGCCACTGCCGGCATTACTGGAATTATGTATATTAATGTAGATTATGACAGTATAATGGATATTTATGCAAAAGGACTTATAGATAACAGTGGCATTATAGTAACTGATGGCAATGGTAGTATTATAAGCAAAAAAGCAGCATTTTTGGATAATGCCGATAAATATATCCTTTCAGACAGCCGGTTTACTGAGCTTATAGAAAAAGCGGATTTTTCAGAAAATGTATGCAGTAATATAGCAGGTTATGTACTTATTAAGCAGAACTCAGACGTTACAGGCTGGACAAGCTATGTGTATGCACCAAAGTCGCTTATGTTAAAATCAACTAATTCCATTATTACAATGATTGTGCTTGCATTAGTTGTTGCGTGTATTGGAATGGCTGCGGCTACAATATTTACATCTGATTTCATAACTAAGAGGATATATAAATTAAGAACAAGTATGGAAAAGGTTGAGAATGGAGATTTTGATGTTGTTATAAGGTCATCAGATAAGGATGAAATCGGTGCATTGATACACGGCTTTAATAGTATGACGGGTACGATTAATAATCTTATCAATGAGGTGTATGAGGGAAAATTAAGCCAGAAAGAGTCAGAGATGAGAGCATTAAGGGCACAGATTAACCCACATTTCCTCTATAATTCATTATCGCTTATAAACTGGAAGGCGATTGAGTACGGACAGGATGATATAAGCGGTATAACATTAGCTCTTTCTAACTATTACAGAACTTCACTTAATAAGGGTAAGAATACGCTGACAGTAAAGCAGGAATTAAGCAATATGGAGTCATATCTTAACATACAGCAGATAATGCACGATAATTCATTTGATGTTGTTATGGATATTGATGAAAATGTGCTTGAGTATGAATCGCTTAATCTTATATTACAGCCTCTTGTTGAAAATGCTATTGAGCATGGAATAGATCTTTTGACTGACAGAAGAGGAGTTATCACTGTTGCAGCAAAGCTTTATAACGGACTTATTCATATTGAGGTTAAGGATAATGGCATTGGTATGCCAAAAGAAACAGCTCATACATTCTTAACAAGTGAGTCTGGCGGTTATGGAGCAAGAAATGTCAATGACCGTATAAGGCTGTTTTATGGTGAGCAGTATAATCTTAAAGTAAGCAGTGATGAGAATGGAACGGTTATAACAATAGAGTTTCCGGCAAGAAAGCCAGTCTGATATGCTGTTTAGCAGATAAGCATAATAATATACTGATTAAATCAACGAATATACTTAATGAAAAAGTATGATAAATAGTATGAGTATAATAAAGAAATGTTGTCATTATTTGATAACATTTCTTTTTTGTTTATTTTTTATGTAAAAATTCCAATATGTTTCTAAAATTTCTTATATTTAATTTCTCATAAAATAAACATATAATTAAACTATCAAAAGAACTTGTAAATAAATTACAAAAAGATATGTACCAAATGAATTGTATAGAATATGTATTCAAGGTGATGGGTATTATATAAAGAGATGGTACATATCAGCGGTTAAACGCATTAAGAAATGGAGGTATGTTTATGAGGTTTAAAAGATTAGCGGCTGCGGTTATGGCAGCAACAATGTGTGGCTCATTGCTTGTGGGTTGTGGAGGAAGTGATAACAAATCAGCGGATAATAATGAGAATATCACAGCCACTATTAAGGTATGGGGCCCGGCAGAGGATCAGGCAGAAGAAAATGGCAAATGGCTTCAGACAATGTGCGAGCAGTTCAATTCAGAACATCCTGAATGGAATCTGACTTTTGAATACGGAGTATGTTCTGAGACAGATGCAGGTAAGACAGTTACACAGGATCCTGCGAATTCAGGCGATGTATATTTCTTCGCTAATGATCAGTTGCAGACACTTATTGATGCAAATGCTATAGCAAAGCTTGGCGGTGAAACAGCAGATTATGTTAAGAGTACTAATTCAAGTGCAATAGTTGATTCAGTATCAGTTGATGGCAGTGTATATGGTGTTCCATTTACTACTAATACATGGTTTATGTTCTATGATAAGAGCAAATTCTCAGAAAGCGATATAAAGAGTCTTGATACAATGCTTTCAAAGAACAAGGTAGCATTTAATATAACAGAAGGCTGGTATATGTCATCATTCTATCTTGCTAATGGCTGTACATATTTCGGAAAAGACGGCAAGGATAATTCAGCAGGCGTAGATATTAAGGGTGATAAAGGAACACAAGCAACCAAGGCTTTAGTTGCACTTGTTAATAATCCTAACTTTGTCAATGATTTACAGGGTGTAGGTATTGCTGGTTTAAGAGATGGAAGCGTTGGTGCTTACTTCTCAGGTTCATGGGATTATAAGAGTGTTAAGGAAATATTAGGAGATAACTTTGGTGCAGTATCATTACCAACTGTTAAGATTAACGGAACAGATAAGCAGCTTAAAGCATTTGCAGGTTCAAAGGCTATAGCAGTTAACCCTAATTGCAAGTATCAGCAGGTAGCAGTTGCACTTGCTAAATATCTTGGAGGCAAGGATGCACAGGCTAAGCATTATGAGTTAAGAAATGTTATTCCTTGTAATACAGAGTTACTTGCAACAGATGTAATTAAGAAAGATGCTCTTGTATCAGCACAGAATGATACATTTAATAAGACATCTGTAATTCAGCCTACAGTTACAGGTATGAATGCTTACTGGACACCAGCTCAGAATTTTGCTAAAGCAATTGTTAACGGTGAGGTTACTGCTGATAATGCAGAAGCCAAGACATTAGATTTCTATAATCAGATTAATACATCAATTGTAAAATAGTAAATATCAATTCTAGCAATTCTGGGTCAGTATTAATTGACCCAGAATTTTACTTGACATCATATAATGGTCAGGAGGTGTGGTCAATGAAAGACATTACATTTCGTAATTCTATGAAATATGGCGATTTGACGACAAAACTCAGTTTATTAATACTCGGACTTGGTAATTTCAGGGGCAGACAGATAATAAAAGGAATATTATATATAGCTTTAGAGGCAGCATTTATAATATTTATGATAATAAAAGGAATCAGCTGTCTTGCAGGACTTCCTGGTCTTGGCAGCAGGGAACAGGAAGAGATATGGAATGAAAAGCTTGGAATATATGAGTATGTACAGGGTGATAATTCGCTGCTTATTCTGCTTTATGGAATAACTGTAATATTTATTATATGTGCCTATATTATTCTTGCAGTTAGTTCGTTAAAAAGTGCTTATAATGTAGAGTTAAGAATGAAACAGGGTAAGCATATTAATACATTTGTGGAAGATATTAAAGCATTGTTCAATGAAAATCTTCATAAGCTTTTACTTGTACTCCCAGTTACAGGAATACTTGTATTCACAATACTTCCGCTTGTATTTATGATTTCAATGGCATTTACAAGTTACAGCAAGGTAGACAGTCATCTTGTATTATTTGACTGGGTAGGGCTTGAGAACTTTAAGCTTATATTTAATTCAGGAAGTTCAATAGGACAGTCATTCTGGTCAGTGTTTGGCTGGACTATTATATGGGCAGTATTAGCTACATTTCTTAATTATATACTTGGAATTCTTGTGGCACTGCTTATTAATAGAAAAGGAACTAAGTTTAAGTCATTCTGGAGATTTATATTCATATTATCAATTGCAATTCCGCAGTTCGTATCACTTCTTATAATAAGAAGTATGCTGGCACAGGATGGTATTATAAATGTTGTATTAAAAAATGCTGGCTGGATAAGCAAGTCACTTCCATTCTTTACTAATGCAACATGGGCAAGAATGACAGTTATAATAGTCAATCTATGGATTGGTATTCCATACACAATATTGCAGGTAACAGGAATATTGCAGAATATTCCAATGGAATTATATGAGGCGGCAGATGTGGACGGAGCTAATGGCTTTGTCAAATTCTTTAAAATAACAATGCCTTATATGTTATTTGTAACAACACCTTACCTGATAACTACATTTACTGCTAATGTTAATAACTTTAATATTGTGTATCTGCTTACAAAGGGCGACCCAGTGCTTGCGGGACATACAGCAGGAAAGACAGATCTGCTTGTAACGTGGCTTTATAAGATGACGGTAGATTACCAGTATTATAATCTTGGAGCTGTTATAGGTATTATGACATTCGTATTTCTTGCACTCGGTTCACTTCTTGTATACAGGAGAACCAAATCTTATAAAGATGAGGAGGGATTCCAATGAAAAAGAAGAAGACTATAAAAAATATACTTGCACATACAGTGCTTACATTGCTTGCGATTGTGTGGGTAAGTCCGCTTGTATGGATAATTCTTACAAGCTTCAGGGCACAGAAGGGAGCATATACAAGCTCATTCTTCCCTAAAAGCTATTCACTTGATAATTATATTAAGTTATTTACAGATACGGGAATACTTAATTTCCCACGAATGTTTACCAATACATTGATTGTGGCTGTATTTTCTTGTATTATATCTACATTTTTTGTATTATCAGTAGCTTATTGTATGTCACGACTTAAGTTCAAGATGAGAAAAGCTATGATGAATGTTGCAATGATACTTGGTTTATTTCCGGCATTTATGGCAATGATAGCTGTGTATTACATATTAAAGGCTATCGGCTTGTCAGAGGGAAGTATGATAAGAGTGGCATTGGTGCTTGTGTATTCGGCTTCGGCTGGTATTCAGTTCTATATTGCCAAAGGCTTCTTTGACACAATACCTAAGACTATTGATGAAGCCGCATTAATTGATGGTGCTACCAAATGGCAGGTATTTACCAAGATTACAATTCCATTAAGCAAACCTATTATTGTATACACGGTTCTAACATCATTTATAGCACCTTGGGTGGATTTTATATTTGCAAGAGTAATATGCCGTGCTAATGCTGATTATTACACAGTTGCCATTGGTCTTTGGCAGATGCTTGAGAAGGAATATGTTGATGTGTGGTATACAAGATTTGCTGCTGGTGCAGTACTTATATCAATTCCAATTGCCGCCTTGTTTATGATTATGCAAAAGTGCTATAATGAGTCTATGTCAGGAGCAGTTAAAGGCTGACAGGAATAGGTGGAAAAATATTATGTTTGTGCATCATCAGATAAATAATAATTCTGGTATTAATATAATATATAAGCAAAGCAGTACCATATGTATTGCAAAGCTTTTATATACCATTATGATGTTAACAGTAATAACGCTTTTAGCCGGGTGTAACAGCCCGGCTAAAGGTGTTTATAATGACAGTGATTATAATGAAGCAGTTAGTACTGCTAAGACAACGCCATTTGGGGCTTATCCTGATACGATTGAATATACTCTTGGAAAGATGACAAGTGTCAATAATTCGAATATGCCAGCTATGGATACATATACTGATAATGCGTATACGAGATATATAAAGTCGGTTCTTAATGTGCAGAATGTAGATGTATTTGAGGCTAATGACAGTCAGTATAATACTAATGTATCAATGGCTGTTTCAATGAATAGGCTTCCTGATATTATGGTTGTGTCAAGCCAGAGTGAGCTGGAACAGCTTATAGAAAATGGAATGATAGAGGATTTGACAGACAGCTACAATAATTGTCTTACAGATAGAATAAAGAGTATGTATGCAAGTTATGGCAGTGCACTTATGGATATGGTAACATATGATGGAAAGATAATGGCACTTCCTGAGACTAATATTACTGACGGACCTAATCTTGTATGGCTCCGCAAAGACTGGATGGATATATTAGGACTTTCAGAACCGCGTACTGTAGACGATGTTGTTAATATTGTAAGGCATTTCATAACCTATGATCCTGGCAATAATGGTGTGGCAGAGGATGGCAGCAGTAATACAGTTGGACTTGTTGTAGATACATCGGTGGCAGGAGAATGTGGATATAGCAGTGAGTTCCTGCTTGATATAATATTTGCCAGCTTCAATGCTTATCCTAAGCAATGGATAGAGAATGATGACGGACAGATTGTATATGGTTCTGTAACTGATGAAGCTAAAAATGCACTTGAATATATCAACCAGTTATATAATGAGAAGATAATAGATAATGATTTCTTATTAAGGACATCAACTAATATATGTGAACTTATAGAAAATGGCTTGTGTGGCTCATTTTTTGGACCTTGGTGGGCACCTAACAATCCACTTGCCAATGCTGTCAGCATTAATCCTGATTCTAACTGGCAGCCATATCTGATATCAACAGGCGATAATGTAACAGAATACCATAGTCAAAATCCCTGCTACAAATATGTAGTTGTCAGAAAAGGCTATGAATATCCAGAGATTGCGGCTAAGATGATAAGTGTTATGTTTGATAAGATAAGATTTGATTGTGCAGACTCAGAAGAATTTGATAATTATTATCAGTTAAATGTTGAGCCAACAGCCAGACCATTATCAATTAATGTTGACTATAATAATGCTTTATCAATATGCTATAGAAATATATCAGATGCAATTGAGGGACGAAAAGATAGTGATAATCTGGAATTGCTGGAACGCTCATATTATAATGCCTGCAAATCATACCTTAACAATACAGGTCTTGCCAATACATCTTATGAATATAATACAGATGATTCATATAAGGAATATTCACAGTCAGGAAGAAAAGGTGCAACAAGCACGCAGTGGGCGGCGTATATGTCGCGAATTAAAGCCTGCCGGCTTTTAGACGAAGGCAATATAGTGATTAAGCAGTCGTTATATTTTAAGACGACAGACACTATGAAGAATAGATGGTGGAAGCTTAAAAGTCTTGAAAAAGAAGCATACCTTAAGATTATAAGTGGGGAAGCAGACATTGATTATTTTGATACATTTGTTAGCGAATGGAACGCACAAGGTGGTATAATAATTACGGAAGAAGTTCGGGAGAATATTGTAAGGTGAATTTTGTAAGAATTATAACATTGTGAATTTAGATTAGTTATTTCATATATAATATTATGGTTCCAGCAAGGCAATATTATATATAATATGTAATAAACAGGAGGTAAAAGTTATGGAAGACATATTTAATGGAAGCAAGAAGTTAGGATTTGGTCTTATGAGACTTCCACTTCTTAATCAGAATGAAGCTTCTAGCATTGACATTGAATTAACTAAGAAAATGGTTGATACATTTATTGAAAAAGGTTTTACTTATTTTGATACAGCGTGGATGTATTGTGGCTTTAAGAGTGAAAATGCAGCTAAAGAGGCACTTGTAGACAGACATAACAGAGATGAATATACACTTGCAACTAAGCTGCACGCAGGTTTTATAAAGACATTTGAAGATAGAGATAAAGTGTTTAACGAACAGCTGAGTAAAACAGGTGTTACATATTTTGATTATTATTTACTGCACGATGTTGGAGTTGACCATTATGAAGTGTATAAAAAGCTTGACTGTTTTAACTGGCTTGTTGATAAGAAGGAAAAAGGCTTAGTTAAGCATATTGGATTTTCTTTCCATGATAATGCAGATTTGCTTGATAAGGTACTTACAGAGCATCCAGAGATGGAATTCGTGCAGTTACAGATTAATTATCTTGACTGGGAAAGTGAGGCTATTCAGTCAAGAAAATGCTATGAGGTTGCAACAAAGCATAACAAACCAGTAATAGTTATGGAGCCAGTTAAAGGTGGCACACTTGCCAAAGTACCAGAAAAGGTTGAAAATGAATTCAAAGGATATAATAAAGATATGTCAGTACCATCCTGGGCTATCAGATTTGTTGCGAGTCTGCCAAATGTAAGAATGGTTCTTAGCGGTATGAGTAATATGGAACAGCTTCTTGACAATACAAGTTATATGCAGGATTTTGTACCTCTTAATGATGAAGAAATCAGGCTTGTACATAATGCGGCGGATATGATAAATGAAAGTATTGCAATACCTTGTACAGGATGTTCATATTGTACAGATGGATGTCCGATGCACATAGCAATTCCTAAATATTTTTCATTATATAATGCTGATAAACAGGAAATTGAGGACAAGGGCTGGACACCTCAGGGTGAATATTATGACAGACTTACTAATAATTTCGGTAAAGCAAGTGATTGTATTGAGTGTGGCCAGTGCGAAGGAGTCTGTCCACAGCATTTGCCAATTATTAATAATCTTAAAGAGGTTGCAAAGCATTTTGGCAAATAAACAGGTTGCTAAGCTGCAGAAAAAGTGGTAGTATAAAGATATGACAACATAACGCCGATAAATCCTGCTTTATCGGCGTTATACTATATTAAATGTATTATGTTGAATAAATTAATTATGACCACAAAGGTAAGGAAATATAAAGTATGGGAATTGATTCAGATTATTATAAGGAAAAGAATAAAAAACAGCTTACAAAGCTTCGTATGCTTGAAGCTAAGCTTCCGCCATATGTGACTTCTTATCTTGATGATAAGGAGTTGTCATCACAGGTTAATACGGTAATTGCGTATGCGTATGATTTGCAGACATTTTTCAGATTTCTTACAGAGAAAAACACTATGTTAAAAAATACCGTAATTAAGGATATAACAATAGATTTTCTTGAAAATCTTACATTTGAAGATATTAATGAGTATCAGAGATATTTAAGATTTAATAATGATGATGGAAGCACACATCAAAATCAGGATAAAGGAATAGCCCGCAGAATGGCGGCTTTAAGGGGATTTTTTGAATTTGCCTGCACACATCAGTATATGAAGAATAATCCAACAGTCGGGGCTGCCAAGCGAATTAAAATGCCTCAGAAAGACATAATCAGGCTTAATGATGAAGAAGTTAATGACCTCTTAAATGTTGTGTCCAATACGAATATTAAAGGCAATAAGCTTCAGATACAGAAGTGTCAGAAGACACAACTCAGGGATACAGCTCTTATCACATTGCTTCTTAACACAGGAATACGAGTATCTGAATGTGCAGGTCTTGATATTGATGATATTAATTTTAATTACAGAACAATCAATATTGTAAGAAAGGGTGGTTCTGATGCACATCTGTATTTCAATGAGATTACAGAAAATGCATTAAAAGACTATATTGATAATGAACGTCCGTTGCTTCTTGGTAATCCAGAGTCAGAGGAACAGGCAGTATTTATCTCAATGAAAAAAAGCCGTATGAGTGTAAGTGCAATTGAACGTATGGTAAAAAAATATGCAAAAAATGCAACACCTGATAAAAAAATCTCTCCACATAAAATGCGAAGCACATATGGTACAGCACTTTATAAAGACACAGGCGACATAAGACTTGTAAGTGATGTACTTGGGCATAAAGATATTAACACAACTGCGAAGCATTATGCGGCTATGGAAGAAGAACATAGAAGAATTGCTGCTACTATCCCACTCTATCAGGTCGATGAAGGGACTGGGGAATAGTTATGTGTATTTAATATATGTTTCTAAAATATATTTTATATTTATGTATTTTTTAAGCTTATATATTTATATGATTTTGTATTTTGGAAGCGTATATTATTTTTATTTGTGTTATAGAAAATATTTGTGTTATAGAAAATGTTTTGTTTATATTGATAGTTTTGTCTATATTGATATTACTGTTTGTATGTCTGTTTATA
>OOBP01001322.1_pt1 | contig 11757 bp, 5 predicted proteins | sample 1671681 | NCBI WGS metagenome assembly OOBP01 (sample SAMN06348181, study PRJEB24527) | human gut metagenome
TATCAGAGAAAATAAGCGAAAACAGCGGAGATTGCAGTTGAACGGTGTCGATACTTGACAGAAAACGTAGGAGTTGGTAAAATATAAAACGACTAAATTGGGGCAGTATACCCGTTTATCTTGTATCCAAAGGGAAGGAGGCAGCGAATATGACACAGCAGCGCAAAAAGTGCGGAAAAGGCGGCTTTACTCTTGTAGAGCTGGTGGTTACGCTGGTCATTCTGAGCATTCTGTTTGCCATCGCTGTACCGAGCCTTCTGGGGTATATCCATCTGTCGCAGTTCCGAAAGAATGAATCGTACGCTAAGACCATGTATCTGTCGGCAGAATCTGAGCTGACCTACCTTCGTACCGGCGGTGAATGGGAGTCATTCTGCAGCAAGGTGAAGAAGGAAGGCGTGCTGAATCAGTCGTTTGATGAGTCGGATGAGGACCGGAAAAAGCTGGTCGGCCGTATTTACGGCATTCGTCTGGATGCAGGCGAATACGCAGAAGGCGAGCTGTCAGGTGACGGTGCGCTCGTCGGTGCGCTTCTTTCGCAGGATACCTACGATAAAAGTGTGCTGAATGCTGCAATCTGCATCGAAATCGACGTGGAAAGCGGTCAGGTTTATTCGGTTTTCTACGGCACAAACTGCAAGGGACTGTACTACGGATCGAATGAGGACAGCAAACCGGCGGATATGTCCGGCAGCTGGCTGGATATTGATTACAGCAAGCGCGACCGCGATACGCGCCGGGAAGAACGGCTGGGCTATTACTCTGTTCAGGATGCAGTCAATGCTGTCAGTCTGGATGCTACCAAGCTGAAGATCACCTCGATCAATCTGGTAAACGGTGAAACCCTGTCGCTGAACTGGTCGAGCAATGTGAAGGATCAGGATCTGGATAAGGTTTATTACGAGGTCAAGCTGTACAGCAGTGAGGACAAAGCGCAGCTCCTGTCGATCCATATTCCGGGCAGGAATTTGAAAACGGGTTCGCAGTCGGTTGCGGTTACGACCGAGGACAACGCGACGAAGGATTATACCTTCCCTGTGGAATACGACCGTTCCAACAAGCGGGCAACACTTGTGCTGGACGGTATGATGAATGCGAAGCTGTACGACCGGCTGGATAAGCTGCCCGCTGATAACAAAGCAGCCTTCCGGCAGAGCAGCGATACCAGCATCACGCGCTTCGGCGGCAAACTGGCAAACCCGCTGAATGTTTACGCAGCTGTGCAGGTATTTCCGGACCCGAATGCAGAAAACACCGGCGGTGAGGAGTATCAAAAGAGTGACGCTATCGAATCCAATAAGGCGAACACGCTTTTCGGTGACGGCACCCGGTCGAATAACAGCCGGTGCGAGATCGAAACCTTCCGTCATCTGTCCAATATCCGTTATATGGATACGGAGGCGGCATTTGCCGTTACCGCACGTTCGCTGGACTGGACGAGCGACAGTGTAAAGGTTTACGGTACGGCAGCCCGCGGCGCGCTTTCGGTCTCCGCCGGCAAGGATATCGGCTTCCCGAGTATCCCTGCGCTGCGCAGCAATCAGAAACTGGACGGCACAGGCGGTCTGCTGAACCGCATTGCCGGCGTGTTTACCGGCGGGAATGTCATCAGTAATCTCAAGCTGGATGAGACCTCGATTGCCGATGACGCAGAATATCTTGGTCTGTTCCGGAAAAACGCAGGCACGATCTATAATCTGCGCCTGCTCAATCCGCAGGTAGAGATTGCCTCGGACAAGCTCAAGGGTGTCGGCGCAGTCTGCGGTTACAGCAATGGCTCTTTGAAGGGCGATAACGTGGACGGCACCCAAGCTAGGGTGGAGGCTACGCTGACTTCGGCACAGGCGCAGGGCATCGGCGGTGTGGCCGGTGTGATTGAGGTCGGCGATTCTAAGTCAGTAATCAAGCTGTCTGCATCTGGTACCGTGACCGGTACGCTGCCGACCGGCGATACTGCGCGCGGTATCGCCGGTATTGCGGGCAGCCTGACAACAAACGGTGCCGCAGTCAAGACCCTGACCAACAGCGCCGCTGTAACGGGCAATCGCTCGGTTGGCGGCATTGCAGGCTATTTTTCCGGCAAGAATCAGGCCACGGGAAAAGATATGGCTGACTGCCAAAATGAGGGTCTGATTCTCAGCAGCACAGCCGCGGACAAAGATTCGCTGGCAGGACATTATATCGGCGGCATCATCGGTGCGCTGAATCAGTCTGATACGCAGACGGCACTGCTCAGTGAAAACGGCACCAGAACAACCGTTAACGCAAGCTATGTCATCGGCAATTCGTATGTCGGCGGTATCATCGGTGAGAATAAAGGCGGTTCGACGATCAAAAACTGCGTCAACACAGGTGTCGCTGCGGGATATAATGCGTATATCGGCGGTATTTGCGGTGCAAATGAGAACAAGGCGGCCATCATAAACTGTGCAAGCTATGTTTCGGACACCAATAATGCGATCTACAGGCGTGTCACGGACTGGGGAGCTGTTGGCAGCTATGCGGGCGGTCTGACCGGCTACAACAGCGGCACGATCACCTTCAGCGACAAGGACAACGCAGTCTCCAACCGGAGTGTGGCAGGTATCGTTGTCGGCAGGCACTATGTCGGCGGTCTGGTCGGCTATAACGACACGGACGGCACGATTGACATCAATTACACGCTCATCGGCGGCCGTGTTGCCGCAACCGGAGATTGTGTCGGCGGTCTGGTCGGTCTGAATGCTTCGACAAAGCTGCTCGAGAAGAAGCTGACCATCAAGCCGAGCAGCGTACAGGGACGGTATTATGTCGGCGGCGCTATCGGCGCGAATGTGGTCAACCCGGGAGAGAATGTCACGGTCAGCGGTCTCAAGGTCGATAACAGCCTTGGCACGGTCACTGCAGAGGCATTCTGCGGCGGTCTGATCGGTTATCAGCGCACCTACACGGAGAACGACCGGGAAGGCGGAACGCTGTATGCGCTTCTGCCGGGCATCGCGGCAAACAACAGCAATGTGCCGGGAACGGTCAAGGCTTCTACCAATACGCATACCATCACCATCACAGCGGACGGCAACAGTGCAGGCAGGCTGTCTGCGGTTTCCAGCAACATGACCATCCGCGCGTATGCGTATGCAGGCGGCATTATCGGCAGCTGTGAACCGCAGACCCGAATGAAGGTGGAGCACTGCCTGAACGCAGGCGGCTTTGACCGTCCGGCAGAGGACACCTTCCCGGACAGCAAGCTGAAAACCGGTGTGGATATGGTATCTTATCTGCGGGCGCAGAAGTACATGGATGCCGCAAAGGCGCTCTCCGATGAGCTGGGCGGCGGCGAGCTGCGTGTTTCCGTCATCGGCGGTGTGATCGGCGTCAACGGTGAGAATCATGTGATAGAGCATTGTGCCAGCAAGGGCACGATGAACGGTCTGAATGCCATGGGCGGCGTGGTCGGTCTGAACGAGGGCATCATCCGCGGATGCACGCTCTCCGGCAGCATGGGCAGCGCAACGCAGGATTATATCGGCGGTATCGCGGGTCTGAATGTCGGCGGCAGGACGGCGGGTACGATTGAAAACTGCACGACCGAGAAAAACTGCACCGTCACCGGACGGAACACGGTCGGCGGCATCGTCGGCTATAATCTCAGCGGCGGCAGGATACAGAACAATACCAGCAGCGCCAATGTCAGCGGTGCAGGCCGTGTCGGCGGTATTGCGGGCGAAAACGGTGGTGCGATCACGCTTTCGAGCACACCGGCAGAAAAGCGCCGTGTCAACGGCAGCGGCAGCGGTGTCGGCGGCGTGATCGGCGTGAATACCGCAACCGGCACGCTCAGTCCGGCAAGCGGCAGCGCACAGGGCGATGTCATTGCCGCGGATAACAGGCTGACCGTGCGCGGCAGCAGTATGGTCGGCGGTATTGCCGGCATCAACCGCGGCACACTCGGCGGCACGAGCATTACCTGCCTGACCAATCGGGCGGCAGAGGTCCGCGCAGCGGCGGGCAGTGCAGGCGGCGTTGTCGGCGCGCAGGAGGGCGCAAAGGCTGTTCTGCGGTACGCGAAGAATCTCGGTCAGGTGACCGCGAATGTCGGTGCGGCAGGCGGCATTGTCGGTATGAACAGCGCGAGCAGCACGGTCGAGAACTGTATCGGCAACGGCAGCGTCACCAGTAACGACGGCTATGCAGGCGGCGTTGCCAGCGAAAACTACGGTACGATCAGGAGCTGCAGCGTCGGCACGGATAACAGGGTAACGCTCATCACCCGCAACAAGACTGCGGCAGGCGCGATCTGTGCGGTAAACTACAAGGGTGGTACGGTTCAGGGAGCGGTACTCGGCGATCATATCACGATTTCCGGCAGTGCATTCATTCTGGGTGCTGTTGTCGGAGACAACAGCGGTACGGTCACGGAAACCGAGGTTTCGCAGCAGCCGACATACAGCGTTTCCGCAAGCACGCTGCAGGTCGGCGGTGCAGTCGGCATCAATCGAGCGGGCGGTACGGTCAGCAAGGTGAAGGTTACCTCGGATTTCGAGAAATTCACGAAGTATACCTATCTCGGCGGTGTAGTCGGGCAGAATAATGCAAGCGGCAAGGTAACCGAATGCACTTACTCCGGCACGATCGACGAAGGAAAGAGCGCGGTCGGCAACTGCTACGGCGGCATTGCCGGACTGAACGGCGGTCTGCTGCAGGGCAGCACCGTTTTCGGACTGACACTGACGGCGGACGGTGTGTACACCGCAACCTCCACCAGCTCGGCGGCAGAGAAGGAACGCCTGTCCTCGCATATCGGCGGCATTGCAGGCAAGAATGATACGACCGGCATCATCGAGCAGTGCTACATAGACAATACCGGAATCGGCACGATCACGGTCAAAAACGGCATGGTCGGCGGTGTGACCGGCTATAACAAGGGCACGATCACCATGTCCGGCGATAAGAGCACCGAAACGCTGATGAAAAACGTCACCAAGGTGAGCGAGCTGCTGGCGAATGCCAAGGCGCAGAAGCTGTCTGCGGATTCCACCTGGGTAAAGTGGGCAGACTGGACGGATGTGGAAAAGCTGTCCTACAACGGTGGCAGCAAGAGCGTAGCGGCAGACCGCACCATGCAGATCATCGTATCGAGCAACGGCAACCTCGGCGGCGTGGCGGGCTACAACGCGCCCACCGGTGAGCTGAATCGCTGCGTCAGCGGCAGCTGGCTGCTAGTCAACAAGTCGGACGGCATCGGTGTCGGCACCGGCGGTATTGTCGGCATGAACGAGAGCGAAAAGGACTTGTCCTATCTGCTCAACCAGGCGTTTGTCGGCCGCCAGCGGAGCAGTAATGCGACCAACCGTTTTGCAGGCGGCATTATCGGTACGCAGTCGAATAAGACTACCACGGATTGGATGATCCGGAATTGTGTCAATTATGGTACTGTTTATGGCTATCACTCGAATTATTCGGGCGGTATTGTCGGTCAGTGGACGAATAACGGCGGCATAATCGAAGGCTGTTATAACTATGGCAATCTGCAGACCACCTTTAAGGCGGATTGGGTAGGCGCTTCGGGCGGTATTGTAGCACAGCTGTATCATGCGGCATCCGATCAGGATTTTGATATTATCAGCTGTCAGAACCACGGCAGCGTTTACAGCCGCAATGGTGAGAGTAAGGCAGACGGTGCGAATGACAGTGCCGGCATTCTTGGTAATATTACGGCGTATGAAGCGACTAAAGCTGGAGATGGACAGAAGTATACGATCAACGTGGTAGACTGCGTGAACGCACCCGGTGTGAAAATTTACGCAGGCTCGATGGCTTCCGGTATCGTCGGCTTCTTCTCTACGGATAATGTGCTGTCGAAAAGCTATAACGATGCACGGTATTCCATCGGTATTTCGACCGAAAATATTGTGCTGAACATTGATCGCTGCCGCAACTATGCGGAAAAGCTGGTGGGTAATCCGTTTTCTGCAGGCATTATGGGTGATCGCTACGAGCGCAATGGCAAGAGCGGCAGTTCTAAAATTGCCGCAGGCAATACCTACATACAAAATTGTTTTTCCGTCAGCCAGGACACAAAAAATGATTGGTCGATTGCTGCTTTTGGAAATGATTTTGGCCTGATATCGGATAAAAATAATGTGGGAAACAACTATTATTTTCATGATACCTGGGGTTTGACAAACGATGTAGGACATACGTTTCAGTATGGTTATCGAAGTGAATCGCGCAAGGCATATTCGCGTATGATTGCCTTCGGTAATCTGAGTATCGAAGGTAAATGGAAAGATAAGACCTTTGCGGCGATTGCAGGTCCGAATCTGGATTCTGTGGATACGGACAATAATCAGCTGTACTACAACATGACAAACGACAACACAACGATTGACGATAATGGTATCATTCGTACTTCGGGTGGAATCACCGGACGTGTTTTGTTTGTTATGCCGGATTCTCCGACCTATCGAACGATTTCGCAGACGACAGGCAACAATCAATCGTGGCTGCGGCCGAATATCTACCGAGTGAATGGCTTGTTTAATCAGAACGGCAAGCTGCTTGACGAGTACGTCCGCACCAACTACCGCGATATGGAGCATAGCAAGACGGCATCCGGTGCACTGGACGACTCCTTTGGCGTTTCGCTCCGGCAGAACGATGACGGTGCCTTCAACGTCTCCATCACGGACGACGACCGCCCGCTGTACTACGAGGGCAGGGTGTTCGTTAACGGCGAGGAGGTGCTGTCCAATCTGCGCTTTATCCCGAACCAAAAGGGACAGGGACAGTGGGACCCGAAGTTGAACGGCACACAGGCGTACGGCTCCGGTATGACCAGCGGTACGTTCCAGCTGCCGGCAAGCCTTGCGGCAGACACAGCAGGCAAGACCATTACATTGTCTGTTCGTGCTGTCAGTCTGTTTGAGGATACCGCGCCTTCTGCATGGAAAACTGCGGCGACGCAGAATGTGTCGGTGCTGCCGACACCGGATGTCAATATCCGACTGGTGAGCCATTGGAACAATGGCGCTAAATACCAGATCTCGCTGAAAAACCTTGCGGATTATGCGGTCTTCAGCAACTGGAAGGTCACCTTCAGGCTTGGCTCGCAGACCGTGACCATTGATCAGAACAACCATACCGCCGAGATCAGCGGCGACGATTTGAAGGAGCTGATCGTCACGGCGGCGGCAGGCATTACGAACGGCATTCAGCCGGCCTCCGTGACGGATACCATCCCGACCGACACGCCGAAGTACAAGCCGGACGGCAGTATTAACAAGCTGTCGGTATCGTACTCGGGCAGTACGGTGGATGATTGCACGGTCACGGCTGCACTGACGGTCAACGAGCCGCAGATGGAAACACCGCCGATTTACCGTATCGAGGTGCTCGGCACGGTTGGCACAAATGAGTATGTGTTTGCGTATGAGGATGTGCTGACCTCGGCGGGCAACACGGTTACGGCAAACTTCCGCGACCTGCCGAAGGAGTATTTCGCGGAGAATGTCACAAATCGTCGGGTGCGTGCATGGTATGCCGCCTCCGGTCTGGGACCGGTTTACACCTATGGCGATACCCGGCAGACCGGCGATGCGTCCGTTACGCTGCGGACTTACAGCGCGGAGGGCGTTCAGCAGCAGGACAAGACCATTTACAGCCATGTTCTTGGCCATGCGACTGACTTTGCAAACTACATTAAAGCCGCGGCGCTGAACATCAAGCCGTTGACGGCACCGGAGCTGAACGACCCGGTACTGAAACAGGAAGATAACGGCAGTATCAGCTACCAGTTCTCGTGGACGCAGCCTGGGCAGGGGACTGCAGTGCCGCACTACAGCGTCAAGCTGACCGGCATTACTGCGGCAGGCGCAAGAATCGGCATTCCGGTCAACGAGGTTTATGGTACGCAGGAGAATCCGAATACTTCCCAATCGTTCACCATCAGCGCGGACGACTGGCAGTACGCCGAGGTTGAGCTGACCGTTACCCGTCTGGGACAGGCATACGGCGAGGTTGGCCTGAGTACGACGAAGAAGTACGCTGTCAAGCAGCGCCTCGAGCGTCCGGGACAGCCATTGGTAATCAACCCGGATACCAATGAGCTGGAATACACCATCGGCTGGAGTGCCATCGGCAGCGAAAACGGCTGTGCAGGCTATCAGATTTATGTGCAGCCGGAGGGCGAAACGGCCGCTGCCCTGGGTGCGCTTGTGCCCGTCAGGGGCGGCACCTGCTCGGTAAGCCGCAGTCTGGAGGATTACGCCGGCAAGACCATCGACCTCTATCTGGTGGCAGTGGCTGCTGATGATTCCGGCTACGCGGACAGCCCGAACGGTATCGTGTACACGATGACCGTGCCGATGCGTCTGGATACGCCGAGCGTCAAGTGGTCGTACAACTGGAATGCGACAGCAAACAACCCGATTCCGGCGGCCGGCTTCCGAAGCGGCGGCCTGCAGGTCACCGTTACGCCGGAGAATGAGGCCAGCGTACCGCCTGGCGGCAGCACCTATCTGCTGCGGGCAAAAATCACCGGGACGGACGGCACAACGGTGACTTACCCCGTTTCCGCAATGAGCGAAAGCGGCGGCAGCTACGTCTGCAGCCTGACCGATCTGGATACGAAATACGCAGGCTGTTCTGTACGGTTTGAGGCCCGTATTTCGCAGTCGGCGGGACAGGTAAGCTCGGTCTGGGTATCGAGCGGCGATGTGGTATTCCCGCGTGTGAAGCTGGAAGCACCGAGCGCGTCGCTGGCAAACGTGAATGAGGCGCTTGCGGTCAGCTATGGCCCGATGAATCGTCTTATCAACACGGCAGAGTGGGATGCACAGCTTACCGCGCTCTCGTGGGACGAGGTGGCAGAGGCTGACCTGTATCGGATTGAATTGACCGATAAGGACGATAATTCCACGACGGTTACCGTCGATATGAGCGGGAACCTGCCGGAGATTATCATAAATGGTCAAAATACGTTTGCAGTTGCAGGGGATGACTGGTATACTGTAAAACAGGGCAGTGCGGTCAACGGCAGATACAGCCTTACCAATGGCAGCATTCGTTATTACAGCTATCAGCCGGATACCATGCTGCAGGTGAAGGACGGCACATTTACCTTGAAGCTGCCTAACATTTTCTCCGTGGTAACGCACGAGAATCAGACCCTGCAGCTGACGAATGGTATACAGATCAGCAGGGTAACTGTCATTGCGGACAGCAAGAGCGACCGTTATACGGAATCCGATCCTGCTGAGCGCAGATTTTAGTTACGAAGGGAGGCGGCAGACATGAAGCGGATACGTCAGGGATGGAACACCCTGCGGCGCAGCAGGCGAAGCGGTGTTTCGCTGATCGTAGCACTTTGTGCTGTCGCCGTCCTGATCGGGCTTTCGCTCAGTATCGTGTATTCCTCATCCATGTTGCTCTCGCGGGCCAACCGCAAGATCGGCAGGGAACGCTGTTATCAGCTGGCGCAGTCCTTTGCACAGGTGCTGGACAGCGAACTGCAGGAATACAAAACAATAAAGCCGGAATTGGATACCAATTTTGCGCCGGAAGGCTGTTTCTACCGTGAAGTGAACAACATTTTAGCGGAAGATACGGGATTGGGTATTTACGATCCGGACCGTTCGGATGAAACCACTGCCTGCTATAATGCGGGTTCGACCGAGGATAATTACGGCAGGATTACGATTCTGCTCCGTGATGTTACCGATGTGCAGGATCCGATCACAGGCGATACCTTTGCATACGATGCTCGGGACGAAGGCACCGAAAAGGCAGAGCAGACAACCTTTAACAGACATCAGGTTTGGGTAGGCGTCAAGGCGGAAAAGGGAGCGGACAGCTACATGTACACCACAGAATACCGCCGAAAGGACAGTTTTCAGCCAATCTACACATGGAAAGGGGAAGACGGCGTCAGCGGACAGTTCCAGGTCTACTGGGTAAACGGCCGCTTTTGCCGAAGTGCCAACGGCGAGGACCCGGTAAAACCCAAGGTCATTGGCGAGGGCAAGGATGCCCGCACGGAGCATGTGGAGATCAGCTATACCTATGATATCAACAATCCGACGTACAGCCGATACGAACCCATTCACAAGCCGGCAGCCCGGACAACCGGAGGTGCAGCCGATGAATAGACTGATTCGCGTGCTGCGTGACCGCCGGGGCGAATCCATGGTGGAAATTCTGGTTTCCACGGTGGTGTTCATGCTGCTGCTGGGCGCGCTGAACGGCGCAGTCGGCTTTGCCTCAAATGCGCAGCGCAAGTCGGAGCAGCTCCGCAGGGACGCGACCGAACTGCAGGAAAGCGTGCGCGGGAATGCAGAAGTCGCGGACGGCGAAGCTGCCGCGTACAATTTTAAGGTGACGACGTCGAACGGCGAAGATACCGATATTGACGCCTTCCGCGTCAAGGTAAAAAAGCAGACCGTAAACGCCAAAACCGAGGACGGCAAAACCGTGCCCTTCTACCGGTTTGCGAAGGGAGAGTGACGGCATGAAACGCATTCGCTCAATCCTGCGCGGCCGGGAAGGCATGACACTGGTGGAGCTTGTGGTCGGCGCCGGACTGCTGTGTCTGGTCATCGGCATATTCAGCGCGTCGCTGCGGCCGGCGGCCGAGGTATCGCGCCGCACGCAGGAGCTGAACAGCGCCGAGCTGATCGCGGACGACCTGCTCGAAACCGTGCGCAGCAAGGTGGAGACCGCCACGGATTACATCAAATGCTATGACAGCGGCACGGATGTGACGAATAAAACCGGCTCGTCTGAAGGCTCGGCGATCGAGTTTGGCTATGAGACCGAACAGGGATATAACGCGGCGGAGCTGCTGACGGCAGACGGCTGCGAGCAAACCAAAATCGTGATTGCCGATAAGGACTCCGGCGAGCAGCCTCGAGTGGAAAAGGGTTATCTTGTCGAGCGCTATTATAAAGATGGCTACAGTCAGGATGCGGACGGCAATCCCATTGCCCGAGCCATGACGAAAACCTACGCAGAGGGCTTTTATATGGGTCTCCGCGCCGGACTGTATTTCAAAATCGACGAAGCAAAGCACACCGTTACCGCCACCGTGACAATTTACCGCGATAAGGATTTGACCGATAAAATCTATTCGGATTCGCTCATCATCGACCTGCGGTACGATATTCCGGTGAAAACTGGGGTAACGGCAACGAAAAAGCCGGCATAACGGCAATGCAATATGTGTAACTCTGCGGAGCACCGCCGCAGCTTACAGAAATAGAAAAACAAAAATAAAATTGGAGGAATAAGATCATGATGGAAAAAATGATCGCGCTGCAGCAGAAGCGCCGCAGCAAGAAGGGCGGCTTTACGCTGGTAGAGCTGATCGTGGTTCTGGTTATTCTGGCGATTCTGGCAGCACTGCTGATTCCGGCTCTGACTGGTTACATTAATAAGGCTAAGGAGAAGTCTCTGATTGCTGAAACACGTCAGGTAGTAATGGCTGCTCAGACTTTGTATGATGAATACTACGGTACGCTGGCGGCAGATGCTACTCCGGTAACTGAGCCGGGTTCGACTGCAGGTAAGTTCACTATGGACAATATTAAAACACTTTCTGAAGTTACAGGAACGATTAATAAGGTAACTGTTTCTGGCAATAAGATTTCTACCGTTGAATATACTCGCAATAAGAAGAAATGCACTTATACCCAGACTGATGGTCAGTATGCAGTAACTGATGTTAAATGATTAACCGCCCCGAACGCCACGGACCGACTGCGCCGATCAAATACGGCGCGG
>OOBP01001340.1_pt1 | contig 11584 bp, 13 predicted proteins | sample 1671681 | NCBI WGS metagenome assembly OOBP01 (sample SAMN06348181, study PRJEB24527) | human gut metagenome
TTTTTTGACACCACTGTAATCAATCTCATTTTTATTTATTTTAATCAAAAAATCATCTGTAGCTGCATCGCAGCTGTTTTTCCGTTCAAATATAAGTCTGTCATATATTTTTTTCACGCACAAAGACCACGGCATATCATGTACTTTACCAGTATCACCGCACGCTATGCCGTCAACCGCCTCGATATTTACCCGGTATATATTTTTGTGTTTTCCCGAAAGTCTGAATAACACGTTTCTGTATACACGTTCACGTATGCATATATCAAGCTTTAAAAACTCTTCAAGATGTTCAATTACCGCATCTTCTTTTCCATAAACCACATATTCATCAATTGCCTGGCAAGTCTCTTTTTCTATATGCGACTCTATCTTTGCTGCATCCAAAGATGCTGCACACAGCGATTGTGTCACGTTTGGATTAAAAATATCTTTCATAAGAGGAATGAGAATATTTCTCACTTTATTTCTCGTATAATCATCATCAAGATTTGTCGAATCAGTTATAAAACCCTGTCCTTCTTTTTCAAGAAAATCTTCTATATCCTGTCTTGTAACACAAAGAAGCGGCCGGATTATATCGCCATTAACCGGATTCATTCCAACAAGCCCGGCAAGTCCGGTTCCACGCATAAGATGCATAAGCACAGTCTCCGCCTGGTCGTCCATATGATGTGCAACCGCAATTTTTGCATCAGGATAACACTTTGCTTCTTCTCTGAAAATCCTGTATCTTTCCTGCCTTCCCGCTTCTTCCTCACTCATATTGCCATTTTTTGCAATCATAGGTATATTTACATGATATGATTGAAATTCAAGTCCGTTTGCCTGTGCAAATTCTTTGGCAAATTTCTCGTCACGTTCTGCTTCTTCCCCTCTTATTCCATGATTTACATGAACTGTCACAATATTTATACCCAGTCTGTGGATTTCAATTATTCTTTTTAAAACCATAACAAGACATACGGAATCTGCACCGCCTGAAAGTCCTGCCACAATCGTTTTTGTATTATCAGACATTCCTGTCTTTTTCATATAGTCATATACTTTTTCAATCATATCCAGTCCGTTCTTTTGTCACTATAACAAATATAACTTTATATTATACCAGAAATTATATTATTATTTGTCATAAGTGTCAAACAGTCCGAGTACAAGAACTGTCATATCATCAGATGGCTTTCCGCCATTATATTTTAATGATTTACGCATTATCTCTTCTGCCATTGCATCCGGCTTTTTAACAGATATTGTATTTATAATATCTGCGAATATTTTTTCTTTATCAACATTGGGAATATTATCTAACAACCCGTCACTTACCATAATAACATAGTCACCATTATAAAGCTTTTTATTAACACGCTCATAATCAACCTTTTCAAGCACGCCAAGTGGCAGTGTTGTCGATTTTATAACTTCCACTGATGAATCACGCTTTATAAATGTAGCCGCCGCCCCCATTTTAATACACGACATTATTCCTGTGTTACAGTCAATCACGCTCATGTCCATAGTTACAGGATTGACACTCTTAGAACCGCCTGCAATATACGCCGCATTTATAAGGTCCAATGCAGCATGTTCATCAAATCCTGCATCTATGCAGTTTTCCATAAGTTCAATAACCATGCGGCTCTCTATAAAAGCCCTCTTCCCGCTTCCCATTCCGTCAGCTATCGCCGCGGTTGTTTTTCCACAATCAAGTCTTGAAATAAGAAAATTATCCCCATTAAATTTACTGCATCCTTTGCCACGGCGTGCAACTCCCGTAAGCATGCGGAATCTGCTCTCCTGTATAAATATAAACTGCTCAAATTGTTCATGAATAGTTGTCCTGTCTGAACCCGGAAGATAATAGCCAAGCCCGAATACTTCGGATATGATTGGCAGAATCTTTTTTACCGAAACACATCCCCTGCCGACAGTCCTTGCCTGCATCACAAGCTCAGCCGCCCCATGATGGTTTCTGATTGTCGATAAATTCTTTATTCTCACACCGGAAAGAAAACATTTTCTGAAAAGTTCCTTTGCAATATCTTTAGGGATTTCTTCTGAATACAGGTGCGTTGTCACACATTCATCCAGCACATCAGCAACAAGAAGGAGCTGTCTTGATATTCCTGGGTCCGCTGTCTTGAACTCTGCCGCATTTTCATATACTTCCCCTAATCTTCTGAATGTCTTAGCCGTCTCTTCAAGCTTGTTAAAAGAATATGTAGTTACATAATCACGAACACTCTCACTCATAATCATACCTCCCTGTCTGTGATTCTTTGCTTTTGTATATTATAACCATATGTTCTGTCATTTTTTGTCATAATGTAGTGATGACAACAAAAAAAGAGGCTGATACGCTGAAAATATTAAGAGGTTTCCCCCCTCACTGTGCGTATCAGTCTCTTTTATGTATGTATCTGTCAATCATCCGGTTTTATAAGAATCTCATCCGGATAAAGAAGTCCAAACTTATTCTTTGCAACTTCTTCTACAAATTTCTTTGTCTTAACGTACTTTTTATATTCTTCAAGTTCTTTCTGCCGCTGCTGCTGCTCATTTATCTGCTGTGTAAGGGATTCACTCTGTTCCTCGTAAATCCTGTTTTTCTTTTCCAGCGTCCTTTTTCCATTCCACATGGCAACACCAAGCAGAAGTACAAGTATCACGGCTGTTATCATTCCGGCAACACTTGAACGTTTCTGTCTTTTTAGACGCTGCTGTTTTTCCCATCTGGATTCAAACTGCATTTTTTCCTCTTTTCCCCGGATGCTCTACGTCTTTTGACATGAGCATCCAGCTCATGTACTTTTATTTTAATCAATAAGAACAGTTTTTTCAATGGTTTCAAAATAAATATCAATAATCCGGTCATATATTTCACAAATAATTTTCCAAATGCGTACCTGTAAATCAATGCACCAAATATCTGCGATATTACAATAAAGCCCCTGATAATGCCATTATTTCTTTCATAAAGGCAGGTAAAAACACGTATGCTTACATAAAACCAGAACAGTATATCCTCAACCGCCATTGTATACACATGTTTATGCTTAAACACCCGCCGGAATACACGAATACAGTCATATATAAACGCAAACATCATTCCCATAAATAATGCTGCAAAAAATGTACTTTGTTCCCAGATAATAAGACTGCTCACTTTACCCAATCAGCTTTTTGCCACCCGGCAGGCATGTCTAACGCATAAGCCTGCTAAAGAATGACTCTCCCTTCTTGCCAAAGCTGGAAACTTCCGAATATTCCAATGACTGTATGCTGCCATCTATGTCAAGTTCACCCTTCTCTACAGACAGCCTGTTCACATGAAGATTGTCACCTTTTACAGTTACAACACCGTAATCTGTCTCAAGCAGAATCTTATTTAAATCGAACGAGATAACATCACTTATTCCCGTCATCTCAAGACGTTTACGGTCTTCCATGTTAAGTCTGTGCGAACGCCTCTGTTTTATTTTTTCTTCCATAATACCCGCCTCCCATACATAAAAAATTGTATCTTGTTTAATGTATGTCTTAACAGGCGTTTATATTCGGAAATAATAATGACTTTTAAATATATTCAAACATGTCCGCCGCTTCTTCTTTTTTCACTGTATCTTTTACATCAAGAACACGGACTTTTACACTTCTGTTACCAAATTCAATCTCTATAACATCGCCTTCCTTTACATCAACTGATGCCTTGGCAACTTTCCCATTTATTGTAACCCTTCCTGCATCGCATGCATCATTGGCAACTGTCCTTCTTTTGATAAGTCTTGATACTTTTAAATATTTATCTAATCTCATAACCTGTCTCCTTATATTATAACCTGTATCAGTATTTCTGACCTGTATCAGCCTTTTATACACATAAATCTGAAAACAGGAAGCCCACCAGTCTTTCGACACGATGCACTTCCTGTTCAAAAATTACATTTTCACAAATCCTAAATTTAATTATGCATTAACTGCATCTTTTAAAGCCTTACCAGCCTTGAACTTAGGAGCCTTGCAGGCAGCAATCTTAATCTCTGCACCAGTCTGTGGGTTCTTGCCTGTTCTTGCAGCTCTCTCCGATACTTCAAATGTACCAAAGCCAACTAACTGAACTTTTTCACCCTACTTTAATTCTTCTGCAACAACATCAATAAGAGCCTTTAAAGCCTTCTCGCTGTCCTTCTTTGTTAATTCTGTCTTTTCTGAAATTGCTGCTACTAACTCTGTTTTATTCATTGTAAATCTCTCCTCAACAGGTATATTTTATTGGTCTACCCAATAAAATCATTTATAAACTCTTTTAATCCATTTGTCAATATAAGCCATTTATTTTAGTCATTTTCACAGTTTTCAAGCGGTTTTGAGGCTTTTTAACCACTAAATCTTGTTAAAAATGCCAATCTTTACTTATATCATTACTCCGGACCTATGTTTACTCTTTTCAATCTTTTCATTCAGTTTTCTGCAAGGTATAGCAAATAAAAGCCCAATCAGAAGCGATATTATCACATAAATACAAAGATATCCAAGATATTTCCAGTAATTAAGCTGGTATGAACCACCTACACATTCTCTCATTGCATTCATCGCATGCGTAAACGGAAGGAATTCATATATTTTCTGGTAAACCTTAGGAAGCACCTCTATCGGGAATGTACCACCGGCTCCTGCTACCTGAATAACCATTATAACTACAGCCAGTGCCTCACCGACATTGCCCATTGCAACTGTGAGTGAGTACATAAATATTGTAAATACAAAGCTTGTAACCGATGCAGCAAGCCAGAATTTAAACGGGCTTACGCACTGGATTCCTATATAATACAAATCGCCAAGCGTAACAAGAAGTGCCTGTGCCTGACCTATAAGGAAAAATGTTATATATCTTCCGAAATAAGCCTGATATGGCTTAACATCAGGATGCTCTTTCTGTGGTTTTACTCCCACATGTATAATTGCAACAAGAATAAGTCCGCCTACCCATATTGCAAGAACTGTGTAAAACGGAGCCATCGCAGAACCATATGTCGCTATAGGATATATTGCCTCTGTCTCAATCTCGACAGGTGATGCAACAAATGAACCAAAACTGTCTGCATCAAGTCCCAACACTTTCAAAAGCATATCATAGCTTCCGCTATTCTTTATATTATTAAGTTTTTCTATTGTTGAACTTAAATCCGTTTTGAGACTGCCAAGCATCTCTTTCGTATCTTTAAGATTCACACCTGCCGTCGAAATAGATGATGCAAAACTGTCTATATTGCCATCCGCTTTTGAATATATATTGATAACACTATCCATTATCTGTGAAATCTGTCCAAGACCGGCCGCAAGCTGGCTGGAAACACTTGAATCAAGTATATTTCCCTTTGATGCTATCTTCATAAGAGAATCTACTTTCTGCTGCTCAGCGATGATTTTTTTTGACATATCAGGTGAAATCTGTCCCGCTGCATTCATAGCAGACGATGCCGAATCTGTGACACTTATCAATGCCGTAAGTATCGTGTCATATGAATCAAGCTGTGTATTAAGCTGCTGCATTTTTGACAAAAGAATGTCAAGAATTGTCTGGCCTGATGTCATATTTTCATGATTTGCCGATGTATCAACTCCATCTGCCGCCTTTACAAATGTCTGTGCAATTGTACTTATAAATGTTGAGTTGACCTGCTGCTGAACTGCCGTCTTTGCCTTATCTGTAATCTTTGGTGCAATCGCATTCTTTTTCTGGTTTGTATAATAATCTATCTCAGGGTGCGTAACACTGTCTGTAAGAAAACTTACCATTTTCTTTGAAAAATCTTCCGGCATTACAAGCGCCGCATAATAATCGCCAGCGTAAACACCGTCTATAGCATCCTTTGTGCTGTCTGTAAATACCCATCCAATTGTAGTATTAGATTCAAGTGCCTCAATAATAGTATCACCCATATTAAATTGCAGACTATCCATAACAATTCCCTTATCATCAGATGCAACTGCTACTTTTATCCTTGAAGTTGACTCTTCTCCATATGGGTCCCAGTTTGAAAGAATATTAAACCATGCATACAATGACGGCAGTATTATAAGTCCCATCACAACTACAACCGCAACTACGTTTTTACTTATTCTTTTCCAGTCTGAAATAAAAACTTTGTATATATTTTTCATAGTCCAATCCTTTCTTTGAGATTTTCAATATCCTGTCCTATTACTTTCGGTCCGATAATTGCCTCTTTCTTTTTGTGTGATGTCACACCAAGTTCTTTCATACGCTCCTGCAGATTATAATCCATATACTCTACCGCAATAAGATATGTACAAAGTGCAAAAAGTGAAATTATCCAGAATACCAGATATACAATCTTTGAACTGTTCATTGTAAACATAAGCATAAGGAATATCAGAGGAATCACAATCATACATATCATGCCGACCCTGATTCTTTTTTTATTCTTCCTGTGTGATTCCGTATAATATTCCAGCATTTTATTAAATATAAGCTGTTCTTCCTCAACCGCTTCCTCATATTCATCTATATAAAAATCATTTGTTACTGCATCTTCTTCAGTTTCACCGCCTATTATATATGAATCCACTTGTTTTTCTGACGCTTTTGTTATTTTATTATCCTGTGTTATATCATGTTGTGCTTTATCATCTTTTTCCTGCATGGCACGTTCGACTTCATTTCGTACCGCACTCTGTATAATATTATAAAGCTGACTGTACAATTCTTCGTCTTTAATGTCTTTACTCAAAGTATGCCTCCATATTAATGTCTGTGTTTGCTATATAAATTATGTATACATCCTTACATCATATCTGTATCATGCATACGTTCATGCATATAATGATTAAGCTTCATAAACGGTTTTCTTATAAATAATCCAAGTGCAAGTGAACCGGCGACAAATATAAGAAGTTCTCCTATGTATATCGCATAATCTGCCGAATACATGCCACTTATTGTCTCTCTCATAGCATTAATCGCATATGGGAACGGGAAGTAAATATATACTTTCTGGAAAAATACAGGAAGAAGTTCTATCGGATATGTTCCGCTTGAACCGGCTATCTGTATTACTACCATTACTACCGCAAGTGCTTTTCCTATATCACCAAATGACACTGTAAGTGTATATATAAGAAGTGTAAATACAAAACTTACGAAGCATGCTGCCAGCATAAACAATCCTTTATGCAGACACTGTATTTTCAAAAGATACAAATCTCCCAAAACCGTTATTACTGCCTGTACCTGACCAAGCACAAAGAATAACAGATATCTTCCAAAGAACAGCTCATGGCTTTTAGCCCCGTTTGTCAGTTCATCTTTATCAGGGTGGACTTTGATAAGTGCTGTGAGAAGAAGTCCTCCAACCCACAATGCAAGTGTTGTATAAAATGGTGCAACAGCTGAGCCATAATTGGCTGTTTCATAAACCTGATGTGTTGATACTTTAACAGGTGAAGATAAGAATTCTCCATATGTAACAGGGTCCTGTGACAATGCCTTTGCAAGCATTTCAAATTTTTCATCACCATTAAGGCTGTCAAGCTTCTGCGTAAGGGTTGTTATTTTTTCTGTCATCCCTTTTATGATTATTCCTGTCTGGTCAAGCCCTATGTTCATTCCGTCAACAGTTGTCATAAGGCTTCCCATCATTGCAGATAAGCCGCTCATCTGCTGCGACATTTCCGTGAGTGATGTTCCTATTGAACTTATTGTTGTACCTATAACCGCACGCAGCGAATCAACACTCTTCCGGAGTGAATCCTGATATAATTTATCAAGTTCATCAATCTTTGTCTCACACTGTCCAAGAATTATCTTTAAAAGTTCCAATTTTGCATTTGTCATTTCTGCCGAATTGGAAACAAGAACTTTTGCCTGTTCAAGAAGTGCTTTTGTGACATTTTCAAGCTGTGTTATTGAGGCTACTGCTGCATTGATAACTTCATCATCCACAACACCTCCAAGCTGCTGTGAAATCTCCTGAAGCTGTCCTGCAAGCGTGTCATTTTGTGCCATAAGTGCATCAAGCAGATTTTGTGCACTGTTAATTCCTGCTATAATCTCATCGGTACCTGCATTATTCTGTACCGAATCAATCAGTTTATGTATCTGCTCTGACAGTTCCTTTGAAGTCTGTCTTATAAGCGATGACAACTCATCAATCTTCTGTATATACTCATCAGCCGCAGCAGATGTCTGCTCATGTATTTTCTGTGTTGTATCCGAACCATCAAGAAGTGCCTGCTGTACCTGCGGTATCTCATTTTTAACCTGATTAAGCGTACCCTGAAGTGCATTATTACTATTTACAAATGCTGTTATTGTTGTATTGTAACCCGAAAGATTGGAATTTAACTTTTTGAGGCTTTCCGTCACACCTGATAATATGTCTTTATCCTCAGATAAAATCCCATCTGTGCTACCCATTGCTGTCTGGACTACAGTATCAACAAACTGTGTATTAATATTTTCCTGAAGTGTTGATTTTCCGGACTGCGTAATCTTGCTCGCAACTGCATTTTTCTTTTCATTTTCATAATATGTAACTGACGGATGCACAAGTCCGTTATCAATAAAATCAAACATATTCTTGCTGAAATCTTCACCAAGAACAATAGCTGCATAATATTTACCGCTCTTAACTCCATCAATTGCCTCATCATATGTTCCAAGTATCTGCCAGCCAAGACCTTTATTCTTTCTTAATGTATCAAGAACCTCATCGCCCATATTTACATTTTTTCCGTCAGAATTTTTATATCCGGCGTCCTGCGATACAACTGCTACTTTAATTGACGACGTATTGGCATACGGATCCCAGTTTGAATATATATTAAACCATGCATAAAGTGATGGAATTATGCACAAACCAACCGCTATAATAAGTGCAAATATATTCCTGGATAAGCCAACTAAATCATGCACAAATATTTTCAATACTCTTTTCATACATTCTCCATTTCAAATATTCTATTCTTTCTTAATAATCTTAATATGTTTCAGATTATACATCACAAAAATTTGTGCCGCAAGACATTGGTCAAAAAAAGCCATGCGGTACGTCGTGTATTCCACAACCGACATACTACACAGCTTCTTCATTTTTTATCTTAAATTTCCGGAAATCTATGATTCCATATGATGTCCAAGAAAATCTGATGCTACCATTACCATCTGTTTTTCCTGCTCACCAAATTGCTTCTTTCCATCTTTTGAAAGCATAATAACTGCACCGAGAACATCTCCATGACAGATTATCGGACTTATAATCTGCGAATTATATTCATTTTCAATTTCATCTGAAATATTGATATAATTTCTTTTATTGTCGTCAGACATGAAATTTTCCCTGTCATGCATAATCTGCTCAAGCTTGTCACTTACCGGCTTTTCTACAAGTTCTTTTTTTACTGTACCGGACATCGCTATTATCTGCTCTCTGTCAGATATACACACAACGTTGCCGGTCGTTCTTGCCAGCGACTCCGAATATTCCTTTGCACATTCCGCAAGTTCACCGAGCGGAGAATATTTTTTGAGAACAATCTCGCCCTCTTTATCCGTAAATATCTCCATAGGATCTGTTTCCCTGATTCTCAATGTCCTTCTTATCTCTTTCGGTATGACAATTCTTCCAAGCTCATCTATACGGCGAACAATTCCTGTTGCTTTCATATAATCCTCCAATAATAACATTTTTAGTTAGTATGTGGAAAAACTTGCAAAATTATTCCTTTTAGTTGTTGAAACCTTGCCTGCATTAGAAAGTGCAGGACATCAATAAAAGCTATTCGATTATTCTTCCTTCTGCATAATTTATCTCCTGTTCTATGCTTCTGACATATTCAGAATAATCAACATGCTGCATCTCTTTTGAATGAAAATTTTGTTTGCAGTAGCTTTCTGGCCTAACCACTGCAAGTCTGGAACGCCAAGTGGAAATAAGCTCTTTACTTTGTGTTTTTTCCGCAATTTCTTCAAAAATTTCCGAAACCCAATAAAATTCTTCATCTGTGCAATCTTTTTGAAAGAATTTTATTGTCTTAGCACAATCTTTCGTAAAAATTTCAATAGCTGCTTTCCAATAATCTTCAATCCAATAATCATCTTCATTTTCTGTTATACGGAATTGTGCAGCCTGTTTCATTGTTGTAAATTTCATTTTCTATGCCTCCTTTTAACTACGGAACTCTGGTCTGCATCAGGAAATACAGTTGCTATCTTTCCATGTGTCCGCTTAACGCCAACACGAACTCCTTTATAATTACCATATATAGTTTCTCCATCTGCTACATGACGATTAGATTTTAATCCTGCAACATGTTCACCAGCATGACGAATATCTTTTTCTGTCCATAATTTAGGAAACCACGATTGACCAACACCTATTTTTTTTGCTTCGTTCCTTATGGTCAGAAACATTTCCAATCCGGACACCATTGGGATATGTTTTAATAATATTGTATTTAATACCATATTTATCAAGCAACTCTAACCCTTTTTGACTATGACCACCATTACTAAGCCTAAGTTTAATAACCATTTTTCCATTCTCACGAGTTTGACTGCGTGTAAATACTCCTTCGCTTGAATGAACAAGTGCAAAATCACTTACACTTGTACCGCTGCCTTTTGTATTCATATATCGTCCGCTCTTGCTTGTTCCCATATTATGCCACCTTCTTTCGCTTATAGGAAATCCAGTCAGGAAGGTGATGAAAGTTAGTATATTGCTCATACTTTCTAAAAATTTTGGGATTATATGAGCCATATACGATAACGACTTGAGGAGTCAATTCTGATAACATAGCATCAAGTCCGGCTTCAAGAAAATACTTATCTTCTTTTTCTCTGCTACAACCATATGTACCAACAGACACTATACTATTCTTAGGTACACCAGCAAATGCAGGTGCAAAACCAAATAATCGCCGTTCATATGTACGTTGATCCCCCCAACGGACATTGGGAATTACATATTTCCCCTGCTCTTGCAAGTAGTATCCAACAGAACGACTCACACCAATATTAGCAATCTGTTCCCAAAGTGGCATGTCACGATAAAGAGAGCAGTCAGGCGTGGAAATAATCCTAACACTTTTCAGTTCATCAATATAATTCTGAGGAATACTTACAAAGTTACGAAAATAAGGATCATGTTCATAAAACACAATCATCTCTTCATCAGGATTTGTAATCGCTTTACGCTTAGAAAATGGAACAGCAACTTTTGGAAGCACAATTTCAGAATTTGCTTTTAAAATAGGAATTTCAAAAATCCCCTCAAAAAAAGCATTTTCAATAAGTTTTGAATTAAAACCATCATAAAATAAATTTTTCATAGTTAATTATCCTTTCTCTTATATATATGAAATCATTAATCTGCAATTCATTTTTGTACAATTTGCGAATTGCACCCACTGAAAGGATATGCTATACTCAGTTTCGAGATATGGAATGTGCGTAGCATATCCACAGACAAAACGTATTAGATTGCTGTGCCAGCAGCTATTTAATACGTTTTATTTTTACTTTCAATTTAACAAATAATTTCATTATCATATGGTTGTTTTA
>OOBP01001350.1_pt1 | contig 11491 bp, 9 predicted proteins | sample 1671681 | NCBI WGS metagenome assembly OOBP01 (sample SAMN06348181, study PRJEB24527) | human gut metagenome
TCATTAAAAAAAGAAGCTCAGGATATGGCTGAAAAACGACAACTTACTCTTACTGAGAAAAATTTAAAAAATGCACGCATAGACAATTATTTTGGAAAACTCCTTACAATACCTTTTTCATCAAAAGTCACTTCCGTATATATACCTGAAAGTATTTCAAAACAGGCTGACTGGATTCTTATTGATGGAGTTAAGGATTTAGATGAGCTTGTTTCAACGGAGCATATTATCAGCTTTGAAAAAGGTAAGCCTATTGCCCTAGGCGGCAGTTATGATTTTGTAAAATCAGGTGATAAACAAAAAGCCGTATTTATATCAACCTCCAAAGGTGATGGTAAAACATTTTATATCTCACCTGATAATAAGCCAAAAAATGCATATCTTCTTGATGATGCACACGGACTTAAAACCCTTAAAAGTGCTTCAACGATTCAGTCAGGTCAAATGGATCTGTCAGGTGTAAAACTTATCTGGAACTTCCCTCAGACGCAGAAACTTGCTTTTGAATACCTTGCTGGTCATGTTCTTGCTCCAAATGCTGATATAAAAATATCAGGTGGTTGTTTCGAGGGCGGATATATAGTTGAAAAGATTTCATGCTGTGCAGCAGAAGGACATTTTTATCCTTACGGTGAAGTTCCTCGTGACCAGGGCACTCCGACTCCTGCAACAACTGCACCTACAGCAAAACCGACAATTAAACCAACGACTGCTCCGACTGTTAAACCGACTGTCACTCCGACTGTCAAACCAACAACTACTCCGACTGTCAAACCAACAACTACTCCGACTGTCAAACCAACAACTGCTCCGACTGTCAAACCAACGGCTGCTCCAACTATCGAGCCAACTGTCATACCGACAACTGCTCCGACTGTTAAACCGACCGTCAAACCGACAACTGCTCCGACTGTTAAACCGACAGTTAAACCGACAACTGCTCCAACTATCAAGCCAACCGTCAAACCGACAACTGCTCCGACTGTTAAACCGACTGTCAAACCGACGGCTGCTCCAACTATCAAGCCAACCGTCAAACCGACAACTGCTCCAACTGTCAAACCGACAACTGCTCCGACTTCTAAGCCGTCTGTCAGACCAACCGTTGCCCCGTCAGCTTCGCCGTCTGTAGTTCCTCCGGCTAGTCCGTCAGCTATCGTTCCATCGGCAACACCTGATGCAACTTCATCAACCGGTCCGGCAATCACACCTTCGCCGACACCGGCTCCAACGCCGATTCCAAATCCATCGCCGGCTCCATCACCATCGAATACACCTGTTGTTCCCGGTGAGACTAACACTCAGACACCGACAGTTACACCAAGTGTAACTCCAACACTTCCCATAAACACACCGTTGCAGACTGCTCCAACACTTCCTTTAAATACACCATCGCAGACTGCTCCACCGACAGACACCGATACACCAACTGACACTGATACACCGACAGACACCGATACACCAACTGACACTGATACACCAACTGACACTGATAATCCTAAAAACACACCGGCTCCAAAAGTCAAAAAGACTTCACACAACAATGATGATACAGACACTTACTCTGAGGAACCCGAACTTCCATCAGGACAAAAAGGTTCTCCTTCTACCGGAGAAAAAAATAACTCTCTGCCTTTTATCGTAACACTTGTATTATCAGGTGCAGGAATAATATTCTTTGGTGGCAGAGCATATTTAATCAGCAGAACAAAAAAGACTGATATTTAAAATCTGTTCAATGCACCCCGGCAAGCGGATATTCATAATCTACTCTGCTACCTGCACATAACAGAAATTACTTGTGTCACTCATGGTATAGAAAAGTCCCCCGCTTATTGCCCTAAGCAATAGAAGTGGGGGACTTTTCTCATAATGTTATAATATTTATTCTGAAAGATAATCATTTGCACTGTAGTAATGTGTGAAAATGTCAGTCATTTCATACACCACGCCACCTTTAGATGACGAACAATGACACCATGTTGCTTCACCTTTCTTATTTTTTCCACAATATATCCCAACATGATCTATACTTTCCTCAATATCTTTTTTATATTTTTTACGCTGTTTTTTCAGTTTCTTAAGCTGCTTATCATATTTATTAATCCTTTCAGAATAACCATTTATATCCGCCTGACATTTTTTTATTTTTTCATTGTACGATTTTATCAAAGCATTTATTTTCTCATTATTCTTTTTTTGTTGGTCAATTCTTTGCTGTTGGTCTTGTTGTTCCTTCTCCTCCTCTGATATTTCCTCCTGCTGCTCGTCATTGTCAGATGAAATCTCTGATTCAGATATATCAATAACCTCATCTTTTTTACCATTCAGAGCAGTTATCTTATCTTTATACTCTGATATTTTATCTTTTTTTTCTTCAATCCTATCTTTTAATTGTGTTTTTTTAGTCTTTCTTGCCTTAATCTTCTTATCAAAAGACTTTTCCTTACTCTCATTTGCATCCTGTGCCATCCCCGGCTCTGAGTAAGATTTTCCATCAGCGTCAAAATAAAGCGAACCGGTACCATTTCTTAGACCTATATCTCCCGGCTGTAGCTCATTCTTTTTTATTTTCGGCAAACCTGATATCGAAATAGTCGACCCCAGTGACTCAATCCTCTTCTTATTGTATTTTGAATAAACAAACTGGATAAATCCTGAACAATCAAGCTTCTTAGGCTGCTCTTTTCCTTTAATTTGAGCATCTGTAGGCTTTCCTCCCCAAAGATATGTAATCTTTCCTTTATATTTTTTTGCAATTTTCACAATCTCTTTTCTTGGATTTTTCTTAACTTTCTTATCCGCCGCTTTGTTTTTCTTTTGAGAATTTCCTTTATTCATACGTAATGAGACTTCCGGCTTTCTGCCAGATGCGTATGAGGTTATTGCTTCCGTCGTTGTACTTACCGCACCTGTTGTAGCATTTGCACTCTTATCTGACTTTCCTTTGTCTTCCATATTTTTATATGAAACAACCGAAACTGTTTCATTTCTTTTATTGTCAGATTTATTTAAAGTCCCGGAACCTGCTGCCGCAACTCCTGCCAACAGACAGACCCCACCTATCAAACCATATATCATAAATTTACGCTTCAATTTTCTTCCCCTTTCAATCTTTTGTATCAGTATGCAACACTAAAACCGTTTTCTTTTTCGACTATATCTATACTTCGGATTTCAACATTTTGTATATCTATATATGTATCTGAGTTTAGATTAAGAAGCAATCTCTCTACCAATACATCTTCGCCCTGAACTTCCATATATACTGAACCGTCACTTTCATTGCGAACCCATCCCGTAAGACCTAATGATGATGCTGCATTTTTAGCATGGTATCTAAATCCTACACCCTGAACTTTTCCACGAAATCTTATCTGTTTTCTCACCATGTCTCTAATCACCTCACTATATGTTTTTTCATTAGCTATAATACTATCCGCTTTAGCTGAATGCGTCAAGTATTGCTGTATATAATTTATGGCTGAAACTTTTACCGGGTTTCCCATAAATTATATTGAATTACTATGAATTATAGTATATAATATATAATTAGTGTCTGTAAAGTTTTAATTTCCAAACACTATTTTTATGTTGTGATACAAGTTTCAAAACACCTTTTAAACACAACAACATATTATCAATAAACATACACAGAAATGAGGAATAAATAAAATGAAAATATCAACAAAAGGACGATATGCTTTAAGGCTTATGATAGACATAGCTCAGCACTGTAACGAAAAACCTGTAAGTATAAAAGAAGCAGCCAAAAGGCAGAATATATCAGATAAATATCTTGAACAAATAATTTCCATATTAAATAATGCCGGATATGTAAAGAGCATACGCGGACCTCATGGTGGCTATCTGTTAAAAAAAGCCCCAAAAGACTATACCGTCGGAATGATATTAAGACTCACCGAAGGTTCTTTAGCACCTGTCACCTGTGTCGAGGAAGATGCCGACAGCTGCGAACGAAAAAGCAATTGTGCTACATTTGTAGTATGGCAAAAAATGTATGATGCCATCTGCGATGTTGTCGACAATATAACACTTGAGGATCTTGTATCCTGGCATATCGAGGGTTCGGGTGATTATTGCATCTAAAATGGTGAAATTATTATTCATTTAACAAATGTATCATGTTATAATGTTTCTAAATATTGAAGCTAAAATAAACTTCACAGATATATAATCTGTGAGGTTTTATTTTTAATTTAAAACTTAATAAATGCAAGACAAACTGTTAATTTTGAATAATAGGAGGCGATTTGAATATGAAAAAATTCTACAGACACATTTCATTTATCCTGATACTGACATTATGTATAGTACCACTTCATGCAGTATCAGTGTTTACCGGACATACTCCATTTTCAGATATGTGTATGACTGCAAAAGCTCAGACCTCGGAGAACATCATTTATCTAAAAGACGGTGAGGGCGAAGGAGGAAATGGAACACTTAACAATCCATACCTAAACATACGAACAGCTTTAAAAAATATTAAAGATGGACAAACCTTATTTCTTATTGATACTGTTCAATATACAAAATATGAAAAAGGTACGGATGGTTCTGCCCTTCCACTTATAATTAACAAAAATATTACTATTGCAGGCAATGATACTGAAAAATCCGTTTTGCAGTTAAGGGCTGCCATCCAGCTCGCCGCAGATGTAACCTTTAAAGATATGAGACTTCAGATAGCACCCGAAATAATACTTGGAAAATCATCTTTAAATTATAATACCAATACAACTTCTGAAATTTTGGGAACGGAAGCTTTTAAAAGCACGGCAATCTATGTTGGAGGGCATACACTTACAATAGATAATGTAAATACAAAACTTGATTCTGAAGCACAGAGTAAAATACGCCCATATATATCCGGTGGTGCATACCGACTGAATACAGATAACAGTATTCTTGGCGGGAACACTGTCGTCAATATTATAAATGCCAATGCCGAAACAAAATTTGCCGACATATATGCGGGGGATTACTTCAAATCAAGAAATATCCCTGCAACTTTAAACCTAAGCGGCAAGTTTCTTGACTCTGTCGTTCATTGTGGCGGCTACTCTGACTCAAGTATTCTCAATAGTGATGTTGACATAAATCTTTATGCCGACAACCCTGATTCTTCAGCACAGGTATCCGGCATAACAGGATTTGATACAGCAAATCATAACGGAAAAGTAAATGTTACATTGACAAAAAATGTATTTTCATCATCAATGAGCTTAAATGACATAGACTGTCTTAAACTTGATAATAATTCAAGGATAAATTTTGGCTCCTCAAATATTTTTGATGTTAAAAATGTAATCTTAGGAAATAACACAATACTCGATTTCAGACAGCTTACAGGCAATCCTGCCATAACAGAAACACTTTTATCATTAGCTCCTGCTGACGATACTCAAAAAAATGCTTCAATATTATTAAACAACGAGCAGACACTTAGAATATCAGGTAATGTGACCGGCACAACAAGATTAAATGTTGTTGACACACAAGAAATCATAAGTAACTTTAATTACGGACATACATATGTCACTTCTTCGCAGAGTTCAGATGGTACTTTCAGTATCGATGGCACAAAGGATACTTTTGCAGAACTTAAAACCGAAACAGAAGATAATATAAAAAAATGGAGCATATACAAAAAATCAGGTTCCGAGCCTGATGATACTGACTTTAAGTCTTTTGAGATAACTGACGGTCCCGACATTATATATCCTACGGAATTTTATCATGATTATAGCTATAAACTTAAATTTATAAATAAAAATGATGAGACTTACATCCCTGATTATTCAATTTTAATGCGTAACCTTGACTATCAGATAATTAAAGATGGAAAAGTCATTTTTGACAGCTCAGATAACACTGATGATAACAATACCGTATATCCTCTCATAACATTGGAAACTACTCAGTCAGATGAAAATGACGAAAATTCTTCATATGAAACAATTTTGGCTATTGAAACAGACGATGTGGCAAAATTAAAGAATATATACGGAAATTACAGTATCGTTCTAAGTTACTTTGGAAATTCCATAACAAAAAATATAAGAATTGCCGACCCCTTAGAAACTGCGGAACCTCCCACAAAGCCTACACCTACACCAACTATTAAGCCAACTGCGGAACCTCCCACAAAGCCTACACCTACACCAACTATTAAGCCAACGGCGGCTCCAACCACCGAGCCTACAAATACACCTACTACTAAGCCAACGGCAGCTCCAACCACTGAGCCTGCAAACACACCAACTACTAAGCCAACGGCGGCTCCAACCACCGAGCCTGCAAATACACCAACTACTAAGCCAACGGCGGCTCCAACCACCGAGCCTACAAATACACCTACTACTAAACCGACGGCGGCTCCAACCACCGAGCCTACAAATACACCTACTACTAAGCCAACGGCAGCTCCGACTGCTGAGCCTACAAATACACCTACTACTAAGCCGACGGCGGCTCCAACCACTGAGCCTGCAAATACACCTACTACTAAACCGACGGCGGCTCCAACCACCGAGCCTGCAAATACCTCCCAGCCACCGTCAACTCCTATTCCGGCACCAGCTCCAACACCGGCTGCAACTGACAATACCGCACCAACAGCACCACCTAGTGACTCGGATGTAACTCCGACATCAATACCGACTAATGTGCCATCAGCCCATCCGACTGTTGCACCAACTAACTTACCGTCAGATACTTTGACTGTTGTACCGACAAGTACACCGTCAATCTCTCCGACTGTTGCACCGACTAACTCACCGTCAGTCTCTCCGACTGTTGCACCAACTAAAAAACCGGCATCTGTAAAAACAAAATTTTCAGATAAAAAAAGCGGTATTTATTTTAAAATATCAAACTCGTCAAAAAAATATTTGGAATACTTATACCCCACTTCAAACAAAACTAATATAGTCATTCCAAATACGGTAAAATATAAAAATAAATCCTACAAAGTTGTCTCTATTGCTCCTAAAGCATTTTATAACAAAAGTAAAGTAAAAAAAGTGAGCATAAATGCAAATATAACAACTATTGGAAAAGACTGCTTTGCAAAATGTAAAAAACTCAACAGTATAACCTTTAAAGGAAGTAAACCGCCAAAAATAGGACGAAATGCTTTTAAGAGCATCAATAAAAAAGCTAAATTTTATGTTCCGAAAAAGGCTTATACAAAATACAGAAAAACACTCACTTCAAAAACAGGTTTTAGTAAATCCATGAAAATTGTAAAGAAATAGTACATTATCACCTGCATGAAATTTTAAAGCAGCAAAGCGTACCATAAATATATTATTGATTGCAAAACCCCCTGTTATTTTCTGTTTTATAACAGTTAATAACAGGGGGCTTATTTTATTGCAACAAATAAATTATCTTACATTTTAAATACCAATGTTTTCTATATAAATACAGTAGGCTGGCAATAAGACATTAAGAAATAAATTCTTCTATCTTGCCCTTAGTTATAAAGCCTATACTCCTATTTGCTTCATCACCGTCTTTAAATAATACAAGTGCAGGTATGCTCTGTATTCTGTACTTCATTGCAAGGTCAGGATTTTTGTCAACATCGACATTAAAGAATTCTACATCGTCTCTTTCCTCTGACAACCGTTCTACTACAGGTCCTATCATATTGCAAGGCCCACACCAGGCAGCCGAAAAATCAACTAATGCACATTTGCTTGCTAAAACTTCACTCATATCGTTATTTACTATTTTCTTAACCATATTACTCCTCATTTCTGCACACATTCTCCGTGCATAGCGTGAAATATAATATATTCACACCTAATATTTGTGTCAGGTGTGCACAGACACAAATTGTCTGGTTTATTGTCAAAAAGCAGCTTACTATTCCGGTACTACTATCTTTCCTGCTATTGCACAAGCTGCTGCCGATTTTGGTGACGCAAGGTAGATACCTACTTTTGATGTTCCCATACGACCGAGGAAATTACGGTTGTTTGTTGCAACAACTGTCTCTCCGTCTGTCAGAATACCGCCTGTTCGTCCACAGCAAAGTCCACAGCTTGGATGTGTTATTATCGCACCTGCTTTTGAAAGGATTTCCATCGTTCCATTCTCTACCGCCTGTCTGTATATCTTACGGCTTGCAGGCGTAACGATAAGTTTTACAAAAGGTGCTACATGCTTGTCCTTAAGGATTTCTGCCGCTGCCATAAGGTCCTCAAGCCTTCCGTTTGTGCATGAACCGATAAATACCTGGTCAATCTCTTTTCCCTCAATCTCTGAAATTGGTTTTACATTATCGACATTTGAAGGACAAGCCATAACAGGTACTAAATCTTCTGCTTTATAATTTATAACTCTTGAATAAACCGCATCACTGTCACCGACCAAATCTTTCTGCTCGTCAGTAAGCTCGATTTCACAATACTCTGCTGTTTTCTCGTCAGGTGTAAATAATGCACATTTCGCTCCTGCTTCAATCGCCATATTTGACATTGACATTCTTGAAGCCACCGACATATTTTCCACTGTATCTCCGGCAAATTCAAGAGCTTTATATGTCGCACCGTCAGCACCGAGATCTCCAATAAGCTTCAGGATAATATCTTTAGCCATAACATTGTCAGGAAGTTTTCCCGTGATATTTACCTTGATAGTCTCAGGTACACGAATCCAGAGCGTTCCCGTTCCAAGAATACTTGCCATCTCAGTATAACCGATTCCTGATGAAAATGCACCAACACATCCATATGTAGTAGTATGGCTGTCTGTTCCAAAAACTATGTTTCCAGGTTTAACATATCCTGCTTCTGTCATAAGCTGGTGACAGATTCCGTCTGAACGGTGAATATTTTTCATTCCATATTTTTCCACAAATTCATTTCCAATACGGAAATGTCTTGTGTCATCAACCTGACTTGCTGGCACAAGATGGTCATATATAAGAACCGCCTTGTCAGGATTCCATATCTTCGTAAATCCCATCTCCTCAAACTTTGAGGCAACAAATGGAATAAAAATATCATGTATCATAACTCTGTCAACATTTACGGTAACTATCTCTCCCGGCTTTACTTCTTTGCCGACATTATTTCTAATGATTTTTTCAATAATTGTTGAACCCATAACTTACCTCCTAGTCTAATCCATTTAATTTACGCATTGCTTTTACAAGTCCGCCTGCATCGATTATCTCAACAAGATTATCCGGAAGTGATGCTATAGGATATTTATTTCCATCATACTCTATATTTTCATTAACTGTAACTGTAATACTGTCACCCTCTTTCACATCATCGTGAAGTTTATCATTCTCGATAAGCAAAAGACCGTTGTTTATTGAATTTCTAAAGAATATTCTCGCAAATGATTTTGCGATAACGCATTTTATACCAAGTGCTTTTATAATCTCAGGTGCCTGCTCTCTTGAAGAACCGCAGCCAAAATTCTTTCCGGCAACTATAATGTCACCCTCTTTAATCTGTGCTGCAAGTTCCGGTCTGAGTGGTGAAAACGCATACGGTGCCATGTCATTGACTGTCTCTAATGCAAGGTACTCAGTCGGAATAATAATATCCGTATCTATATCATCACCGAGCACCCAGACTTTTCCACTAAACTGTGCCATGTATTTTTCCTCTTTTCGTTATTTAGATTTTTCTACAATAAATCAGCCGTTGTAATCTCACCCTTTATCGCTGATGCTGTCACTGTTGCGGCTGATGCAAGATAGATAAATGAGTCTTTATGTCCTGCACGGCCTTTAAAGTTTCTTGTTCCCGTACTTATAAGAACTTCATTTTCACCGATAACACCCTGACAGCTTCCCCAGCATACGCTGCAGTTCGGATTCATAACTATTGCCCCAGATTCCATAAATGTGTCGATAATGCCCTCCTTAAGTGCCTGCTCGTAAACTGCCGCACTTGCCGGTACCACAAGGAAACGAACAAGCGGGGCAACTTTCTTTCCTTTGATAAGTTCTGCACCAACACGGAGATCCTCAATTCGTCCGTTATTGCATGAACCAAGAAATGCCTCGTCAATATGAGTTCCTAAACATTCTTTTGCCGGTACTACGCTGTCCACAAAATGAGGTTTTGCAACGATTGGCTCAATTTCATCAAGATTAATGTCATAGACCTTTGCAAATTTAGCATCAGCATCACTTGAAAAGCTGTGTTTTGGCTTTCTTCCATGCTCCTTAAGATAATCAATCGTTATATCGTCAACTTCCATAAGTGCTGTTTTGGCACCTGCCTCAACACAGAGGTTACAGATAGATATTCTGTCGCTCATGTTGAGAGTTTTAAGTCCCTCACCGCCAAATTCCATAGCCATGTAATTTGCACCATTTGCACCAATCTTTCCTATAATAGTAAGGATAAGATCTCTTGCATAAACACCGTCCTTAAGTTTTCCTTTAAGATTAAATCTAAGTGTTTCAGGAACAAGAAGCCATGACTTACCTGTAACCATGGCATAGAGATAATCCGTACATCCAACACCGGTACCAAATGCACCAACAGCACCATAAGCACAGGTATGACTGTCAGCACCAAAAATAAGTTCACCTGATGTAACATGATTTTCCATCATAACCTGATGACACACCCCTGCACCCTCATAAAACTTAATGCCATGCTCCTTTGCAAAATCTCTCATCTTCTTGTGTGAAGCTGCTGTCTTTACACTGTCACATGGAACATTGTGGTCTACTATCCAGACAAGTTTGTTTACATCTGCAATATGCGGATTTTTAAGTTTGTTATACATGTCTATTGTAAGATGTGTTGTTCCATCATTACTCATAAGTCTGTCAAGTTCTACTGTATGTATATCTCCCGGCTTAACCTCATTTACACCTGCGGCTGCCGCAATAATCTTTTCTGCAATCGTCATTCCCATGAAATTAAACCTCCTTATTTAATGATGCAATAAGACCGCCCTGGTCAAGTATTCCTTGCATATATGCCGGAAGTTTTGTGCACTGGTATTCTTTATCACCAACACGCACGATACCCTCCTGAAGATCAAGTTCCATCTCATCACCTGCATTTACATTTTCGTGTAAATCTTTACAGACAATAACTGGGAGTCCGATATTGATCGAATTTCTATAAAAAATCCTAGCAAATGATTTTGCTATAACTGCCTTGACTCCGAGTGCTTTCAAAACGCTTGGTGCCTGTTCCCTTGAAGAACCGCAGCCAAAATTTTCAGAAGCCACAACATAATCCCCCGGCTTTACATTTGCCGCAAAGTCAGGGTCAAGTGACTCAAATGTATGTGTTTTCATCTCATCAATTGTAGGAAAAAGAAGATACTGTGAAGCAATTATCTGGTCAGTATCAACATCCTGATTGAATTTAAAAATCTTACCCATCTATAGTTTCCTCCATTATATTTGTATGTACTTCTCGTAATCTTCTGAACGAAGAATTTCGAGATGGATTTTTGATATACAATGACA
>OOBP01001362.1_pt1 | contig 11337 bp, 9 predicted proteins | sample 1671681 | NCBI WGS metagenome assembly OOBP01 (sample SAMN06348181, study PRJEB24527) | human gut metagenome
AAAAGCATATTAACTTGCAGCCGATCATGTTGTTGTCAAGGTACAGTGTGGTTTTTGTAAGAAGTTGTGGACTTTCCAAAATGCAAAGGGGTTCGTTTCTGAAAGTAGTCCCTACACCCTATACAAACTTAAAGGGGTGTTTTTAAACCGGGCCTTTTGAAAGTTCAAAGAAATTTCATTTTTCCAACGTTCCCCTCTACCTATAACAATCTAAAATGGGTGTTTGGCAACCAGATTTTCAAATTTTGTTGAACTGCCTAATTTTAGAATATAGATTTTGTTCGATTTCCACTTATAGAACCAGAGAAAAGCTGTTTTACAAAAGATTTTGAAAGCCCCTACACTAATAGGAATCCGCAGAGCTGTTTTGGAATACAGTTTTGGAAATTTCACAAATTTGGAGCAAAAGGAAAACGGCAAAGCAGATAAAATCCACTTTACCGTTTTGTGTCGATAGCGCGATACGCATAGATTACTGTCTTGGGCTTTTCCGATAATTTGCCTTATGAGAAGGTCGGCAAAAATGAGCCTGTCTGCATTGCAGATGAAGTGCCGTTTGACATACCGGAGAGCTGGGAGTGGACGAGAATAGGCAACGTATTTCAGATTAACCCCAGAAACAACTTACCCGATGAACTCGAAACCGGATTTGTGCCGATGGCTCTACTGTCCGATGGATTTTGCAGTCGTCACAGTTATGAGCCGAAAAAGTGGAAAGATATAAAAAATGGATTCACTCACTTTGCAAACAATGATATTGTTATAGCTAAAATCACACCTTGTTTCCAAAATCGAAAGTCTGCGGTTGTGACTGGACTGCCCAATGGATTTGGTGCAGGAACCACAGAACTTCATGTATTGCGGGATAATACCAAAGAGTTGTTCATGCCTTATTTTTTACTTATCTGTAAAACACAGGCTTTCATTCAGAATGGCGTAAAAAATTTTTCGGGAACAGCAGGGCAGCAGCGTATAGGAAAAGATTTCATCTCAAAATATTTGATTCCAGTTCCGCCTGTTTCGGAACAAGAACGAATTGTTCAAAGATTACATCTGCTCGAACCATTGCTGATTTCCTACGAAAATGCCTATGATTCAATTGTGAATCAACAGAAAAACTTCCCGGCTCAACTGAAAAGGTCTATTCTCCAATATGCCGTACAAGGAAAGCTCGTTTCCCAAAATCCTGCCGATGAGCCTGCCGCTATTCTTTTGGAGCACATCCGTGCAGAAAAAGAGAAACTTATCAAATCTGGCAAAATCAAACGTGACAAGCATGAATCGTTCATTTTCAGACGGGATAATTCTTATTATGAGAAGGTCGATGGAATTGAACGCTGTATCGATGATGAGTTGCCATTTGAGATTCCCGAAAGTTGGGAATGGTGTCGTTTGAAATCTTTGACAGAGAACATTACCAGCGGTTCACGCGATTGGGCAAAATATTACTCGACTACAGGTGCAGCATTTCTTCGCATGGGAAATCTGTCAAAAAATTCTTTTGACCTGCGGCTAGAGCATATCCAGCGTGTTTCCATCCCCTCAAAGGCCGAGGGAACACGAACTTCATTACAAAGTGGCGATTTACTGTTCTCTATAACAGGCGATGTCGGAATGCTTGGTCTGATACCAGATGGATTTGAGAAAGCCTACATCAACCAGCACACTGCGATGATACGTTTTCTTCCAGAAATGCGAAATAAATATATTCCATATTTGCTTCTGACTGACTACGCCCAAAAATTTTATAACGTAAATCAGCATGGCATAAAAAATAGCTTTCGACTTGATTCCATAGGTGAATTATTGGTTTCTATTCCACCGGAAAAGGAACTGTTCCGCATCCTTCAAAGAATCTCTCTAGTCCTTTCAAAAATAGCGGTTCTATAGCTCTTTTTGTATACTCATGGTGAAAGGAGGTCTTTCACTATGATTGAAGAATTTGAAAGACACTTGAGAGGAACAAATCTCTCAGAAAACACTGTAACATCCTATTTGTTTGCTGTGCGGCAGTTTGGGGAACGGCATGATGCCGTCACCAAACGCAATTTAAAAGAGCACAAAGCCTGGTTAATTGAGCAGTACAAGCCCAAGACGGTCAATTTACGAATCCGCGCTATCAACTGCTACCTCGAAAGTATTGGAAAGGATTCATGGAAATTGTCATCCGTCAAGGTGCCGCAGAAAGCCTTCCTCGAAAATGTCATTAGCGAAGCAGACTACATCTACTTCAAAAACTGCCTGAAGCGCGATGACAATATGCTTTGGTATTTTGTCATCCGCTTTTTGGCTGCTACGGGTGCGCGCGTCAGCGAGCTGGTGCAAATCAAAGCTGAACACATTAAGCTTGGACACCTCGACCTTTATTCTAAAGGTGGAAAGCTGCGCCGCATCTACATTCCTAAATCATTGCAGGATGAAGCCATTGTCTGGTTGGAAGAAAAACAACAAGACAGCGGCTTTATCTTTTTGAATCGTTTCGACGAACGAATCACCACAAGAGGTATTTCTGGACAGCTGAAAAAGCTGGCGATAAAGTATGGCATTGATCCTGCAGTGGTTTATCCCCACTCTTTTCGGCATCGGTTTGCAAAAAGCTTTTTGAATCGGTGCAGCGACATTGCATTTCTTGCAGACTTGATGGGTCATGAAAGCATTGAAACGACGCGAATTTATTTGCGTAAAACTGCAACCGAACAGAGAACCTTGGTAGATAATATCGTAGACTGGTAAAAAAGAGCGTCTGTTCTCAAAAATGAGTTCAGACGCTCTTTCTTATCAAATAGATTTTAGCACATTAGCTAGACTTGCTTGTATCCTTTTTTGTTCTGCCAATGGTGGAATACATATCAACGTATTTGCAATATCGCGCATTACCCAATTTTTATTTCCAACACCTTTTGTGTTTTCTCTACATTGAGTTTGCACAAGCGGTGACTTTAAAAGGTAAATTAAGAAAAATTTGTCTAGCAGTTCTGTTGAAAATCGAAGCTGCGCCACACTCACAAAAATGCTAAAAGGTCTATCGGTATCAACCAATACTGGGATTCCAGTTGTTCCCACTTTAGTAAGTAGAATATCATCTCGATGTGGATCGCAACGAGATGCGAGAAGTTCATGTTCTTCTTCTGAAATGAATTTTGTGCTTTCAAAAGAAATTTTTCCAGAACTTATATCTTTTACAGATATGAATGGAATGCCACTAGCGGCATATTTGGGTGTTGAATGCGTACCATCTGTTAGCTTTTGCAGAATTGTGCCGAGTCTGCACCACTCCCAATTTTTTGGAATCTTAAACGGTATTTCATCATCGATGCAGCGTTCAATTCCATCGACCTTCTCATAATAAGAACTCACCCATCAAGAATGGCTGTGCTTTTCTGATAATTCGTCATTATTTTCTTCTGTTCATTTATGGGTGGAACGGGGATTAGTAGACTCTGTAGGATGTTATGATTTAAATTATTCATAGTTGTTCCAACAGAATTTTCTGTCAAAGCAGCCTTAACAAATGGGCTGTTAAGTAAAAAGACAAGATACTGTGGCAGCAATAATTTCGATGGTGTGACAAAGAAGCAGCCTGTGCCGCAAAGCCATCCTTCTTGATGGCTCTCTACAACTGCACTTCTTCCCATTTCACCACGTCTACCAATAATAATATCAAATGCCTTTAATTTATAGCTCGATAAACGATTGGCAGTCGCATTTGAAACTTTCTTGATTTTTTCGGAAGAAATATTACCGTGAATAATGTTAGCAGGGTTGACTATTGGAATTCCAGATTCAACATAATCTTCTTTGTGAACCATACTTCCAAATGGTCCTGTTGACGCTTGATTCAATGCCGTTCCCAAGCGAACCCATACCCATGAATCTGGAATTTCAAATGGGATTTCATCATCAATGCAAACTTCTTCTTTACCAGAGATTTCGTAATAAGAATTATCCCGTCTGAAAATGACCGATTCGTGCTTGTCACGTTTGATTTTGCCCTCTTTGATAAGTTGTTCTTTCTCTGCACGAATATGTTCCAGTAGTGCGGAAGCTGGTTCATCGGCAGGGTCTTGGAGAACGAGCTTTCCTTGAACAGCATCTTGCAAGATAGACTTTTTCAGTTGTGCTGGAAATGTATCGTTTAGTTTTTCTAAACGCTGATGCGTTATGTCATACATCTGAATGGTGGGGAGAATTTCTAATAGCTGTTTCAAAATTCGGCGTTGCTCAGAAACTGGCGGAATCGGAACCAACGCCATACTCAGTCGTTCATCGTTAATCGCCGGATATGCGACCCCTTTTGAGTTGGCAGTATCGTTAGCATAACTATCAAAGTCGGGAGACATCATATAGTAAAACAAAAACTCATTAGAATAATCTGCACAACACTTTAAAACAGCAAATCCTGTACTAGCGATTGCCTCTCTTGAAAATTCACGGTTTATAATGCACATATTATGTAGATAGGGACGAACTGTAGAATATAAAATATCCCCCTCATTCACAATTTTTCTTGCTCGTGATGCAGCTTTTTCAGGCACGACAATAGTTTCCTGTTCATTTAGCTTCTGATGTTTATTGTCAATCGAGCCTATATCAATATAACAAAATTTTGAGGTTGTTTTTTTTTGACCGTGATTGTAAGTAAGAGTTTTTAACCTCACCCACTCCCAGCTCTCCGGTATGTCAAACGGCACTTCATCTGCAATGCAGACAGGCTCATTTTTGCCGACCTTCTCATAAGGCAAATTATCGGCTCCACGAAAAATCACAGATGGATTCTTTTCTTTCTTGATTTTGCCCTCTTTGATAAGCTGTTCTTTTTCTGCACGAATACGTTCCAGCAGCACAGAAGCAGGCTCGTCATTGGGGTCTTGCGGAACAAGTTTGCCCTGCACTGCCATTTGCAGAATGGAATTTTTCAGTTGCTGTCCTGTCATTTTTTCTTCCTTATCTATATGGCTCAGTCCTGTGCATCAAGGTCAATGCCCAGAATCTCCGTGATCTGAGCAAGGATTCGGTCAATGTCTGCGTTCAGGCTGGCGCGCTTCTCCTGATACTGCTGAATCAGTTCTTTGGGCGGTAAGATTTCCTCTTCCTCATGCGGATAGCCACATAAATCAATATTGTAGTTGCGGTCTTTGATCTCCTGCACGGTATACTTTTTGGCCTTGTCAAACCCGTCCAGCTGAATTTCTTTGCGGTCACTCCACCATTCTACCGCAGGGGTAAAGTGTTCCAGCTTCATGGGCTTGGTCTTGCTGAAATGCTTGTAGCCTTCCGGCATATCCAGACGATAAAACCAGGTTTCTTCTGTCGGGCCAGTATGGTCAAAGAACAAAATGTTGGTCGTAATCGACGTATATGGGGAGAACACACTACCCGGCATACGGATGATGGTATGGACATTGAACTCAGAGAACAGTTTCGTTTTGATTGCTACTTTGGCATTGTCTGTGCCAAACAGAAAACCATCCGGCAGAATGACAGCTGCACGGCCATTTTCTTTCAGTCGATACATAATAACGGACATGAATAGGTCAGCCGTTTCGCTACTGGCTAGGTCAGCCGGAAAATGGTTCTTAATTTCCGGCTTTTCTGAACCACCATAGGGAGGGTTATATATTATCTTAACCCGCTGTGGAAAAGTCTGTGTAATACCTATCTTCATACGTCAAACACCCGTTCTTGATGTTTTTGAATCTCCTGCTGGAGGATATAGCACCCTTCTCAGAGTATCAAGACTAAAGTGCACTCACGGTCTTGACACTCTGAGAAGGGTGCTATGCCAACCAATTAGGAGATCCAAGGTGAAATATGTCTTCGATTGATTAAACCTTTGAGCATTCTCTGAACTTAGGATACTCATTAGAATGGGGGTTAAGATAATCATCAAGATAACATCTACCTGATCGTCCTCAGTATAGTCCATAACATCCCGGAGAAGTGTGTTATCATGGAACACCTGCGGCACATCCAAATCATGCAACAGCATATTAGTGATGCAAAGAATATATGGAAACTGTTTCTTTTCAATGCCGTATATGGAGTTTGCATACAGGGCTTCATCCTCTGTTGTCTTAACCTTTTTATGCAGAGCTTTCAACCAACTGGTGATAAAACCACCTGTGCCACAGGCAAAATCGGCCATCTTTTCCCCGATTTGTGGGTTGATCATCTGCGCCATAAAATCAGTCACGGCGCGCGGCGTGTAAAATTCACCCGCAGAGCCAGCACTTTGCAGTTCTTTTAGAATTGTTTCGTAAATTTCAGCGAAAGCATGACGTTCTTTATATTCACTAAAATCAATATCATCAATATAATTGATGACTTTACGGAGCAGAACACCATCTTTCATATAGTTGTTGGCATCTGCAAAAGTAGTCTGCACTATTGCTTTCTTGATGGGTGTAGAAGCATCCACAGGCAGCTTTTTCAAGGTAGGGAACAACGTATTGTTGACAAATTCCAACAGGGTATCGCCTGTCATGCCCTTGCCGTTTTCATCATGCGCCCAATTGCGCCATCTGCAAGGCTCTGGAAGAATAGATTGATAACTACTTTCATCCCATACCCAATCGTCCTCTTTTGCGTCATACACTTTTAGAAAAAGCATCCATGCAATTTGCTCAATACGTTGTGCATCACCGTTGATGCCTGCATCGTTCCGCATAACATCGCGGACACGCTTCACAAAATTCGATAAATTTCCCATTGTTATGCAATTTCTCCTTCATAGATTGCCTGTTCCAGTTCCTTAACAGCTTTCAGATACCCGTCTTTCCCGCCAAAGTAAGAGGCAATCTTTTGAGGCTTGCCCATTTTCAGGAACGGGTCAAGCCGCAGAATTTCCGTCTTCTCAATCTCATAAATGCCAGTATTCATATACTTGTCCAGAAGTGCTTCCAGAACATCTCTTGCTGCACCGCTGTACTTGCCTAGAAAGTCGCGTTTTTTGACATTTTCTGCTCGTTCTCTGCGCGTCAAAGGCTTTTTATCAAACGCAACATGGCAGATAAAGTCAAAGTCATCCACATCCGTCATGTTCTGATCGGCCTTTAGTACTTCAAGGTCAATGCCATGCTCCAGAAGAAGTTCCCGGATTTTTTCTTTCTTTTCCTCAGCAGACCACTGACGAATAAAATTGTCCAGCGAAGCGTACGAGCCACGGATATTCTCTTTTGTGTAGTCAATAATGCTTTCCTGCCGGAGCAGCTTCCCGCCTGCATCATAAATGGAAACAGTTTTGTAGATGATCTCCACCCGACAGCCGTCTTTATCAACGATTGGTTTGGGTTTCTTGGGGTCTGGCGGCGTGGGAGGGTCAGATGTTCCTGCGCTCTTTTTCGGTACTGGCCTATCGTTCTCTTTTTCGGGATCGAAGTCTTCGTTCATTTCAATCGGGCCGTCCCAATCCGGGTCGGCAAAAAGGCGACTCACATTTCGGAAGTCCATCACAACAAAATGGGTCTTGCCTTCTTTTTCGCGCAGACGGGTTCCACGGCCAATGATCTGCTTAAACTCTGTCATAGAGCCAATCATTTCATCCAAGACAATCAGCTTTGTCATCTTGCAATCCGAACCCGTGGAGAGCAGCTTGGAAGTAGTTGCAATGACCGGGTATTTTTCTCGAACAGAGATAAAATAATCCAGCTTGCTCTTTCCATAAGTATCACTGCCTGTAATGCGAACAACATAATCGGGATTCTGCTTCATCATGTCGGCATTTTGGTTTGCCAACGCCATCCGCATACGCTCTGCTGCTTCTTCGGTTGGGCAAAATACGATGGTCTTAGCCATGCGGTCAGTGCTTTTCAAGTATCGCGTGATTTCAGCAGCAACTTGATTGATACGATCCTCTATAATAATGTTGTAGTCGTAATCGCTATTTGTATAAATGCGATCTTCGATTTCGTTTCCGTAAATATCGCGCTGGCCCTTGCGAGGACGCCATCCCTCGCCGATGTCCGTCATGACATTGATTACCTTGAAAGGTGCAAGGAAACCATCCTCAATTCCTTCTTTCAGGCTGTAAGTATAGATTGGTTCGCCAAAATAATCGATGTTAGAAACATATTTGGTTTCTTTTGGCGTAGCAGTCATGCCGATTTGCGTAGCAGAAGCAAAATATTCCAGAATTTTGCGCCAGTTGCTTTCTTTCTTCGCCGATCCACGGTGACACTCATCGACAATAATCAGGTCAAAGAAATCCGGGCTAAAGAGCTGTGACAGCTTATCGAGTGCATTTTCAGCGTTCTCGTCTTGTTCTTCGTTCTTTCCAGCAAGCTGCTGATAGAGAGAAAAATAGACCTCATAAGAAGTAATCGTGCGAGGGTCGTCCTTAGAAAAATTCACCTTATGAATGACCTTTTCCAGCGGCGCAAAGTCCTGTTGGATAGACTGGTCAACAAGATTGTTCCGGTCCGCAAGATAGAGAATCTTTTTCTTTAAGCCGCTTTTGAGCAGACGATATACAATTTGAAATGCCGTATAAGTTTTACCTGTACCAGTTGCCATTACCAGTAAAAGCCGATTTTGTCCTCTTGCAATCGCGTCCAACGTGCGGTTGATGGCAATGCGCTGGTAATAGCGCGGTGGGTAAGTGTTTTGGCTGCTGTAATATGGCTGTGCAATTAATTTCTCCTGCACATCCGTCAAACCAGCTCCATCGTTTGCACCTGCTTTGTACCGCTCAACCAGCTCTTTTTCTGTTGGGAATTCGTCAAGTCCAAAGGTACGTTCTTTGCCCGTCAAGAAGTCATGTTCTGCAAAGCCATCCCCATTTGAGCTAAAGGCAAACGGAACATCCAACATCTGCGCATAGGTCATGGCCTGCTGCAATCCGTGGGAAACAGTATGATTGTTGTCTTTTGCTTCGACAATGGCAATCGGATTGTTTGCGCTCAGGTAAAGTACATAATCTGCACGTTTCGGTTTTTCACGGGCTACAATATTGCCTTTGAGATTGATACGGCCATCTGTGATTTTTGTTTCCAGCGTGATGTGCTGGCTATCCCATTTTGCCGTGATTGCGGGTGTGATGTAATGGAACTTAATATCTTCTTCGGACATTTGACTCTTTGAAAGCACCGCCATACAGACAACCTCCTGCATTGTAGAATCCTGAAAACTTCCAGATAATCAATATTATCGGAAGTTTTATACCGCAACGACCTTTAAGGTTAAACTACTCCAATATTACTATACCACGACTTGATTCAGCGGGCAACAAGGCTAGAGATAAAAATGCTTTGCAACAAAGTAGTAAAGTTGTACAATAGCTTTAGATGATAGTGACAAGATTAGCTATCGTTGACATTGAAGCATCAGCCTGCTGTAGAGCCCAGATGATGGGGTGCACGGACACCACAAGCTGGATAGGGTCAATGTGAATCGAAAGAAACTGCACTGTAAAAAACACCATTCATGTTCCAATCAGTGCTATGTATTGGAAGATGAATGGTGGATTTTTGAACGAGCGGCGTTGCAATAAGTCTGAAGTTTTTAATTATCGAAGATTACGAATTCGGATTTTAGATGCAATTGGGCTATAACGCTTGTCATAAGCTTTATCGATATACGCAGTTGGATTGGATATAAAATCGGACCATTTCACGATCACGCAGTATTCCTCATCGGAAGTCCATGCACAGCTAGCATGAGGTTCGGTATAAAAATTGGCAGAAAATTCGCGGATTACAGTTGTATCATTTAACAAAATGCAATCGTGGTACTGACCACAAGTGCTGCAGAGCGAACTTCCTTTATAAATAGAATCATACATTTCAGGTAATACAATACCTAGTACACCATTACGAGTATTTCCGATTCCATTATAAAGAGAGGCCTGAAGTTCTCGCTGAATGAAATAATTACGTGGCCGTCCCCAATAATCATTTCCTTCATTTTCAGAAGAATGCTGGCCAATCAAGAAAATTGTCACAGTTGAATCGGATAGATAGTCGTTTCGAATAGTTTCCATTATGTAGTCGCCATCTTCACTATCAATAATACGATCCAAGGATTTATCGATAACATCCTGACCTGCAAATAACTCGACGAGATAATTTTTATACGTTTTATCCTCTTTTTTATAACTTATAAAGCACTTGTGTCCCATTTTTAATCTCCTGACTTCATTATTTCTTGAAAAGCTTTTTTATTTTATAAAGATCGATTTTATCTAGACTGTTTTGTGCTAAAACAATTTTTGCTTTTGAAGGATATTGAAAACGAATACGGCTAACTTTAAAAGTCCAAAGAATAATTTCAAGAAGTTCTTGGTCGGTTATATTTTCATAACCGTGAAATCTTGTTATCCCAGAACCCAAAAGTGGAAGAACAATAGACCTTCCACCATAATGAATATCGCACTCGTTCCACATATTCATAAGGCATGCAGTATAGTCATTCATTTCCAAATATGCTCTATTTTGATTGTCGAATTTTGAGAATGCAAGTATAAAAAAGTCATCCATCGGAACAATCGTTCCGAGTTTATATTGGATTTGCTTTCCTACCAGCCTATTCTGATTGACGTTAATCTTACACTCTTGAGCATGCTGATTCTCTTGTATTAGATGATCTAAGGACTCTACATCATGGGCATACTTTTTAATAAACTGTCCGTTTAACGTTCGAGAAGAAATAATGTTTTCATCTACTTGGGTATCAAAGTATTCGTTAAATGCAATGATTTTTAAGCCTTCGCTTTGAAAAACATCGCCTGCTGAAATTTCGATAGTGGAGTTATTAACGGACAATTCGACATGTCGGATATGATTTGCATGAAACCACATTAGAACATAAACAATTAGCATCACACCAACGAAAGACAAAAAGTATTTGATTTTCAGTTCGGAGGGTATATCGTAGAAGAGCAGAAGAAATGAAACGATTGAACTAGTGATCGATAGTATTTTTTCGTAATCGGCACGAAGTTCTTTTCTAAAGAAAGAAACTTTCATTGACATTTTAGATTCACCCCACGTCTATAAAGGACTAAGCAGCTACCAAAGAAGAATCTCAGACTAAATAGGATTTTATTCGCCCGCTTGATCTAATGATACTCTAAGATGTTCACAAAATCAATCTGCCCGTTAAAAATTCAATCGTTCGTTAACGCGATAAAAGTTTTGAATTTGGCTTTCAAATAAGGTATAATGAATTTACAAACGCTAAAGATTAAGAAGCGAGTAGGTGATACCATGCCTTTTCCCCTCGACCATTACATTGAAGCCTCCCATGTGGATTACAAGGAACGCCTTGAAGAGAAAAAGCCGCGCAGTTGGCTGAAATCCGTGTCGGCATTTGCCAATACCGAGGGCGGACACCTGATTTTTG
>OOBP01001364.1_pt1 | contig 11320 bp, 4 predicted proteins | sample 1671681 | NCBI WGS metagenome assembly OOBP01 (sample SAMN06348181, study PRJEB24527) | human gut metagenome
TTTTGGACTCAGGCTGCAATTATAGCTTGATGCACTGTATATCATGATAATTCCAAATACATTCAGCATGAAAAGAATCATGATTACTTTTATGTCAACTCTTTCCTGACTGTCTATATATGAAGCAAGCGCACGTCTTGCTGATGGTTTTCTAAGCATTCGCCTGCCACCTCCGGATAATAGTATCATTTCATAATGATATTGACAGCAATCTTTATGCAGAGCATAGCACTATCTGTTCCAGACCCCTGTATCATATAATTTAACACAAAAAAAACATAAAGTCCATTATAAATCACAATCTGACTGACAATTCGTAACAGTTCAGCCAAAAAAAGATAAGTCAATAATACACGAGCTTGCTCGATGTATTATTGGCTTGTTTTTTTGGGCGGAATAGCCTTTCATTTCTGAAATGAGTAAACATAAGCTGCAAAGCAGCGACTGACAGCTCGCTGGCAGGTTTATGAATGTAAGAAATGCAAGGCTGAACTGTTACGACAATTCAGATAAAAATGGCAAAACAGGCAATACAATGAACTTGTTCATTGTATTGCCTGTCATATTTTTATATTGGAACTTTTACCAAACAAGAACATTTATTATCGCTGTTACTTTATTGGATTTTTAGTTCCAAAACAAGTTTTATAAAATTTTGCTATTTAACGGTAACTTTAATCGTCTTAGCCGCCGCCTTATACTTAGAAGTCTTTTTACTTGTTATCTTAATGGAAACCTTTCCCTTTTTCTTAAGTGCTTTTATCGTGAGTTTATTCTTCTTAAATTTAACTTTAACAATCTTTGCATACTTCTTTGAAAGTTTTGCCATTGAAAGTTTTGCTTTTGAGTTCACTGAAACTGAAAGTTTAACAGTTTTCTTTCTCTTAACGGTTACGGAAGATACTTTCTTCTTTCCTTTCTTAACCGTAATGGCTGCACTCTTAAGCTTCTTTGTTGCCGGTTTCTTTGTCGGTGCCGCCGTCGGAGTCTGTTCAGGCTCTGTGCTTGGCGATACCGATGGTGTAACAGCCGGTTCATTGCTTGGTGACACCGTCGGCTCTGCCGATGGGTTTGTCGTTGGTTTCTGTGTAGGTACTTCTGTCGGTTTTACTGTCGGAGTCTTACTTGGCATATCTGTCGGTTTTGTTGTTGCCGACGAACCCGGTGCAGGAGTCTGACTTGAAGCCGGTTTCTGCGATGGAGTAACCGTCGGGGTTACTGTTGGAGTAGGGGTAGGTGTTGAAACCACTGCGTTTTTATTCCACACGGCATATAAACTTATAGTTCCACCTGTCTCCGCAAGTTTCTTATCAATGCTTTGTTCATCATTATATACAACCGTTCCATTTGCTGTTTCTGCCCAGCCTGCAAATGTATATCCTGTTCTTGAAAATCTACATTTACTAAGTTTGAACTCAGCATTATTTAATGCTGACTGATTTGACATTGAGCCACTTCCGCCATTTGAGTTAAACTTAATTGTAAACTGATGCGTATCCTCCCATACCGCATACAATGTAACTGTCTGATTTTTTTCTGCAAGGTCTGCTAAAATTTCCTGTGCATTTTTGTATAAGACAATTCCATCTTTTGTTGTTGCCCATCCGCTAAACTTGTAACCGTTGCGAACATATGCATTTTCTATAAGTCGTATTCCGCAGCCTGGTTTTCCATACTGTAAAATCTCCTCTCCCGCAGCTCCATTTGCATTGTATTTTACGGTATATGAATCTTCTTTCCAAACCGCATACAATACAACCGCCTCTGTTGCTCCTGCAAGATTTTTTACACTCTGCTCATCCGCATAGTCAACTGCTCCATCAGGAGTTTTAGACCATCCGATAAATTCATATCCGTCGCGAGTAAATTCATTCTTTTTGAGCTTCTGCGACTCATTGACAGTAAATTCCTGTGTTTCTATAGTCGTTCCTGCTGCTACATGATTAGGACTGTAACATACTGAATATTTTTGGCTTGCAGATTCTTCATAGATACGGACATTGTCAAATCCAGCAACACCATTCGCTCTTCCACTCAGATACCATAATCCCTTTACATCTGAGATACTGCTCATTGCAATATCAATTTTCTTAAGTGTCTTTCCTGATGCATCCGTTATCTCTAATGTGACCTTTTTGTTGGTCTTATCAACAGTCGTCTTAAAATGTGTCCATGTATTCTTTGCAATAGTTACTGTATCTGTCTTTGCTGTTGAAGCCGTACTTCCTGATGAAATATTCCAGCTTGTTGAATTTGTTGTATCCAAACTCCATAAATACGAGGTATTTAATAAGCTATAATTTATATTACTACTCTCACAATTTGTCCTGCTATAAGCAGCCGTTGACAATGAAAGCTGCGAACTAGATGTATTTCCTGCTGTAAGTTTAGCATCAAATTCAACTACATATTTGTCAGGCAGGGTTACATTTCCAAATGAAGTATAAGCACTTCTACCTCCTGTGACATTTCCCGGTGCAAACTGAACATACCCCCTATATGCATCGTCACTCTCACCTGCTAATGTAAGCGAACCCTGTGCACTTGTTGATGTCCATCCTGCCGTCTTTGCATCCGTATCTGCATTATAATTCTTGTAGAATATACTCTGCTGCTGCATGGCTTTTTCCTGAATCTGCATGGCTTTTTCCTGAATCTGCTCAGCATTTTTTGAATTGACAAGTTCTTCCTTTTCTGAATTATATAATACTGCAACATCACCTATATTTAATGCCCTGCTGTAAATTCGTACATTGTCCATATATGCTGGAGCCGAACCCCAGAAAGAGCCGTATCCAAGATAAAACTTATCTGATGATGAAATGACATTAAGCATATCCTCGGCAGCAGCCGCATATGATGAACCTGCATACAAAGTATATTTAGATTTATCGCACACAAGTTTTCCATCAACATATATTCCAAAATCACTCTTTCCAAGTGATACTGTTACATAGTGCCACTGATTTGTCCAAATATTTCCTGTAGTTTTGTCAGCCCTATTAAGATCAAACCACTTATTGATTCCATTCACCGTTCCATTATATCCAAGATAAGCATTCGGAGTAAAAAATACTCTGCCGTCTTTTGAATCAGATGAATCAGTATCATAAAAGCTCCAGAGTGCATCCCACAAATCTTCACTCGGACAATTTACCCACTGTGAAACAGTCACTCCACTTAATGTTTTTCCTTTTAACGGATTACTAAATTCTGTATAGCTTTCATTTCCATTAGCACCAAATCCCTGTTTTAATACGTTTCCACTTCTATCCTTATTATATTCAATAGTAGGAGTAGTTCCTGAACCGCGTTTTTTCGCTGTACCTGTCTGAGTCGTATCAGCTTCATTTCTAAGTCCATTCTCAAATGTATAATTTGCTTCAAGACCAGAATCTTTATCAGCCATTTTATCTGTTGTTACAATAGTTTCATATGTCTTTTTTGTTGAATAATTATTATAGGTTATAGTTGCTGTCAGTGTCACTTTTACATCCTTTGAAGCATCAATAACCTCACCCTTATCAGACATTACCGATGTATCAGAAGATGACCAGCTTATCTTAGAACCATTATCTCCGTTTGTAGGAAGCGAAAGGTCTACATATGTTTTTTCAGGAACAGTTACTTTCATCATTCCTGCATCTTTTATGACTATTGCTTCATCTGTATAACCTTTTGTTCCCCAGAAAGTTACATTGTTATTTCCAACGGTTGTAAAACACATTGTTTCGTATGCAGTGCCTTCTATCTTCTGTTTTATAAATACCCCCTGATAAACAACTCCACCCGCTACGATAGTCACGTATGGCCCGTCTTCTGACTGCACCCATGAACCTGAATAATCACCTGTAACAGTTCCATTTTTATTAAGCTTGATAGTTTCTTCATTGCAACATTCAAGGTTATTATTGTCCACCTTTTGTTTGTGTAATATAACTTTGTATTCTCCTGCCACTTCATCATTGCTATATGCAGACTTAGATAATGTCTCGCCTGAATACTCAAACGGCGTCGCAATAAGACCTCCGTTTTTAGCCGTAAATAACTGATGCACTCTTACCTGATGTCCCTCAGTTCCATCATTAAATCGTGTATGATAAACAACATAGGCTTTTCCGTCGTCATCTGCTACCGCTGAATTATGCCCCTCTGCTACACGCCCTTTGTCAAGATAACTCCACTTATAATATGACATAAGACGCTCACCGACAACTCCGTTTGTATTTCCCGCATCTGTGCTTGTAGTATCGGACTGACTAGTACCATATCTCGCATCATTTCCAGCCACATCCTTATATGGACCATTTATTTTGTCTGATGCAAAAACACGCATATTATATCCGCCCTTTGCAGCAAAACCACCATATGAAACAAATAAATAATATTTACTTCCTATTTTTTCTATATAAGAAGCTTCTCCTGATTTCTGATTTCCACCTGCAAGTTTATATCCCATATAAGGGTCACTCTCATTATCTTTATATGTATGCTCAATCGAAGCATCACGAAGTCCCGTACTTGTACTAAGTTCAAACATCCAGATACCACCTGACCATGAGCCATAACTCATCCAAAGTCTTCCTTCTGAGTCATATGTTACACAAGGGTCAATAGCGTGTGCCCCGTAATAATTATTCCAATTTGTCTCACTACATACATTTTTGCCATCATTGTATGAAGGTGTATATGAACCCCTTTTGTAGTGTTCTGAAATAAACTTTTTAGCATTTTCATCCGAACCGACTATATTCGCAAAGTCAGTATCCTTATAATCATGAACTCCTGACTCAGTAAATCCAGAATACACAACTGTACCTCTGTTTGTCCAATCACCATCCAAATCATCTGATGTAAGAAGTACAATGCTTGAGTTCCATGAGTTACCATTTATACTCATATACATACACCATGCTCCCTTTGAACCGTCCGAATTAACGTAATCAGGATTCCATATTACATCAGGTGCCCATAAATTTCCATCCCACTGGTATGATGCATCACCCTGCTTAGCCCAGTTGAACGCATCTTTAAACAAAGCCTGACAAGTCGTGTCATTATTTATATTATTCTGAAAATAGTTCCAATTCTGCATATCGGTCGACCATGCAAAAGCTCTGTGCGAACCAAATATAAAATAAACCTTTTTTCTTGTTTTAGCAGTATTCTGAACACCATATATTTTTACATTTTTATTCCCCGTATATTTAGTATCAGTATAACCTATTACAACAGATGGATCATGTACTGTTACATGATTTTTCTGATTACTGCTGTTGAAATATGTATTATATTTACTCTGAACTTCAGAAGCTGAAATCTCTGTCGGTTCTGATGATTCAGTTGTATTATCAGTCATGTCTACAGCTTTAATATTTGAAAGAGTACATTTTTCTCCTGTAAGATGCATTCCGACAGTATCTTCAAACTTACCAAATTCAATCGTATTTCTCAATGAGTAAACTTTTGAATTATCTTTATTATCGACAATATTATATTTCAATACAACTGACCTTTCTGCCCTATGAATATCTACCGTAACACTGGCATCTTCCATAGATTTTGCAAAGTCATCCCACACAAAATTTATATTATCCCATGTCGCTTTTGAGCCATCATTATTATGGTTATATTTATCACCACCATAAAACCAGCCATAATTATCAGCTCTTGCAGTATATCCGCTGTTTTCCCCATTGTTTGTATCCCATATTTCAACAGCAAAATTAAACCAATTTGCAGATGAATCTTTAGTTTTATTCGTAAATGTATAACGAACATCGAAATTACCACTTAAATATTCATCCCCTGATTTATTAGTGAATCCTGTATCAATATCGACAATATCAGATGTATTTTCACCAAATTTGCTTTTTTCATCCGCTTTTACAGTCTGGACAATGTTCTTTGATGAATACGGCACTGCCGTAAGTGCAATCACTGCTGACATGGCAATAGCTACCGCTTTTTTAATCTTATGTCTTACCATATGCTTATCTCCTTTTCAATACTTTGCAATTTTTTGTGATGTTGGATTCAAAATGTATTTTGCAAGATGTTAAGATCATACATTGCAATCTGCTTTTAACCCGGATATCACTTTATTTTTTTAATGTAAGAAATCACAAGGAGGAGCTGACTTTATGTCAACTCCCCCTCAATGTACATAAATAATATCTTTTTTGAAAATTTTTTATTTTTTAACAGTAACCTTAATCTTCTTTGTTGCTGCCTTATACTTAGATGTCTTCTTACTTGTAATCTTAATAGAAACTTTTCCTTTCTTAAGACCCTTTATAGTAAGTTTGTTTTTCTTAAATGTTACCTTTGCAATCTTAGCATTCTTCTTAGAAAGTTTTGCTACTGAAAGTTTTGCTTTTGAGTTTACTGAAACTGCAAGCTTAACTGACTTCTTTGTCTTAACAGTCACTGAAGAAACTTTCTTCTTGCCATTTTTAACAGTAATTGTTGCACTCTTAAGTTTCTTTGCCGGTTTCTTTGTATTACTTGGTTTCTTTGTAGGTGCTACAGTTGGTTTAGCTGTTGGTGTTGCACTTGGCTTAGCTGCTGGCTCTGTGCTTGTTCCCGGTGCCGGTTTTGCACTTGTTCCCGGTGCTGGTGTTGCACTTGTTCCCGGTGCCGGTTTTGTGCTTGTTCCTGGTGCCGGTTTTGCACTTGTTCCCGGTGCTGGTGCTGCACTTGTTCCCGGTGCTGGTGTTGCACTTGTTCCCGGTGCTGGTGTTGCACTTGTTCCCGGTGCTGGTGCTGCACTTGTTCCCGGTGCTGGTGCTGCACTTGTTCCCGGTGCTGGTGTTGCACTTGTTCCCGGTGCTGGTGTTGCCTCTGTTCCTGGTGCTGGTGTTGACTCCGCTGGAGCAGGTGCAAATTTTAGATTATCTATCGTACACTGTTCACCTGTTAAAGAAAGATATGCTTTCTTTCCCTCTTCTACTGGAATTGTAGCAGTGTAGCCTATACCATTATTTAAGTATGTAAGGATAACTTTATTACCCTCTCTCTTAACAGTTCCTGTTACTTCTGTACCTGCTTTATTAGCATCAACCCATGGTTTCCAAGCTTCTGTTATTTTAGCGTTGTTTTCATCATCAATAGCTTTTTTCTCATCTGCATTTGCACCATCAGGGTATGCTTTTGTTTCAACTGTCGGAATACCTGTTGTTTTAAGGCTTCCTGATGTTTCATTTACAGTATCTGCTCCAGTAATAACAAAGCAATCTGACCTTATAACCGAATATTCTTTATACAAATTCTTTGAAGTAGTCGGTTTATAAAGACCACCATCCACTGATGTAAACACTACTGTTGTTGGTGTATTCCATCTAAGATCTGTAGACTCATTTGTTGTTGTTTTGAAAGAAAACTTCTGTGCATCTTCCGTAATTTCAACACCATTACTCCAATTAGTCCACCATCCGTCACATTTCACCTGACCGAAAGTAGTTGTCTTGTCGGTGTCAGAGTAAGTACCTGCAACTGACTTCAACCTTGTCTGCTCGTTTGACAGTTCCATTTTCATATCTATTGGCAGTCCTGATATTGTACATAACTCACCTGTAACTGCAAAATATGTCTCTTTTCCTTCATCAGCTATAAATGAAAACTCTGATACACTTGTATAATCACCTGCAACAACTGTATATTTAATCGTAACCTTATTAGATGAATCTTTCTGATATTCTACAGTAGCTTTTCCTTCTTTTTTACAAGCCTCTAACCACTTAGCAAAATCACTTGGATATGTTTTATTAATTGTTATATTTTTTGATGCATCTGTTTCAGTTGTACCCTCAGCATCAACCCAGCAATCAGACCTTACATTTGCATAATGTTTATAATTTGTATTTTTACTCTCATAAATTCCATCATCAGATGTATAAACCAATAACACCGGCGTATCCCAATTTAATGTTGCAGTCTCATATGTCTTAAATGTAAAATTCAAAGTCTGCTTATCTGTTGTAACTTTCTTTCCAGCAGTATACGCAGCTAAATAATTTGGCTCATCCAAACTAAATGTTTCACCGGTAGTCTCATCCGCCTGTGCTACTACTACATCTCGATAAACCGCTGGAACTGATGACATTCCAACAACAGCAGCCATTGCGATTGCTAAAAGTTTTGTCTTTCTCATAAAATGTCTCCTCCTATAATCTTTTTAATTCTTTAATTTTTTTCTCAACCTTGGTCCTTAATCTATCTCCAGATTTCAACCAAAAAGTATTCCAGAAAGCCTTTAAATTTTTCTAAAATACTTTACATTATTTTGGATAACCTAAGAATACCATAAATTAGTAATTAGTGTCAACAGATTTTTAACTGTATGTTAATTTTTTGTAAACTTTTAACAAATCATGCATTTTTTGTTCATTTTTGCTTTTTGTAAACTATTTTATTCAAATGTATAGAACCATAATAATTACAGTGCTTATACCATGTTTATTAGTCTGCATATAGCACTGTTTATTTCTATATTTTTATATTGTTTTTGGTGATTTTGCACAAAGAATATTTATAAGGCAATAGATTTTATAATGGTGATTTTTGAGTATTTTATGGTGAAATCGTTTTTATATATAAAAACAGCAAATCTTAATATGGGTTCTTGATATATTTGTTCCCATTGTTAAGATTTACTGTTTTTTCTGTGAATATTTGCTTTTCTGGCAAGAAATATCGCTCTTACAGACATGCCGCCGATATTTTTTTAATTATCTCCCTTACATATTCTTCTGACTTTGACACCTTTTTAGCTATATCCGGCACTGACATATTGCAATCGGTATATAAAGTCTCTATCCTGCCCTCTTCGCGTCCTTCAAGGCGTCCTTCCTTGCGTCCTTCCCGCACTCCTTCGTTTCTTGCCTGTTCTTCACCAGCCTTTATCTCTTCCTTAAAAAATTCTCTTAATACTTCATTCATAATCCCAGTCCCTCCATTCTTTATACTGTCAAATAATTCTTGGTTTGACGATACCATTATTCCTAACAGTGAATTTATGCAATCTTTTTCAAATGGCTCTTGCAGTTCAAAGGCTTCATCCAAAAAATTTTCTCCTACTTCTGCCGTTCCGGCTTTTTCGCCATATTAACATAATACTGTCAGCTTTTTCTATCTGCATTTTTCACATACCGTATTCTTATTTTCTGTGTAATTCTTACAATGAACATATACCTTTTTATGAGATTTAATGAGATTTCAAAATTCTATACAAAATCAAGTATTATATTAAGATTTCTTTTTGTTACATTTTACTTAACGCATATTTCACTAAATAGCACAGCACAATGAGGATTAAATGAAAATTCAAAAAAGAAGCTTATGTCTTAACTTCTATCCATCCTATTGTTAAAACATAAGCTTCTTATATTTCTTATATATATTATATTTATTCGACCGGCTCTGCCATTATCTGCATTTTAAGTATCTACAAAATAATCATAATATTTTATTAAATGATGCGGACTAAAAACTCATCCTATTGCAAATGCTTCTTTGCTTTAAAGAAATCTCTTGTTTCTTTTACGACCACACCGTTTAAGGCAAATATTGCTATCATATTTGGCAGTGCCATAAGTCCGTTAAATATGTCTGCGATTACCCATACCGCACTTACTGTCATGTAAGGTCCGATAAATACTGCAAGTATATATACCCAGCGGAATACTTTTACTTTTTTCATATTTCCATTTGTAATATATTCCAGACAGCGTTCGCTGTAATAGTCCCATCCGAGTATCGTTGTAAATGCAAAGAATACAAGACAGAGCATCAAGACAAATGCGGATACTTCTGCCGGGAACGGAAGTCCCTGCTTAAATGCATATGTTGTCACCTGAACCCCCTCAAGTCCCTCAACTTTCCATGCTCCTGTGAGTACGATTGAAAGGCCTGTCATTGTACAGATAATTATTGTGTCAATAAATGTTCCTGTCATACTGACAAGACCCTGTCTTACAGGTTCGTGTGTCTGAGCTGCTGCTGCCGCTATAGGTGCACTTCCAAGTCCCGCCTCATTTGAGAATATACCACGGGCAACACCTTTTTGCATTGCAACGAGCATACTTCCCGTCACGCCACCTGCAACTGCCTGCGGATTAAATGCCGCTTTTACAATTATCACTATGGCATCAGGAATTTTTGTTATATTGCATATGACAAGCATTACTGCAAATATAAAATAAATTATTGCCATAAAAGGAACTATTATCTGACTTACACTTGCAATTCTCTTAATTCCACCTATAAGTACGGCTCCAACGCAGAATGCAAGAATAAGTGATGCAATTACTACCGTCCATGAATATGTACCTATTCCTGGGATTGATACCGTATGTGCCTTATTTGGATCAAAGAAATTCTGAACAGCACTTGATATCCCATTTACCTGGCTGAATGTTCCTATTCCAAAAAGTCCTACACATACTCCAAAAAATGCAAATATTTTTGCAAGCCATTTGAATTTCTGACCCATTCCAAGCTCTATATAATAAAACGGTCCGCCAAGACTGTGATTATCTTTATCTACCACACGGTATTTGACTGCCAGAAGTCCTTCTGCATACTTTGTTGCCATTCCGAACAACGCTGTTACAACCATCCAGAAAAGTGCTCCGGGACCGCCTGCTCCAACAGCCGTTGCCACACCTACTATATTACCCGTTCCTATTGTCGCACTAAGTGCTGTGCACAATGCTGCAAAACTTGATATTTCGCCTTTTCCGCCCTCTTCATTTTTAACCATCCATTTTAATGCAAGCCCAAGTCTGCGAAGCTGCAAAAAACCAAGACGAAATGTAAGCAAAATTCCACCTGTTATTATGATTGCCATAAGGGGAACTCCCCAGACGAAATCGTCAATGTTTGCTAATATCTTATTAATACTATCCCACATGATTTTCTCCTTTTGTATATAATTTAATATTTTTACACCAAACTAAATTATACGCAAAAAGAGTGTATCAGGCAAGAATTTTTTTTACTGCCGGCTCACAAACCTTAAAATAAATTGACAAATTATTTGCAAAAAAGATTATTCTCAACTATTTTGCAAGCTGCTTTACAATCTGACGTTTACTTTATCATTCTGTTGCCAAGAACTCATTTTTACCAGCTGCATCTGCCACAGTTAGTACATTTAGTGCAGTTACTCTTTGCTTTTCGCCTTTGCGGTGTAAAATCAGATGCTTTCACCTCTATATCACCGCTTTCCATATCCTGTTTTTTTATCTCAGTTTTAATATTTTCCGATATAAATATAATGCTGTCTTTCGTTTTTTCTATTTTAATCGGCGTAATTTTA
>OOBP01001366.1_pt1 | contig 11313 bp, 12 predicted proteins | sample 1671681 | NCBI WGS metagenome assembly OOBP01 (sample SAMN06348181, study PRJEB24527) | human gut metagenome
CATGACTCCGCCAGCGGATATTCCTCTACGTTAGAAATTAGATACCATCTTACTAATGAAGAATGATGGGCAGATTCTTGTCGTACATTTTGCGCATCTAGAAATTCTGTTTATATATACTTCAGAAGGTTGAAGGGGATTTTGATATGTATGAGCAAATAACACAGAGTTTTCAGGAAAACCCCCGCGATGTCCATACTGTTCCTTTAAATGCACACAAGACTCCACTTTGGTTTCATGTCTTTGCCAAGGACGGAATCTTATACGTCACATCTGCAAAAAATCATTTGCCTAGCAGCAATATTTCAGGCTGTAGACCTCTGCCTCCCAGGCAATTCGAAACAATGTTGGAACTCTATCGCCGCAGGCAAAAAGGAGAACGGGTCTCGCAAGAGGCAACAAAAACAACCAGATATCAGGTATATTGGTATGGAGTTTTTGCAGACCTCGGATTTTGAAGTAACAATGAAGGGCTCCCGAAGCAAAAGCTTCGGGAGCCCTTTGGCGCAGCGGGTGGGATTCGAACCCACGTGCGGTTGCCCGCAAACTGATTTCGAGTCGTTGGAAGCGGGTGTCTTTTGGAGCATTTTGAGCGCTTCTCTGCGCCTTTCAGAACGCCGGAAGCCCTTGATTTTACTGGGGTTTCCGGCGTTTTCATTGTCGGCACAAGGCTTTTGGGATTTTTCCCATCAAAGCAGATTTTCCGGAAAAGTGTGAGCATTCTGTTAGCGTTTTGTGAGCGTAAACCGTGTTGACTCTGTATGGAGCCCATTTCTGGGAGTGTCGGAATCAGAGCAAAAATATCATTTTTTGAGAAAGTGTGTGCTATCGGTAGCACAAACTTGATTTTTTTCTGCCTTTATGCTACACTCCAACCAGAGGTGATACGATGCTGAAAAGCGGAAGTGAACTGCGCCGCCGTGATCTTTATTTGAATCGACTGATCGCGTTTCAGGATACCGAGCCGGTCAAGATCATCACAGGCATCCGGCGCTGTGGAAAATCCAGTCTGATGAAACTTATGGTCCTTCATCTGCGTCAGAACGGAGTAAGCGATGATCAGATCATCGAGATGAATTTTGAATCCATGGACTTCCGCCGAATGACCGCGGAGGAATTGTACCGGTATGTGAAGGAACGGCTGCCGGAGAAAAAGCGTGCCTACCTGTTTTTTGACGAGATCCAGCGCATCGACCAGTGGCAGGATGCGGTAAATTCCTTCCGGGTGGATTTTGACTGCGACATCTATGTGACCGGCTCCAATGCGTATCTTCTGTCCTCCGAGTATGCCACCTACCTGGCTGGACGAAGCGTGGAAATCAAGGTACTTCCTCTCTCTTTCCGGGAGTTTCTGGACTTTCATGGCTATGTAGTTAGGGAGAGCAAAAGCCCCACCGGAGGAATGCGGAAGCGGATCTATGATACCGATGGTGAAAGTTATGAGCCGCAAGAACTGCTGGATGCTTATCTGCGCTTTGGCGGGATGCCGGGCATCGCAGATGTGGGGCTGGATACCGATAAAGCGCTGGCCCTGCTGGACGGGATCTATTCCACGGTGGTGGTGCGGGATATTCTGGAACGGGAGCGCCGCCGTGGTCAACGGCAGATCACAGATCCAGATTTACTGCGGAAGACCATCATGTTCCTGGCCGACAATATCGGCAACAGCACCTCCATCACATCCATCAGTAATACCCTCGTAAACGAAAAGCTGCTGGACCAAAGCCGTAAGGGAAATCCCTCTGTTCACACCATTCAGGCCTATGTAGGTGCACTGCTGGAGTCTTATATCTTTTACGAGATCAAGCGCTTCGATATCAAGGGTAAGGAGTATCTACGCACCCTGGGCAAATATTATATTGTGGACATCGGTCTGCGCAACTATCTGTTGGGTTTCCGGGACATGGATACCGGACACATCATCGAGAACATCGTTTACTTTGAATTGCTCCGCCGGGGATACGATGTGTCCATTGGCAAGGTGGACAACAAGGAAGTGGATTTTATCGCTGCCAATGCGGAACAGAAACGGTATATCCAAGTGACCGAGTCTATGAATGAGCCAACCACCCGCGAGCGGGAATTAGCTCCTCTGCGCATGATCCGAGACAACTACGAGAAGATTGTGATTGCCGGAAACTGCAATCACCCCATAACGGAAGACGGTATCAAGATCATTAGACTGACAGACTTTCTTTTAGATACCTGACGGGAGTACCCAGACACTCTTACAGGTACTCACAATAAATTGCATCCCATGTATGACAGCGTCTGCGAGGAATCGCAGGCGCTGTTTTCGTCTCTGCAATAACCCCCGTCCTTCATCCCTCGTCCGCCCGCAGGCGCGTTTTTGCCGCCCAGGAGGGGTACACCCCCTACCCCAGTGAAGGGCGGCAAAAACGGCGGCAAAGGGGCGCAGGCTGCGGGCCAGTCAAGGCCCGTTTCCAGCGCAGCCGAAGCCGCAAAACGGGGTCCCGGGGTGTCCCCGGGCGCACGCCTTGCAGCCCCCACGGGGCGGCAAGGTATAGTGCGTTATACCGCCCTGACAACCGCACGCGAAAATGCCCGGCCCGCCTTGTAGGGGCCGGGCATTTCTCGTGGGCGGGGAAACCGCCGCCACACCAGCCTGCCGGGTTCTGCAGCAGTTTCCTTGCGGCGGGTTCCATATGGCAGGGCGGTATGTGAAGAAGCTTCCGTCCACCGCAAACCTATCATTTCAACGAAAGGAGTTTTGTGTGATGCCTTACGCCATTATGCGCTTCGAGAAACGAAAAGGCGGACCGGCCTCCGCCATCGAGAAACACCACGAACGGAAAAAGGAGCGGTATGCCAGCAACCCGGATGTGGACACCGACCGCTCCCATCTCAACTACCATCTCATCCAGCCACAGCACAAGTACTACGCTGAGATCCAATCCCGTATCGAGCATGCCCAGCGGGAGAACCCCAAGTGCAAGGTACGCAAGGACAGCGTAAAGTTCATCGACACCATCGTCACGGCAACTCCCGAGTATCTGGCGCACCTACCCCCGGAGCAGGTGCGCCGCTACTTTGAACGGGCGCTGGACTTCTTTAAGACAGAGGTTGGAGAAGCAAACATCTTTTCCGCCGTGGTCCACATGGATGAGCGCAACCACACATGTACCTGTGCTTTGTTCCGCTGACGAAAGACAACCGGCTGTCTGCCAAGGAGGTGATTGGAGGGCGGGACGAGCTGGTGGAGTGGCAGGACAAGTTCCACGATCACATGGCGGCAGAGTTCCCGGATCTGGAGCGCGGTCAGTCCGCCGCCGTCACCAGACGGAAACACATTCCCACCTGGCTCTACAAACAATCCCACCGGCTCACCGACGAAATGAAACAGATCCGTACCGAGCTGGAGCAGATCGGGACGCTGAATGCCAAACGGCAGAGAGAAAAAATTCTGAAGCTGCTGGAGCAGTGGTATCCCCAGGTCAACGCATTTGAAGCAAAGCTAAAGCCCTACGATGATCAGATCCGGATTTTGAAACAGAATGCGTTAAGCGACCGGCGAGATGCAGAGCGGGCCAGGTGGGAACAGCATCAGGAGTACCAGGAGAAGATGTCTCTAATCTACGAGCTGCAGGAGTGTCAGGATTTCATTGACTCCATCCCTCAGGATCTGCGGGAGCAGCTGAAGGAGCGCTATGAGGCGCAGTTAGAGCAGGAACAGCAATTTAGATATTGAGGAGGTAATCAACATGCGCAATCAATACACATCCACATTTGAGCAGGACTATCCCTGTCGGGCACAAATCATCCGCTGCAAAGCGGACCGGGACGCTGCGCCAATGAATGACTACCGCTATCCGGAGGAGAGCGGTTCTTTTACCGGGACACTGACCTTCCGCTGCTGGCACAGGAGCAAGCCCATGCTCCTGTGCTTTTTTGATGCGGATGACGGCCGCAAGATCAAACTGTCCGTCTGGTGGCAGAGCTGGGGTGTGAACTACTCTCCATCGAAAACCCTGATCAACTTTGCCGACGAGGTGTTTGACGGTTCCCGTTGGCACTGTACCTACCGGAAGAAGTCCAACGGTTATATCCGCTGGGAGAGGGCGGAGCAGTTGGACTGACCAGATGATTAAGCAAGAGCGTCCGGGCCGAGATCATTCTCCGGCTCCGGGCGCTCTTCCATGTAGTGATTCAGTTCGTTTGCCATTTCCCACGCCAGACGGAAGCCACAGATGAAGCTGTCCATGGAGCGTTGCTCTATCATCAGGTTCTGGGCGTCAATGATCCGCAGCACCAACTTTCGCTCCGGCTTGTCCAGCCGCTCAATGAGTTGCCGGTGGCAGGTTTCTACTTCCTGTTCTGATTCCACCATAGGCAGAGGGATATAGAATCTGTTGTACAGCAATCTTAGTGTTTCGTTCATGTGCCTCGCCTCCTTGTAGCAAGACACAATAGCACAGATTAAGGAAGATAGCCATAGTTATAATCAGACTTTATTCTTCATTATTATTCACTACCCAAATCTTTTTGAGGGGAATCAGCTCTTTGATTTCATCGTCCATCTGATCGTAGTATCGCAGGAACTCCTCAATAATTTCTTTGTGGGTCCAAAGTCGGATTTCAAAGAACTGCTTGGCTGTCTCGTTAATGACTGAAGATTTGAACCCACTCCAGGATACTAACAAGCCATATTCGGCACCAAAGTTTTTCATCACGCCGCCCAACTGATCTAAAACAATCCGATCCACTGGCGCGTCCGTGGACTTAACCTGAACACAAATTTTGGGACTCCCAAAACCAAGTGTGCCCGCAGAAGCCAGAATATCCACACCTTTATCCGGTCCGGCTGGGCTGACATATGTAGTGAATCCCTTTGCTCGAAGAATGGCATCTACTATTTTTGCTAAACCATGCCCCTTAGTCTTCTGGATTATCAGATTTGTGATAACCCCCAAGGCTTCATTTTCAATATCTCGTGCCTCTTCATCATCCTGTGGCTCTTGCGGAGTAATTTGGGGCGCTTTCTTTCCCTGTTTATGTGCATTGATGACTGCTTTTATGCGATCTTCCTGCTTGATACGGCAAATGGTCATAAAAGCCCCAAAGGAATATAAGATGTCCTGGTCAAAAGCTGTGCGGGGAATGTCACAGGCAAACCAATCTACCTGATGTGCATGATAATAAGGATTATCGTTGTTAGGTAAGAATTCATAATCACCTGTGATCTTGCCAAAATGAATTACAGGCTTGATCTTGCTGGGCAGGACAACAATCTCTCCCTTTTTCATCTCATGGGCAAACGGCCATACCTGGCTCGCCCAATTCATCGCTGTTTTTACCTTTATATCTGGGTTGTTGTCCACAAAATATTGCTGCAAGTCCTGCTTGGTGTGGAACTGCATGATTGATTCAGAGAGATTGTCCCAAGTGCAGTATACTTTACCATCTTCAAGAAATTTATTCTCAAATTCGCCGTATCGTCCGGCGCGGCATAACCACATAGGCATTAATCGTCCACCTCAACTCCAAAGAACTCTCGGATTTTTCTCAAAAGAATAGGGCGCAATTCAGCCTGATTTCGAAATCTCACCTGATCGTGCATCGAGATATTGGACCCGATTTCAGAATTTGCAGGCACTCCATCTCGTGTTTTATAGAGTAGCAGCACTTTTTTGGTAAGCCCTTGAGCATACCCAATTTCGTGATGAACATTCTTATTGCCGAACGAAAGATCAGCAATCACCAAAGAGGATTCTTTGATACCATCAATTATCCGATGATATATCTCGTCGGAATATCCATCATGATGTTCATCTACTTTTATCAATTTAATTTGAAGGCCATTTTCACGCTTTAAAATATCCCTCACATCTTTAATTGTTTGGTATGTATCCTCCGTTTCCACACTAAACTGCATTGACACAAATATTGATTTGGGCCTATTTTCATATATCTGGTCAAAAATTTGTATCAAATCATTCATGTGGAGCCCAGGTGCTCTTGTGATGCTGTTTTCTTTTACCCAAGACAGAAAGTGTTGATATTTTGTCACACTTGTCAGCTTATAAAACGAAATTGCCCCAATAACAGCCAGATTATTTGGTATCACATGAAGTTGTGCTTCTTGCAGCGCAACCTCAATTTGAGGCAACTGCTCACGAAAACTATTCACTGCTTCGTCGGTTTTGGGTAAAGTTTGATTTTCAATCAATAGCTGGCACACTTGAAGTAAGTATGTATATTTGATTCCACGAATCAATAAATTAATAAATGGGTATTCCTCAAAATTTTCTTGTTGAGAAATCTTACGTGCCAAATAGTATGGCCAGCCGAAAGAGGGATCGGTTTTTAGCTTTTCATCACTAAATACCCCATCACTTTCTAATATGACTTTTAAGTTTTCTTCGAGGTTTAAGGGAACCTGCTTTGCATTGATGTTATGAAATATAGCTCGCGAATACTGTCCATTTTCTTCTGGATTTTGGAACAAAAGCAAGCAGAATGGAACGGGAAAATCCTCTCCAACGCTTGCTGCCGCACTCAGTCTATGGTTTCCATCAATACGTGTAATCCTGTGTTCTTTTTCATCAAATTTCAAATGAGCGATGTTAACTCTATCGATTCTCGGCGATGGATCAAATGTACTTAAGACATTCTTTGTCACATTCTGGGAAATACTAATTTGGAATCCCCCAATAGATTTATTCCAGGTTTGTCCAGAGCGCAATTCCGAATGAAACAAATCGATTTTGTCGAATTCGCTTTTACCATCGGTCAAATTTAAAGACAAGATGACTTCAGGAAAAAAGCGATACTCTCCTCCGTTCAAAAATTCTGCCATTTCGCCCTGATGCTGCGCTATAAGGTCTCTTTGCACTTCTGGATTGGGCTCAGAAATAGCGCTAAGCATCTTAAACGAAGCAAATCCTCGTAAGCAGAGGAAGCCTCCCATCGAGTACTCTAATATACCGCTTAGCTTAACCATTGCATTTCTCTCTTTCTTTGCAGAACTATTCCATAATTCCAGAATACTTTACTGCCTCATCAATTTTATACATCAACATACTGGCAAACATCAGACGACGCATTGCATCATCCTTAGTAATGGTGATATTGGCATGAGCTTTGGGATTTCTCAGTGCGGACATGGCTCCTGCCAGCATCTGCATATAGCCTTTTTGTATGTTGCTTCCTGTCTCGGTTGAGCGATCACAAAACTCCACCAAAGGAGCGTTGTCAGAGAATACCGTATTCATCACAGCTTGACCATCTGGGACCTTGGTTGCAGCGGGATTTAGCTTCATAAAAAGTTTCTTTACCCGGTCATTTATCTCAACAAACGCATCCTCAGCGGCATTTGCATAGTGACCGTCTTCAAATAGCTTTTGGGACACTGCAACAATCTTTGGATGAATGAGATCCCATACTCCCATACCCTTTGTATTGTCTGCTTGCTGAAGTGACTTCAAAATTTCTATGACTTGTCCGAACACAACCGGATTAATCGTCCCATATCCAACAAACATACGGTCTTTCATCTCAAACAGTTCTTGGCTGAAATATGGTGATTCTCTTTCAATGTCATGAGAAATTTTGATTAGGCCATTCTTAATATTTTGAATATCAGATGGTGTAATGGGAAATGTCAAACAATTGGGGTTGTTTGCAATATTGATTATCCATCCATAAACTGTCCTAACTCTATTTATGTCCACATCACTCACCCAACAATTCTTTTTCAAACTGTTCTTTTGCAGCTTTCCAATTCAGTTCCGCTTCCTCTTTTAATCTTCTGGCTTGCACTCTCCGATTATGTAATTCCGTAACAATTTCTATTTGAACGGCTAATTCTGGAATGGGAATATACAAATTTTTCACATCATCGTTCGATATTCTGGGATGCGTGTTCCCGGTCATCATATGCCTTGTTTGTGACAAAATCAAATCTGAGCGCAATATTGCTGCAACATATTCAGGTAAAACTTTTTCGCAATTTATCACTCTCATAACATGAAATTCAGTAGAACAAACACCACTTTTCTCAGCGAAGAGAACTTTATTAAGATAGGGGCGCAACCTGCCATAAAGAACATCTCCTTTTTTATAAATAAACGCTTGTCCCGCTGCTTTTTCGTGTATCCCACTCAATTCACCCGTTTGACTTTCAACACTTGCCAATCCCAGATAATCATCATTATCTACTAAATTCACTAAATCGCGACAAAACTCAACTATATCAGAAAGCCTATATGCAGTAATATTAGTATTGGATTTCAGCGCATGAATTGCCGCCATTCTTTCAGGGTGATAATATTCCGCACTAAAGGTTTTATCTGCAACCACATTGGACTGAGTTACTGCACAACAAACGCGCCTTTTATAATCAATACTTTTGAACCTCAATTGATTAAATAGGTAATCATTTGCGTTTGCAAGTAAACTATCGGCCTGATAAAGCATTTTCGTGCGCTCAGCAAGTGCAATATCCATAAAAGAAGATAGCCACTCCTGTTCGGATTTGCTCGGAACAAGAATCTTATATGACTTATATTCTTCTTTGTTTATATTGGGCTGTCCTGATGGGCGCTGGATGCCATTAACCCATGATAGAAATGTGTCGGTTTTTGTATACCAATAAACAAATTTGGGCATTACTCTATTTTCATTAAATCGAAATCGAATACAATAGCCTGCAAATATCGCCTTCCCAATACTACCATCATAGAAATAGGTTTTTCCGACTGTGGCTCCTGTGCGGGCAAAAAGAATATCATTCTTTTGTAGTTCATGCTTTGCCGAGTAATTTTCTGCAGTCATAAAAACATGATCTGCTTCAATGCCAAAATCATCAAAGTCAGTAATTCGAATATATTTAGGTTGCAGTTCATTAACTCTTTCAATAGCTGTAGCCGATGTCCCATAACAAGGCTCTTCACTGGTTAATTCACCAAGAGGGATCCTTGATTGGTTGTCATTTGAAAAAGCAAGTGAATAGCGAATATTTCTAACATCAAATCTTTCACCAATTCTCCCCCGTTCAACCGCAAAGACACAAAGCTCATTTGCGCCGGGGGTTAGACGAAAAAAGGGGTAGGATCCTCCAGGAACTTTTTATATTGTTCAACAATCTCATCCAGCTGTGACTCGGTCTTTCGTCCAGTGGCATCATATCCAATCAGGTCCGGCGCCGCCATAAAAATAGCTTCCTCATTGTTCGCAACTTCGTCGTTACCACGCTTCCGAACAAAAATAACAGAAGCCTTTACACCAGCGCCAAAATGCGCAAAGGCGCATTGAGGCAGGCTCACAACCGCCAGTAGTTGGAACCTTTCTAAAATGAAATCTCGTACATATTGGGAAGAGCTATTTGTCAAAATCCCATCCGGCAAAACGATAGCTGCTTTTCCTGTACCCGGTTTGAGGAACTCATAAATGCGTTCAACAAACAGGACTTCCGAACTCTGGTTTTTTCTGGGCTTTGCTTTTCCTTTTTTGTCATAGGTGTTACCCAACTCAAAGGTGCTGAGATACGGTTTTTCGGCCCCATTCACCGTAGAACCAAACGGAGGATTGGTCAAAATCAGATCAAACTTATCTTTCTGAAAGCCGGGATTATGTGCCGCAATCTTATCAATACTTTCTAATGCATCGTAACTGATCACATTGGTATGTCCATCATCATGCACTATCATGTTCATCTTTGCGACACGTGCAATTTCGTCATTGATTTCGATTCCGTAGAGGTGCTTCTCCGCAAAATCATGCCAATAACGATAGTGGTCAGCACTGCCTTTTTCGTAATACTCGGTAGCCTGATGGCGAATATAATCCAGTGCATACAGCAAGAACCCACCCGACCCACAGGAAGTATCCAGCACATCCCAGTCGTGTTCCGGCTCCATCATCTTTACAGCAAACTCAATGATCGGACGAGGAGTAAAATACTGGCCAAAATCACCTTTGAAAAATCCGTCCATGAACTGTTCAAAGGCAACGCCTTTTACATCAAGGTCCGTTTTGTTCAGGTTAATTGCTTCAAGATGGGAGACCACCGTCCGCAGCACCCGATCATCTACTTTGATAGAGTCAGTAAAGACCTCAGGGTCTTTCTTTTTCTGCTCATCGTACAAAGCATTGATTCGTTCAGCCAGTTTAGAAGCAGGCTCATGCGTCTTTATCTGAAACTGGTAAGGCTCGCCGTTTTTCCGAGGCTTTTGCTCGTCGCTAATTTTCACGAATATAAGTTTGCACAGTTCGCCGAAGGCAGTAGGCGGAGAAAGGCGACCACCACCCCACAGCGTTTGGTGGCATTTCTTAATAGCAGCAATTAGATCTTCTCGGTCTACCGGCTTAATATCATTTTCGCTTCCCTTATAGAATCTAAATTCTTGGGGTTTTCCGTATGCATGAGGCAAATCAGCCAGGATGTTTTGCTCGCGCTCCAATGCACCAAATTTATCGGTAACGTCCAGAACACGACGAGTGCCACCAGCGATAATTACAACATAGTCAGCCCGAAGTTTCACCCAAGTAGCATTGCCAACGCCCTGCTCTATCGCCTGGTTGAATTCGGCATCCGTAACACCGTCTTTTTTACACTCAACCACAGCATAGGGACGCTTGCACTCGTCATCACGGAAAACAACAATATCCGCACGATCTGTCGGCAGACGATCAGGTACAGTCACTTCTATTTTAATCCGATTGACCGGGTATTCGTATTTATAAATCAGCTCAGCCCAAAATTCAGCACGGACCTTTTCTTCCGGATCGCTATAATTTTCTACATGGTTATCAGAAGAAACATATGTGATTTTCTCTTTGCCTTTTTCTCCAATAATATGTGCATAACCATCTTTTATTGCTCGTTCGAGATTTGTCATCTTAGTTCCTCCTGAACAACTTTATTTCGGCTGTTGTTTCTGCTTTTTCACTTCACGAGTACGTCCGTCCAACGGCTTTTCTGCACTTTTAGGAATTAGCCAGACATTGCCCAACCGCTCGACACCATCAACTCTACCTTGTTCGCAGAGGACTTGAACTCGCCGCACGGAAAGTCCCCACTTATCAGCGGCTTCTTTTGCGTTCATGTAATCCATATCGGCCACCTTTTCTTACAGGGAATATAAATGTACAACTTTATTATACAGCGTATTTGCGAATAATGCAATCACGTACTTATATCTTAAGCAGTGCGATTTCAAGCCCCATTTTCGGTATCTGTTGATTTCTGGTCAGATACGACAGGCAAGCAATGCGTGTAGATAGCCACACACACAACGGGCAAGCAATGCGAGTGTTAATACACACTCACATTTCCTGCCGTCTGCTTGTTGA
>OOBP01001369.1_pt1 | contig 11274 bp, 10 predicted proteins | sample 1671681 | NCBI WGS metagenome assembly OOBP01 (sample SAMN06348181, study PRJEB24527) | human gut metagenome
AAGTGATCGATAAGATCATGGCTGAGAACGGAAAGGATATCGCAGCAGAACAGAAGAAAGCAGAGAAGATCACTCAGGAGCGAGACAGCTATAAGCTGAAAGCAGAAAGTCTTGAAACTCAGGTAAACGATGCAAATGCAGAGATTCAGAAGTTTAAAGATATGGATATTGACGGCATCAAGCAGGCAGCAGATGACTGGAAAACGAAAGCTGAGAAAGCAAAGAGTGATGCAGATGCACAGATCTCAGAAATGAAATTTGATTATGCGTTATCTGCAGCATTGACAGGAGCGAAAGCTAGAAACAGCAAAGCGGTCAAAGCGTTACTTGATATGGACGGACTGAAACTAAACGATAGAAAGATCATTGGTTTAGACGAACAGCTGTCACAGATCAAGGAAGAAAACAGCTTCTTGTTCGAGAGCGATGAACCAGCACCAACGATCGTTAAAGGAACAAATGGTGGTTCCGGCGGCATTGGTGGAAAGAAACCAAGTGAAATGACATATTCGGAACTCTGTGACTATATGGAACAGAATCCCGGAGCAGAGATTTAAATAAAGGAGTAAGAAATGGCAGGAGAAAAATTTGATTCTAAATCATTCAATCCTCAGGCATTCGGTGCCTACACAGAGAGGATTCCAAATTTAAAAAGGAACGAGCTGATCAAGTCCAGAGCCTTAAAAGGTAATCAGGATATTAAAAATACGTTCAGTTCTCAGACAGGAACATCATATGCAACTTTACCAATGCATGGTTTAATTGGTGGAACTGCACAGAATTATGATGGCGAGACCGATCTTACATCGGACAGCACAGATACATTCGAAAGAGGTGTTGTTGTAGTTGGACGTATGAAAGGATGGACAGAACGAGACTTTTCCGAAGACATTACAGGCGGTGTAAGCTTTATGGATAATGTTGCAGCACAGGTGAATGACTATAAAGCCGATCTTGACCAGTTGACCATTGTGAAAGAACTGGAAGGTATCTTTGCAATGACAGGAAAAGAAAACAAGACTTTCGTGGATAATCATACTTCTGATATTACAGAAGTTACTGCAACAGATAAGGATGGGAATGTTAAAAATGTTGTACAGGCAGATACTTTAAATACAGCTTTACAGAGAGCATCAGGGGATAATAAATCCAAATTCACAATTGCGATCATGCACAGTGCAGTTGCAACAAATCTTGAAAATTTGAAGCTGTTAAAATATATGACTCAGACTGATTCAAATGGTATTGAACGACAGTTAACACTTGCAACATGGAATGGCCGTTTAGTTCTGATCGATGACTCTATGCCAACGGAAGAAGTTGCTGCAGTAGAAGAAAGCGGAACAAAAGGAGAGTCTGGTTATGTTGCGGCACAGGAAGCTTATACGAAATATACAACCTTCGCATTAGGAGATGGAGCATTTGATTACGAAGACATTGGTGCAAAAGTCCCATATGAAATGTATCGTAATCCAATGAAAAATGGTGGGGAGGATACATTGTTTATGAGACAGAGAAAAGTATTTGCCCCATATGGAATTTCTTATACAAAGAAAAAACAGGCTACAAATTCGCCAACAGACGCAGAACTTGCAGATGGATCTAACTGGGAACTTGTCAACAACGGAAAAACTGGTCAAGATAAGAAAGTAATCGATCATAAAGCAATTCCAATTGCAAGAATCATTTCCAGAGGGTAGGCGGTGATCCGGTATGGTGGAATATGCAGACAGGGATTTTTATAAAAATACATTTCATGGCGAGATCATACCGGAGAAAGCTTTCCCTAGTATGGTCTTAAAGGCGAGTATCTTTGTGAAGTTTCTTACATTTTCCAGAGTCGATGATATGACAGAAATTCCAGAAGAAGTAAGCTTGGCCACATGTGCAGTGGCAGATGTAATGTATCAGGATAGAATGAGAAAAGATGATGCAGGAAGGGAGATCGCAAGTGAGAACAACGATGGATACAGTGTAAGTTTTGTGACGAGTCAGAGCAAAACAACAGGAACAGTAGAGCATCGTTGTAAGAAAGCGGCGTATCCTTATCTTGCACATACAGGACTCTTGTACAGGGGGTGCGGGCCATATGATGACAAATGCAGACCTCACGATCTATAACAAGCGTGGTGTAAATAAAAAGACAGCACGGACTGTTTACTTAAAGACTCATATCAGAGGTGTTAGTTTCTACACAAAACAGGTAACAAACGTATCTGATCAGGGCCTTAAATCTGCTGATCTGTATCAGATTCGCATCCCATTATCAGCCGATACACAAGGAAAGCAATATATCGATGCAGACAAGTATCGGGAATTATCTGCAGAAGAAGCAGAAAAGTATTGGACAATCAACAACGGGGATCTGTTTGGAAAAGGATTGTTAGATGATTTTGAGAAAGAATCAGAATTTTTAAAACAGCAGTACACAGGAAAGATATTGTCTTTTTCTGATAACCGAAGAGGAAACTTGCAGCATTGGAAGATCGGAGGTGCTTAAGATGGCAACTAGAGTGAAGATAGAACTTTCACCAAGTCAGATTTTGGTCACACGAGGATTACGGACGAATGGACCAGCACAAAGATTCTTTACAGGAGAACTACGAAGGAAGATGGATCCTTATGTTCCGTTTTTAAATGGTCCATTAAAAAACACAGCAATCGAGAATGAAGATTCTGTTCAGTACATAACACCTTATGCTCAAAGGCAGTATCACGAAAATAAAGGAAAAGGATTGCGTGGAAAAGAATGGGATAAGCGGTGTTGGGCAGATAACGGAGATCAGATCGTTCAGTCTGTTGCAGATTATGTAGGAGGAAAAGCCGAATGAGTGTGATCGCAAGTGTAAGAGCCTTTATTCAGGATTATCCAGGACTATCAACATTTGATGATCTAGTTGGAGTTGAACATCTTCCAGAGGATACGAAAAGCTATGCGGTCGAGGCATCTGTTACATCCCAACCGATTAAAAAAAGATATATCAACGGCGATACAGAACGTTGTTTTAATTTTGTTCTGGCAAGCCGTGAATACTTCGGTGCAGATGTGGCAGAAAATATTGACATAGCGGAGTTTTATGAAGAATTTTCAGATTGGTTAGAACGATGCACGATCAATCAAGAACTTCCGGAAATGGATAAAGGAAAAAGAGCAATTAAAATACAGGCACTGACAAATGGTTATGTGTATAACGCAGATGCAACAAAAGCACAGTACCAGATTCAGTGCCAATTAATTTATTATCAAAAATTAGGAGGAATATAACATGTCAGAAACAGCAAGTAAGACAGTAAAACAGCGTTACCAGGAAGCCTCTTACTTAAAAGTAGGAGAAAACTTCGAACTTATGGGAACAGGTTTTACAGAATTAAATGAAGATCCAGGAGCACAGACAACAAGTAAAAAATATATCAATGATAAATCATCCACATCAAGCATTACAAGTTATGAAGGTGAGCACGGATTTACAGCCGATCAGATTCCAAGTGAAAAGGTCATTAAAGATCTGGTCAGTATTGGTAAAGAGAGAAAAACAGGAGCAGATGCAGAACGTGAATTTGTTCGCGTTGATCTGGATGAAAAAGCAGATGGAGATACAACTGGAACAGTATTCAAAGCACGTATGTTTACTGTAGCTGCTGAAATTTCAAGTTTCTCTGATAATGACGGAGAATTACAGGTTGAGGGAACACTTCACGACAAAGGAGATCCTGTTATGGGTAAATTTGATACAAAGGCAAAGACATTTACACCGGATTCAGCAACGGAGTAAACGAAAGCGAAGATTGAAATTGGAATTAAGGAGTAAGATATATGTTTATTTGGAATGGAAAGAAGCTCGCATTTAATTTCCTGGATGCGGACATGATGAAAAAATTTAGTGATGCAGGAAAGGAAATGTGGAAGAAACTTGGTGAGTACGAGGAGAAGAATGCAGAAGATGGAAAAATCAAGGCAGAGGGCGTGGCGTATGAGTCAGAAATCATAAGTGAGTTTTTTGACGAGGTATTTGGAAATGGCACCGCTGATGAAATCTTTACATCAAAACATGATCTGACAGAAAGAACGAAAGCAATTAAGAAGCTTTATTCTATCAGAGATTCACAGCTAGCTGGTCATACAAAGAGAGTCAACGATCTGCACAAGATGATTGGAGCTGAATGATCAGAAGAGAACTCCCGGTGTCAGTAGATATCGGGAGTAAAACATATAAGATTGATGCTGATTTCAGAACAATTATGAATGTGGAAGAGATTATCTTTGGAAAAGAAGTTACAGATGATCAAAAGAAGTTTGCAGAAGAAATGATGAAAGAAATCGATATTGAAGAAAAAGATGCGATTCAAAATGCAAAATATTATGATACACTAAAACTCTTTTATAGAGATAATGTTCCGGATGATCTGGAAGAAGCTATGGAAAAAATGCTGTGGTTTTATTCCTGTGGTAAGGAAGATAAACAATCAAAAACAAAAACAAAGAAAAAAGTGATCAGCTTTGAACATGATTTTGATTATATCAATGCAGGGTTTATGCAGGATTATAAGATAGATCTGTTTGAGGTTGATTTTTTGCATTGGTGGAAGTTTATGTCATTGTTTAGTGCATTGCATGATGATTGTAAGATTTGTGAGATTATAGGATATCGAAGTGCAGAATTAAAGAATTTTGATAAAGAGCAAAGAAAAAGGATAAGGGAGATGCAAAAGATCTATGCACTTCCGGATGAGATAAGCAAAGAAGAAAAGAAGAGACAGGATGAGATAACACAGATACTGCTAAATGGCGGTGATCTGTCAGGAATATTGTGATAAGAGAAGCGAACAGGCGAGAGCTTGGATCTGCAGGTTGAGCACCCAGGACGTCAAATAGCTTAGAAACTTTAGATTTTTAGGTATATAGGTATTTGACGAGGTGAAGACATGGCAGATGGTACAGTTACAATAGAAACCAAACTGGATAATTCTGGTGCAGAAAAAGGATTAAACGATCTTAAGAAAGAAGTTGAGTCTTCTTCTAAGAGTACAGCACAGGAGATAGATAAAGCTTCTGATCAGGCGCAAAAGAGTGTAGAAGAAGTTGCTAAGTCAGCAGAGAAAACTGGAAAGCAAGTAGAAAAAAGTGCAAAAGATTCAGCATCGAAAGCAGGACAGGCAGCCAAACAAGGAGCTGATTCAGCAGCAAAAGGAACAGAATCCGCATCTACGAAGATGCAGCAGTCTCATAAAAAGGTAAAGGATACTGCAAAAGAAAGTGCAGATGGCGCAAAAAAGTCTTGGGAAGAATCTGATCAAAGTACAGTAGCAAGTACAGAGAGCGCAACATCAAAGATGGCCGGGCTGATGAAAAAATCTGCAGCAGTAATTGGAGTTGCATCTGTGGCGGCCGCAAAAAAGACGATCGATGTAGGTAAGTCCTTTGAAGCAGGAATGAGTGAGGTCCAGGCAATCTCCGGAGCATCTGGAAAAGACCTGGAAAAGCTATCTGCAAAAGCAAAGCAGATGGGAGCTACAACAAAGTTTTCTGCTACAGAATCTGCCACAGCACTTAAATACATGGCTATGGCCGGATGGAAAACAAACCAGATGGTTTCTGGATTGTCTGGTGTTATGAATTTAGCTGCAGCTTCCGGAGAAGACCTTGGAACAGTATCCGACATTGTAACAGATTCAATGACCGCTTTTGGATTGAAAGCAAAGGATTCTGGACATTTTGCAGACGTACTAGCGAAAGCATCGAGTAGTTCTAACACCAATGTTGCAATGATGGGAGAAACCTTTAAGTATGTTGCACCATTGGCCGGATCCATGAAATATAGTATCGAAGATACAGCTACAGCAATTGGACTGATGGCGAATGCCGGAATCAAAGGAAGCCAAGCAGGTACATCTCTGAGATCTATCATTACGCGACTTGTCAAACCTCCGAAAGATGCAGCTACAGCATTAAATGCGCTTGGTATCAGTACAACAAAAGCTGATGGATCAATGAAGCCACTTCGTGAAACGATGGCAGAATTGAGAGAAAAATTTTCTGGATTAACAGAAAGCCAGAAAGCTTCTTATGCTTCAAGCATCGCAGGACAGGAAGCGATGTCAGGTCTGTTGGCAATCGTTAATGCATCTGATTCTGATTTCAACAAATTACAAAAGGCGATTGATAATTCTTCTGGCGCAGCAAAGAAACAGGCCGATGTTATGAACAACAATCTGCAAGGAGCATTGTACGACCTCGGATCAGTAGCAGAGTCTGTTGGAATCGGCATTTATGAAGATATCAAAACGCCGCTAACAAAGGCTGTCGGTGTTGGAACAGCACAGTTAAGGATTTTATCTAACAAATTGAAAAAAGGTGGAATAAAAGAGATTGTTCCGAAGGAAGCGATAAATACTGTTGAAAATCTTGGAAAAGTGGCTATGGTAGCCGGCAAAGGTGGAGTAAAAGTATTGGCCGCTTCTACAAAACTGCTTTGGGACAACATGGGCGCAGTTATTCCGCTTGCGACATCATTCATGGGGGCCTGGGCCGGAGTTAAAGTTTTCAACACTGCATCTAAAGGAGTTACAGCATTAACTACAGCTTTTAGTGCCTTAAAAACAATGGAGCAGGCAAATGCAATCGCCTTAGTGGCACAACAGGGTGGTTTGACTGCACTGCAGACAGTCGTTGGAATCTTTACAGGTAAGATTTCTCTTGCAACAGCAGCAACAGGAACTTTTAATGCGGCGTGTACAGCACTTGGCGGTCCAGTAGGTTTAGGAGTTGTTGCAGTAGGTGCTTTAGTAGCAGGAGTCGCAGCATACACACTGACACAGAAAAAAGCAGTTACAGAAGCAGATCGATACTATTCTTCTTGCACAAAACTCAAAAAGAAACAAGAAGAAATGGCGGCATCGATCAAGAGCTTACATAAAGAAAATCAGAAAAATGTAGATTCTACACGTGCAAATGGTGTTCAGGCAGATCAGCTGTATCAGAGATTAACAAAACTGATGAATGTTGAGCATAAGAGCGCTGGGACAAAAGCACAGATTGTAAGTGTAGTTAAACAATTAAATGAATTATTACCAGGGCTGAATCTTGAGTATGACAAAGAAGCAGATAAACTGAATAAGTCTACTTCTGCGATCAAGAAAAACATCGCAGCATTGAAAGAACAGGCAATGGCCAAGGCTTACCAGAAAGGGATGGAAAGTGCAGCATCCAAAGTAGCCAAAGCTGACATTGAAAATGAAAATGCCATTAAGAAAAAAACAGAAGCAACAAACAAATATAATGCCGCTGTTGAAAAAATGAATCAGGTTACCGCAAAGGTAAACCAAGGAAAGATAACAACAAGCAGTGATGAGTATAAGAAAGCTTCTAATGATCTGACAAAATACTATGATGCAATGATGACAGCCAATAAGGCAGTTGAGCAAAGTGGTAAAAATTTAAATGCAGCACAAAAAGAATTGACTACATATACAGACAAATATACAGCTCAGACAAATTATACAGAGTATCTGAAATCCTTAGATGATCTGGCCAAACAAGCAAAGATTAAAGCAAGTGATATTCCGAAGTCTGTTGGAGAGGGAATTAAACAGGGTGTTTATGCAAATCCAACTTCCGGAAAAGAATTAAAGAGCTTGATCAAATTAGATGATCTGGTTAATTCAGACCAGTTGGCCAAGATGCAAGAACAAGGAATGAAGATCCCACAGTATTTGGCACAAGGTATTTCTGATGGATCTGTTTCATTTAAAACCGCAGCAACACAGCTTGGAAATGCAATTAACTGGGAAGATTTAATTCAGCAAGTAAAAGATAAAGGAAAAGAAGTTCCGGACAGTATTGCACAGGGAATTAGTTCCGGACAGTACGCTGTTCCAACCTCTATAAAAGCTGTTAAGAATCTTATTACGTTTGAAGATCTGAAAGCCAAGGCATTGCAAGGTGGAATTGAAGTACCAGATTATTTGGCAAATGGTATCACATCTGGAAGTATGAAACCTGAAGAAGCAGTTAAGGCACTGAGTAATTTGGTATCTTTTCAGGATATGATAGATAAGGCAGGAATTGAAGGATCAAAAGTTCCAACAGAATTAGCAACCAGAGTTGCGCAAGGACAAATATCTGTTCAAGCTGCAGTAAAACAATTGACCGATGCGGTAGGAAAAGAGTCAGAGAAAACAGCTCAAAAGACAAGTGATGCAAAAAAGAAAATTGAAAGCAATACAAAGTTAAAAGCACCTGATAATTCTGCAACTACTAATTCATTAAAAAAAGTCGCAAAGGCTTCAAATGAAGCATCAAGTAGTTTGAAGAAAAATCAGACCGAAATTAAAAAGGCTTCTAAGATACCGGCTACAGATAATACTCAAAGTGCAAAAACAACATTTGGTGCATTTCCAAAGGAAGCAAAAAAGGCATCTACTGAGGTAAAAAGTAGTAGTAAAACTTTGAAAAGCACAGCTACAAAAACTCTAGCTGCAAATGATGGTGCTGCTAAAAAGGCAGGAGCAAAACTTGGAAATGATTTTGCAAAAGGAATTGCATCAAAATCTGGAGCTGCAAAAAGTGCCGGTTCAAAAGTATCTAAAGCAGGTTCTTCCGGAGCAAGTGCACAGAAATCGTCTTTTGTATCTGTTGGTGGTAATTTATCTCTTGGATTAGCATCTGGTATCAGATCAAACTCTGGTGCTGTATCATCAGCCGCAAGAGAAGCAGTAAGAGCAGCAGTTGCAGCCGCAAAAGCAGAAGGTAAAATTCATTCACCATCCCGTGTCATGGAAAGTGACGTAGGAAAATGGATGCCGTTAGGAATGGCAGCAGGTATCAGAAAGTATACGAAGGATGTGGAAGATGCTTCTGGAGAGATGGCTAACGCATCGGTAGAAGCTACAGCAACAGCCTTAGGAATCCATTCTCCATCTCGTGTATATGAAGATGCGATCGGTAAGAATATTCCAAAAGGTGTAGCAAAGGGTGTCAGAGAAGGACAGACAGAACTCAATGCAGAAATGAATCTAGCTGTAAATGAAGCGTTATCTGCAGCTAAGAGTGCATCGAAAAAAGGAAATTATTCCGACATCGGAAACAACCTTGTGTCTGGTATATCCGAAGCACTCAACACGGCCAAGTCAAGATCATCAGAAACTGTACAAGAAATCATTGATCAGCAGACAAGTAAAGTTTCTTCGAAGCACGATACAGCAGAGAAAAATTTTCAAGATAAGATCAGTAAGACAAAAAATAAAAAGAAAAAAGCAAAATTAAAAAAACAGCTGAAAAAGTTAAAGAAGCAGAATGCTGCAGAAGAAAAGCAATTAAAAATTGCGGGAGAAAAAACGGCAGCGGCATACAATGATGCATTTGAGAAAGAAGCTGATCGATTAAATAAGATTGCACAGGAAAAACTACAGGAACTGTCAGATGAATACCAGGAAGCGTATAACAACATCAAGAGTAAGATGGACAGTTTAACTGATAAACAGCAATCTTGGGGAAATATCTATAACCTTGATCAGAATATCATGGATATTGAAAAGTATCAGAAGAACTTGAAGTTGCTAGAAAACAAGATTCCTGAGTCTATGATGGAAAAGATTCTCGGAATGGATATTGATGCAGGAAATGCTTATATGGCATGGTTTCAGCATATGTCAGAAGCTGAACAGCAGGCTTATATTAATAAGTGGAATCAGCAACAGAGCATGTCAAAAACATTTTCTGAAAACTTCTTTGGAGATGATCTTGCAAAACTTCAAGCAAATTATGAATCTGAAATGAAAACAGTCACAGATGATCTGCAGAAAGAGATGAAACAGGCAGGAGTTAATATCGCCAAAGGGTTAACTGCAGGTATGGAAAGCGAAACCAGAAACCTCAGCAAATCCATGAAGAAAATCTGCCAGAATATTATTAAGACGGCCAAAAAGACACTTAAGATTCATTCCCCGTCTCGAGAATTTACAGAGATTGGTTCCTATGATATTCAGGGAGCAATCAAAGGGCATGAAAAAGAAGCTCCAAATCTGTATAAACAAATGGGAACGATTTCTCAGAACATGGCACAGAAATTTGCAAAAGCGAAGTTGAACGTTCAAGATATTCAGTCAAGGATGCAGGATGCGATCAATCTGCAGATGCAGACGATCACAACAAGAATGCAGCCAGTTATGCAAACAGATTCAGCTAATGGATCAGAATCAGTAGTCTATACTGGACCAGAACGAATTGAGGTGCCTGTGATTGTAGATGGTCGAGAGATTACAAGAGTAATCGCTCCTTACATGGACACAGAATTAAGTACAAGAGCAACACGAAAATCAAGAGGAGGTGTATAGTATGCCAGGAACATTAGGAGTCACGATCGGAGAAAAACATACCTTAAAGGATTGGAATCTTGGATGGACTGCGATCACTCTTGGTTTTCCGGAACCAAAAACATATGAACTGGATATTCAAGGAGCAGATGGGACACTGGATATCACTGAAGCGGTTACTGGCGGAGATGTGAAGTACAAGAATCGTAGACTTTCCTTAGAATTTGAAACTCCGGACGAAGACTTTTTTGAATGGGGATCTATTGTATCGGACATTGCAAATTACCTGGTTGGTAAGAAAATGAAGATCATACTCGATACTGATCCATCTTTTTATTACATTGGCCGACTTACGATTGATGTCGAAAAGACAGATCGTATAAATGGAAAGCTTGTAATGTCCGGAGAAGTTGATCCATATAAGTATGAAGTTGCTTCGTCTCTGGAAGATTGGTTATGGGATGATTTTAATTTTGAAACTGATATTATCCGTGAATATGGAGGCATCAAAGTTTCTGGAAAATACGAGCTAAATATTTATGGAAGAAGAAAGAGAGTGATCCCTGTGATCGAATGTGATACACCGATGCAGGTTACATATAACGGGGCCACTTATGATCTTCCAAAGGGCAAAAGTAAAGTGTTCGATATCTGGTTATCAGAAGGGGATAACCTTTTAACGTTTACAGGAAATGGGACAGTTTCTGTCGATTATAAATGTACAAGATACTATGTGATGGGAAAACACTGCATAATGTCCGCGATCCGGATTATCAGGTATTAACTCCTAAGATATCATTGGAATTAAATAAAACGGGAAATCTTGATTTTGGGATGATGCAAACACATCCGCATGTGAATGATATCAATAAATTAAAATCTCAAATCAATGTTTATGAAGATGATGAGCTGTTATTTTCCGGAAGAAGTTTAACGGATGAAAAAGATTTTCAAAACACAGGG
>OOBP01001394.1_pt1 | contig 11054 bp, 16 predicted proteins | sample 1671681 | NCBI WGS metagenome assembly OOBP01 (sample SAMN06348181, study PRJEB24527) | human gut metagenome
TTGACTGTTACACCAGATCAGATATTGCAGCAGTTTGGACATCCTGACGTAATATGGGCAAGCCCGGATTGCAGCACGTATAGCATTGCGGCGATAAGCCACCACAGGAAACAAGAAGAAAACGGAAATTTGTCACCTGTAAGCGAATATGCAAAATTTTGCGACAGGGTAAATCAACACGTACATGGGCTTATTATGGCTCTCTCCCCGAAGTTTTGGTTTATTGAGAATCCGAGGGGGGCATGAGGAAGATGGACTTTATGAGCGGCTTGCCGCGCTACACAGTAACGCATTGCCAATACGGAGATACACGAATGAAGCCGACCGACATATGGACTAATCACCCTGATCCAAAATTTAAACCTCCTTGCCACAACGGAGACCCGTGTCATGTGGCAGCTCCTCGCGGGGCCAAAACCGGAACGCAAGGACTTTCTGGGAGCAAAGAGCGGTCTGTAATTCCTGCTGAATTGTGTAGGTATATCGTAACGATATGTGAGGATGGATATTATGGACGATAAAACTTTAGCCTTCCTGGGCGACCGGGAGGCGGCGGAGAGGCTGACGGCGGCGGGGGTGCTGCTGGAGTGCCCTCTTTGTGGGTCGCAACCAATACTATTTGGAGGCACAAATATTGCATATGTAAAATGCGATAAATGCGGTCTGGAGATTTACCGTATGGACAAGGATGGGGATGACATTATATCAAAGATTTGCTCTGTATCCCCAAAACACGAAGCCGTTCTTGCCTGGAACACCCGCACGCCCGTCCTGACTCCGGCGCAGTTGGCGTTGCTGAAGATCGGCGCGGAGTGGAGGACATGAAATGAGCTTTGGATATGACTATACCCATTCTGCCGCTGATGGAAACGGAATGGAATATATTAGCTTTCTGCTGGAACCAGAAAAGATTGATGAAAACGGGTTGAGATACGGGAAAGCCGTGCATATCGACATTGACAACCGAAGGCAGAAAAGCACGGTGTATACCTTTGACTGGATTAGGGGCGGCCCCGCAAATCACAAGAGGATTGCCGAGTTAAAAGATGAGGTTGTAGGAGATGTAGAAATTCCTGGACTGATGGAGCGACTTGGGATCGGCGTGAAGCCTAGGAAGTTTGAGGAGGAAGAGACGTGAGCCAGAGACAGTGCAAGCGCATGAGAAAGTTTATGCGCCGGGTAGAGGATCGGATGGCGGAGCACATGGCGATCCTCGAATACATGGAGAGACGCCCTCCTTTGTGGAGGGTGATTGCCCGAATCAAGTGGGAAAGAGAAGGGAGAAAGTTCTATGACCAGCAATAAGCGCGAGAAGGCCATCAAATACCTGACCGAGGAAATCCGGTCCCTGCGGATGGCACCGCAGATCAACGGGTGCGGCCCGGAGAACTGGGCGGAGCAGTTGGAGATCATGGAGACCTGCCTGGAGGCGGTGAGGTCTGCACATTTTGCCGACGCTGGCAAAATGCAGCCGCTGACACTGGAGCAACTGCGGGAGATGGCAAACAAGCCGTATTGGCATATCGGGTTAAGAGAAGAAAGCGCCGCCCCGCATTGGAGTATCCTTGACCCACTGCTTGCATATAACCCGGAAGATTATGACTATGGAACTAACTGGCTTGTCTACGCCTACCCTCCATCCCACGTCGACCTGCAGGCGTGGATAAATGTAGAAGATCGGTTACCAGAGGACGAAAAGCCCGTTTTGGCATATTACGGGTTTTACCGTGAAGAGGATGACCTTGGCGCTCGGTTTATCGGGACGCTGACATACTTTTCTCATGATCCAGATCCGCACTGGCAGCATGAAAGCACAGGCCTTTTTGTAACACACTGGAGGCCTCTGCCGGAGCCTCCGGCAGAGCTGGAGAAGCGGTTGAGGGGGTGATGGAGTGGCCGCCAAGCCTATTGAAATGATGCACGCACGGTTCGGGAAAGCGCCGGGGGAAAAGTGCAAAGATTGTCCTAGCCTGTTTGAAGCCTATTATGGAGACCGGAAGGTGCGGAAATTCCGGACATAAGCGATCTGCCCGAAGAGGCTCAGAAGCTGTACAGGGACATTCTGTCCGGTAATATCCTGAAAGGAGAATAACCATGGGATTTATTTTCCCGTACATAACGGGAGCGATTATCACATCGTCTTTCCTGAGATGGCTTGAAATGAGAAAGGGCAAAACGTTTGAAGAGCTGTGGGCAATGACGGTGTTCTGGCCGTTTGTATGGGCAAGCGCGCCTTGCATTGTAGTTTTCGATCTGTTGGATTCCATTGTGAGCGGAGGCGAGAAGAATGGCGGAGTACATTGACCGTAATCTTTGCGAATTATTGGCGGAGTATGACCAGTATTATACGCTTGTCGTTCCTCTGAGCAAAATAAGAAAACTGCCGGCCGCCGACGTTGCGCCGGTAGTTCATGGACGGTGGGAGTCAACAGGACTCATCAGTTGTAAGTGTTCAGTATGTCAGCACTTGGAATTAAAAGGAAATGAGGAGTATTTATATTGCCCTCACTGCGGAGCAAAGATGGACGGAGGAGCTCATGAGGCTGATTGATGCTGACGTACTTAACAGGAAGAAGAAATATTCTTTTCAGGTAATAGGTGGATGCTTTCCAAAAAGCGAGTGGTTTATAAAGCTGGAGGATTTGCACAGAGCTCCAACGGTTGACGCTGTTCCGGTGATCCGCTGCCGGGAGTGCAAACACTACCGAGAAACCAGGACGAATCGGTATGGAAACCTGATTTGCCGTTGTACAAGAATGGGAAAGCACGACATGGACTATCCGGTTAAGCCGGACGATTTTTGCAGTTACGGCGAAAGATCAACTGATTAATAAACTAACAAATCAACTAATTTGCAAATAAGTAAACAAACATCATAACTGTACTTATAATGTCGGAAGGAGAAAGTGAAGATATGAACCTGAATGAACTTGCAAAGGAAGCCCACCAGATCTCCGTGGATCATGGCTGGTGGGAGAAAGAGCCGTCTTTCGGGGACCTGGTGGCACTGATGCACTCCGAGCTGTCCGAGGCGCTGGAGGAGTACAGAGCAGGTCGGCCGATGGTGTGGCACGGGTGTATGTTCCCTGATCCTGAGTCTCAGTACGAATGTGAGATGAATGAAGGGTGCAAGCAGAACAGGGAGACGTGCAAAGCCAGAGATAAGAAGCCGGAAGGCATCGCCGTGGAGCTGGCGGACTGCATTATTCGGATTCTGGACTGGGCCGGGAAAGAGGGCGTGGATATGGACGCCATAATCCGGAAGAAGATGGCCTATAACCGGACGCGCCCGTACCGGCACGGCGGGAAGCTTCTGTGATGGAGGGATAGAGGTGGGCAAGCCTGTACGAATGACGGAAACCATCTGCTGGCAATGCGCAAACGCAGTTCCATCCTCCGACGGATCAAGAGGGTGCCCGTGGAGCCGGTCCTTTCAGCCGGTGCCTGGGTGGAGCGTCAGGAAGAGAAAAATATCTGTTTGCAGATGGGTAAACAAGAAAAACGTGTACGTCAAAATCGAGACGTACCACGTAAAGAAGTGCCCGCTTTTTGTCCCGGACGCAGGAGGTAGGAGGGTAAATATTGGGCATTGAAATATCCAGATTGAGCCCGGCGGCTCAAAAACAGATTATGGACAAATTGTGCATAAAGAAGCTGGAGAAGGAAGCGAAATATCGGAATAAGAAAACTCCACGAATGATGCCAAATGGGAAAGTCCGGATGTTTGACAGCTTAAAAGAGGCAGTCAGATATGATAAACTCATGATGCTGCTCAAAATAGGGCAGATACGGGACCTGCGCTTGCAGCAGACGTTTACCCTCCAGGAGGGATATGTAACGTCAGATGGACAAATCGTGCGGCCGATCACCTACAAGGCTGACTTTGTTTACCTGTCAAAGTGCGGGGAAGAGTGGAGGCGTATCGTGGAGGACGCGAAGGGAGTACAGACCGAAAAATACAAGATCAAGAAAAAGATGATGCTGGACAAGTTCGGCATCACCATCAGCGAAGTGTGAAGAAAGCCCGCTCTCGGGATATGAGGGCGGGCTGTTTTTACGCCAGGGGGAAAGGAAGGAGGGGGGACTATAGGGGGGAGGATAGATAGGGGGTAATAAATACGTCGGCGAGCGAAGCAATGCCGACACATTTTTCCCCCGTCGCTGTCGCAATCGTTAAAATCGCATGATAAAGTAAAAATACACACATCGGCCTGGAGGAGGTGGAGGAGATCATGCGTAAGGCCAAAAAAAAGGCAGAGACCAAAAACACAGGACGGCGCAATAAATACGCATCACACGTAGAGCCTAAGCTCATGCTGATTGAGGCATGGGCTAGAGACGGATTGTCCATTGAGCAGATCGCGCACAACTGCGGTGTTGCTGACAGTACGTTTAGATCGTATGTTCCATTGCAACCGGCGCTGTCGGCGGCCCTATCGCGCGGGCGGGAGGTCTGCGACGTTGAGGTCGAGAATGCCCTGCACAAAAAGGCCATGGGCTACAATGCCAAGGTAAAAAAGCACTACAAGGTCAAGCGCATTGAGTACGATCCTGACACCGGAAAAAAGGTCTCTGAGCGCGAGGAGCTGGTAGAGGTCGAGGACGAGGTACATGTCCCTGCCGACACGGAGGCGCAAAAGTGGTGGCTGTCCAACCGCGACAAACTGGGCAAGTGGAGATATAAGCCGGAGCCAAAGGTTGAGGAGAGCGACAATGATACCGGCGTGATTGAGCTCCCAGCGCCGGCCGATGAACCTACTCCGCCTCCTGAGCTAATGGCGGAGATGGAGGCTCAGATGGCGGAGGAGGAGGCAAGATGATAAACAGATACGGAGATTTTGCGGTAGTGCCGTATGGCATGAGCCACAAAGACCAATGCAGGATTGCGGCAGATGGTATAGAGCGGATCAGGCAGGCCCTGGAAGGACAAGTAGTGCGTATCGAGATCAATTATGCAGTCGGCAGCAGCACAAAGCTGAGCTGGGAGGTATCGGTAGACGATGGGCGGTAATGTCGTGTGGTCTCCCCAGGCCAAGCAGGAGACCTGGATGCGTCGAGGCGAATACGAGAGCCTATACGGCGGAGCTGCCGGAGGAGGCAAGAGCGACGCCATGGTGGTGGAGGCCCTGCGCCAGGCCAATATCCCGCACTACAAGGGCCTGATCGTCCGCAAGACATATCCCGAGCTGGAGGAGCTCATCGAAAAGAGCATGGGGTACTATCCCAGGGCGTTCCCTGGCGCAAAGTACAACGCAAGCGCCCACGCCTGGAGATTCCCCAGCGGAGCGAAGATCCTTTTTGGCTCCATGCAGCACGCCAAGGACCGGACAAAGTACCAGGGCCGCGCATTTGATTTTGTGGGATTTGACGAGCTGACGCACTTCACCTGGGACGAGTATTCCTATCTGTTCTCCCGTAACCGGCCCAACGGCCCGGGTACGCGGGTGTACATCCGGGCAACGGCCAACCCAGGCGGAGTGGGGCACGGCTGGGTAAAGCAGCGGTTTATTACGGCAGGTCCGCCCCTCAAAACGCTGTGGGAGGCTGTTGTGGTCAAGTTCCCGGACGGGCACAAGGAGACAAGATACCGCTCCAGAGTGTTTGTGCCGGCCTCTGTCTTTGATAACGGCCGGCTGCTGGAGAATAACCCTCACTACATCGACAACCTGGCTATCATGTCACCGGCAGAGCGCGACGCGCTGCTTTACGGCAACTGGGACAGTTTCGAGGGCCAGGTGTTTACCGAGTGGCAAAATGACCCTGACCGGTATGCAGACCGTATCAATACCCACGTGATTAACCCTTTCCGCGTGCCGGACACCTGGAGAGTTTGGCGCGGCTTCGACTGGGGCTATTCACGGCCCTTTTCCGTCGGCTGGTATGCCGTTGACCACGATGGGCGCATGTATCGTATTCGGGAGCTGTACGGATGCGACGGCACGCCAAACCGCGGTGTGCGGTGGGAGCCCGCAAAAGTCGCCCAGGAGATCCGGCGGATTGAGTCCGAGGACCCCAACCTCAAAGGGCGCACCATCCGAGGCGTGGCCGATCCGGCCATATTTAACGACGCCGGGACCGAGAGTGTGGCGGCCCTCATGGAGCGGCAGGGCGTGTACTGGGACCGCGGAGACAATGACCGGATTGCCGGTCAGATGCAGGTGCATCACCGTCTGGCCTTTGACGACCGCGGGATACCGATGCTCTATGTGTTCTCCACCTGCCGGCACTTTATCCGGACCTTGCCCAACCTGGTATACGACCAGACCGACGTGGAGGACGTTGACACCGACGGCGAGGACCACATCTACGACGAGCTGCGGTATATCTGCATGGCAAACCCCATGAGCCCGCGGCCGCCCACCAAGCGCAAGGTAATGATTTGGGACCCGCTCAACCAGGACCCGCTCCACCAGCACGACAAGCAGCTTGACGCATACGACTTTTACAGGAGGATTGGCTAATGGACGACAAAATGGTAAATATGGCCGCTCCGGACGGTGGAGGAGACGTGGCGGCAGCTGCACTCACCATCGGCAAAGAGCAGGCCAGAGAGGCAATGACCGTTTTGCAGAGATACAAGCGCGGCAAGGCAAACCTGGAGTCCAGAATCATTGAGAACCAGAAATGGTATCGCCTGCGGCACTGGGAGCTGCTGCGCAGCAAGCAAAACGGCGAAAACCCGGAGCCCGTGTCCGCGTGGCTCTTCAACACCGTGATGAACAAGCACGCTGACGCCATGGACAACTACCCGGAGTACAATGTCATGCCCCGAGAGCAAAGCGATGAGCAGGACGCAAAGACGATCTCCTCCGTTCTTCCGGTCGTGCTGGAGCGGGCCGACTTTGAACAGACTTACTCCGACAACTGGTGGGACAAGCTCATCAGCGGGACGGCAGTATACTCCCCTGTGTGGGATTCCAGCATAGACAACGGAGTAGGAGACATTGCCATCCGGCAGATTGACCTGCTCAATTTCTTTTGGGAGCCAGGTGTGCAGGACATCCAAAAGAGCCGCAATGTCTTTTTTGTAGAGCTGGTGGACACGGATGTGCTGGAGGACAGCTATCCCGTGCTGCGCAACAAGCTGAGCGCAAAGGGATTCACCCTGGCCCGGTACGACTACGACGACGATGTGGACACAGAGGACAAGTCGGTCCTGGTCCACTGGTACTATAAGCGCAAAGTCGGGGACAAATCGGTTCTGCACTACGCTCAGATTTGCAATGAGGAGGTGCTCTTCTCCTCCGAAAACGAGGGGTACGAGGATGGATGGTATGCCCACGGCATGTATCCCTTTGTGCTGGACGTGCTTTTTCCGGAAAAGGGGACTCCCGTGGGCTTTGGCTTTGTAGACATCTGCAAAGACCCTCAGATGTACATCGACAAGCTCAACGGCCTGATACTGATGAACACCGCACTGGCGACAAACCCCCGGTGGTTTGCCCAGGACAATAATCCGGTCAACGAGGAGGAGTATCTGGACCAGTCCAAAAAGCTGGTCCATGTGGCCGGATCGCTTGACGAGACGCACCTGCGTAAGATCGACGTGGAGCCGGTGCCCGGGAATACCCTCAATGTGCTGCAAATGCGCATTGACGAGATGAAAGAGACCAGCGGCAACCGCGACGTGTCCAGCGGATCGACCGGAGGCGGTGTGACGGCAGCCGCGGCCATTGCAGCCCTCCAGGAGGCGGGCAACAAGGGGAGCCGTGACATGATTAACGGCTCTTACCGGGCATACAAAAAGATGGGCTACATGATTCTGGAACTCATGCGGCAGTTCTACGACGAGCCGCGGTACTTTAGGATTTCCGCACCGAACGGTGCGGCGGAATATGTGGCCTTCAACAACGCCAATATGGGCAATCAGGTTGCTGTGCTGGACGAGTCCGGCCGGCCGTTGTACCGTAAGCCTATCTACGACATCAAGATCAGCGCACAAAAGCGCAGCGCAATCTCCCGAGAGGTGGAGAATCAACGCGCCACAGAGCTATACGGGGCCGGATTCTTTAACCCGGAGCGGGCGCAGGAGGCCATGATCGCCCTCGACATGATGGAGTTTGAGGGGAAAGACAAAGTGCTGGAAAAGGTCATGCAGGGCCAGACCCTCATGAACATGCTCCAGCAAATGAGCGCACAGATGCAGCAAATGGCGGCTATCATCCAGTCTACCACCGGCATTGCACAGCAGCCAACCGACGGATCTGGCGGAGGAGGAGGGAAAACGGCTGGCGGCTCCTCTTCCATCGGGGCAAAGACCAGTGACGCAATGACGAAGACCAGCACCCCGTATGCCCAGCAGCTTGCGTCAAGAGCGACACCTGATATGTCCAAGGCGAGACAAGGAGTGAGCGCACAGTGACAAAGATCACATGCTCCGGCCGTGGAGACAGATACTATCTCTCCGCGGTAGGGCACGCAGGGTATAACCCGGGGCAAGACATTGTGTGCGCTGGTGTATCGGCCATCCTGGAGTCACTGTCGATCTATCTCGACAACTGCGGAGACCACGCGAGGAACGCGCACCAAAAGCGAGAGCCCGGCCGCTTTGTATTGCGCTGTTCCGGCGACGAGGCGGTGGGAGAGGCATGGAAAATGGCCTGTCTCGGGCTCTTGTCCATCGCTGAGACATATCCATCCCACGTATCAGTCCAATTTGATCTGGAGGGCATGTAAAAAAATTTTTGAATCACTGTCGCAATCGGGCAAAACCCATGGTACAGTAAAATTGTCCCTGAGAAGCGCGAAGCACCCGAAGCAGGGAGACAGAGAACCACGGAGCCGAAAAAGCAGTTGCGCCTGCGGCGCAAGGTGTTTTTCGCGGAGTGGTGAGCAGTCGACCGTGGCGGAGGGAGCGGAGCGTGAGCCCCACAGTACTGCTTCTTTCTCCGTAGACCGCGGTATCAGTCCTCCCTGCTGATACCGCGGTCCCCACATATCGCCCATTGCCGCACGAGGCACAGGGCGAGACCAAACAGCCACACGGGGCTTTGTACCGCGGAGGAGGCAACTCTATGACCTGCGACGATATGAAACTGCGTAAGATCACCCTGGACCTCTTTGACGGAGGCGCAGCAGGGGACGGCGCGGCGGCTGGGACCAATGGCGACAACTCCGGCAGCAGCCAGCCGGAGAATACGGGCGGGGCCGATGGCCGGGAAGCTCCTGACGCCGGGGAGGAAAAAACACCTGAACAGCGCGCGGAAGAGTTCCGGGCACTGATTCGGGGCGACTACAAGGATCAGTTCGCAAAAGAGACTCAGGAGATCATCAACCGTCGATTCAAGGAGACCAAAACGCTCCAGGAGACCATCGAGGCGCAAAAACCCCTGCTGGATATGCTGGCCTCCAAGTATGGCGTTGACGCTGGGGACGTGGATGCAATCCGTCAGGCCCTGGAATCCGACGAATCAACCTGGGAGCGTGCAGCGGATGAGGCTGGTATGGACGTTGAGTCCTACAAGCGGCTGCACGCGGCGGAGGCTGAGCTTAACCGCATTCGCGAGGCTCAGCGGCAGAGCCTGAAAGAGCAGCTTGCCCAGCGTCAGCTGGGTGCCTGGATGCAGGCAGAACAGGAGCTGAAAGGGGAATATCCCGACTTCGACCTGAAGAAGGAGATGGAGAACCCTGCTTTTGTTTCCATGCTGAAAGCCGGCGCTCCCATGCGGAATGTCTATGAGTCTCTCCACATGAACGAGATCAAGGAAAAACTGGCGCAGACCGTGAAAAGCACGACCGAAAAGAGAGTGGTGGACAATATCCGGGCGAAAGGACAGCGGCCCTCTGAGGGCGGCAACTCCGCCGGAGTCTCCGTCTCATACGACGTGCATAAGCTGACGGCGAAAGACCGCGCGGAGCTTGCACGGCGCGCAGAGCGGGGAGAGCACGTTACATTCAGCTAAGCTCTCCCGGAAAGGAGAGAACATGTATAACAGCACCAACCTTGCTTTCAACCTGCGGCCGGTAAACCTGCGGCTGTTTGACGGCAACCCCAATACCAACGTCACCACCGACCTTACGGTGGAGATGAAGACCTACTATGATGATCGCCTGATCGACCTGGCGCAGCCTCTTCTGGTACATGACCAGTTCGGCCAGAAGCGGCCGATCCCCAAGAATGGCGGTAAAACCATTGAGTTCCGCAAGTACGCGCCTCTGACCAAGGCCACCACCGCCCTTACCGAAGGTGTGACTCCGGACGGCAAGAAGCTCTCCGTGTCCAAGATCGAGGCCACGGTCAAGCAGTACGGCGACTATGTGACCCTTTCTGACGTCCTGCTGCTGACCGCCATCGACAACAACCTGACCCAGGCTCAGAACCTGCTGGGCAATCAGGCTGGTATGACGCTGGACACCATCACCCGTGACATTCTGGTCACCGGTACCAACGTGCAGTATGCGGAGGGCCAGGTTTCCAGCCGGGCCGATCTGGTGGGCGGCGACGAGACCGCGGAGAACAACCACTACATGACCGTCAAGTGCATCAAGCTGGCTGTGCGGTCCCTGAAGAACCAGAACGCCCCCAAGATCAACGGAGACTACGTTGGCATCATCCATCCCGACATCGCCTTTGACCTTACGGAGGACCCCGAGTGGAAGTTCCCCCACCAGTATGTGGACACCGAGAACATCTACTCCGGCGAGATCGGCAAGATTGCTGGCGTCCGGTTTGTTGAGACCACGGAGGCCAAGAAGATCCCCAATGCCGGAAAGAACACGTCTTCCGGCAGCTCCGACCGAGATGTTTACTGCACTCTGGTTTTGGGCGACAACGCCTATGGCGTTACCGAGGTGACCGGCGGCGGCCTGGAGTTCATCGTGAAGCAGCTGGGCTCTTCCGGTACAGCCGACCCCCTGAACCAGCGCGCTACCGCTGGCTGGAAGGCCATTAAGACGGCGGAGATTCTGGTTGACCAGTACATGGTCCGTATCGAAACCACCTCCACCTTCAACGATCATCAGGCGAACTAAGAAGCGCGGAGCGCCCGGAGCAGGGAGACAGAGAACCACGGAGACCGGAAAACAGGCCGGGCGAGGCCCGGCGGCATTTCCGG
>OOBP01001403.1_pt1 | contig 10966 bp, 9 predicted proteins | sample 1671681 | NCBI WGS metagenome assembly OOBP01 (sample SAMN06348181, study PRJEB24527) | human gut metagenome
AATTTCCCATGGTCGCACCCCTCGCGGGGGGCGTGGATTGAAATTGATTGGGAGTGGCACAAACTGGGAGGAGGGCGCGGTCGCACCCCTCGCGGGGTGCGTGGATTGAAATTGTCAGAGTCTCTACTACATCTACCGGAGGGTCCTTGTCGCACCCCTCGCGGGGTGCGTGGATTGAAATGTTTTGCTTTTGAAATGCTTTTAAATGCTTTTCGGTCGCACCCCTCGCGGGGTGCGTGGATTGAAATTGGATGATTTATGAGATTGTTAAGACATTCCACAGTCGCACCCCTCGCGGGGTGCGTGGATTGAAATGGTAGTGGTTATAAATGCGCATGGCAACTGGCAGTCGCACCCCTCGCGGGGTGCGTGGATTGAAATCGGGTGTCTTGCGGATGGGGCGCATGATGCCCAGAGTCGCACCCCTCGCGGGGTGCGTGGATTGAAATGTCAGCGTGCGGATGTCCCGCCAGCGCGGCACGTGTCGCACCCCTCGCGGGGTGCGTGGATTGAAATAGGCGCAAGGGAATGTAAACACACAGCCCGCTTGTCGCACCCCTCGCGGGGTGCGTGGATTGAAATTGGACCGGGTGTCCAAACATCCACGGCTGCACCTCGTCGCACCCCTCGCGGGGTGCGTGGATTGAAATGTACATGTCACGCAACAGTGGGTGGATATCCTGGTCGCACCCCTCGCGGGGTGCGTGGATTGAAATTGTGTTTTGGGGAGCTCTGGCTGTGGGCAGCGTGAGTCGCACCCCTCGCGGGGTGCGTGGATTGAAATAAAGAATCCGCCTAGCATGATCCCTTTTGTGGGCGGTCGCACCCCTCGCGGGGTGCGTGGATTGAAATCTGACATTGGCTTGAGCCGTTGAGGTTCTGGTCGTCGCACCCCTCGCGGGGTGCGTGGATTGAAATTCCGCCGTCTTGGTGAGCACCACACCCACCCCCTGGTCGCACCCCTCGCGGGGTGCGTGGATTGAAATGGAACGCAGGCCGAGCGAGTACACACCAATAAGGAGTCGCACCCCTCGCGGGGTGCGTGGATTGAAATAGTGAGAAATACGACATCACCAAGCATCCCCGGTATAAGTCGCACCCCTCACGGGGTGCGTGGGTTGAAATCAGCGGCTGGACCGCGGCCACATGGAGTATGTCTGTCGCACCCCTCGCGGGTGCGTGGATTGAACTGTCTTACAGGGGCGCCTGGTCAGTTTGCAGGAGACGCCGCATAGGGGCGCGGGTCGATTCAAATTTTCACCCCGCGCCCCTGCTGTTTGCGTTTCTTTTCGTTGACTGGTATAGTAGGGAATGATATAATAGGATGATTATGACAAAAACTATGGTGGGAAGATCATATTATGTGGATTTCAAGTGACTGGAAGGACTATGAGCTGCTGGACTGCGGCGGCGGCGAGCGTCTGGAGCGCTGGGGCAAGTATCTGTTGGTGCGGCCCGATCCTCAGGCCATCTGGCGTCCGGAGGGGCGGCATCCCGGATGGCGGAGGCACGACGCCCGGTACCAGCGCGCCTCCACCGGAGGGGGCCAGTGGGTCAAGAAGGAACTGCCCCAGCGCTGGACATTGGGTTACAAGGGGCTGACCCTCAACATCAAGCCTATGAACTTCAAGCACACCGGCGTCTTTCCGGAGCAGGCGGCCAACTGGGATTTCGCCATGGAGCGCATCCGTTCCGCCGGGCGGCCCATCCGGGTGCTCAACCTCTTTGCCTACACCGGCGCGGCCTCGGTGGCCTGCGCGGCGGCGGGAGCCGCCGTGTGCCACGTGGACGCGGCCAAGGGCATGGTGAGCTGGGCGCGGGAGAACGCGGCCTCCTCCGGCCTGTCCGACGCGCCCATCCGCTGGATCGTGGACGACTGCGCCAAGTTCGTGGAGCGGGAGATCCGCCGGGGCCGCCGGTACGATGCAGTCATCATGGACCCCCCCTCCTACGGCCGGGGTCCCTCCGGCGAGATCTGGAAGCTGGAGGAGAACCTCTTCCCTTTTGTGGAACTGGTAGCCGGGGTGCTCTCGGACGAACCCCTGTTTTTCCTCATTAACTCCTATACTACGGGGCTAGCCCCCTCGGTACTGACCTACCTGCTGGAGACTCTGGTAGCCCGCCGGTACGGCGGCCGCACCGAGAGCCAGGAGCTGGGCCTGCCCGTCACCGCCACCGGCCTGGCCCTCCCCTGCGGGGCTTCGGGCCGCTGGACCGCCGAATAAGGAGTGATGTGCTATATGAACCATGCAATCATTCAAACAGAGGGGCTCCGCTTCGCCTATGCGGAGGAGGGGGCGGTCAACCCCTTTGTGCTGGACGGGGTAAGCCTGGACATCGAGGAGGGCTCCTTCGTGGCTGTGCTGGGGCACAACGGCTCCGGCAAGTCCACCCTGGCCAAGCACCTGAACGCCATCCTGCTGCCCTCCGGCGGCAAAGTCTACGTGGACGGCATCGACACCGCCGACGAGGATAAACTGCTGGACATCCGCCGCACCGTGGGCATGGTATTCCAGAACCCGGACAACCAGATCGTTGCCAACGTGGTGGAGGAGGACGTGGCCTTCGCCCCTGAGAATCTGGGGGTGCCCCCGGCGGAGATCCGCCGGAGGGTGGACGACGCCCTCAAGGCCGTGGGCATGTACGAGTACCGGGAGCACGCCCCCCACCTGCTCTCCGGCGGACAGAAACAGCGGGTGGCCATTGCCGGTGTCATCGCTATGGCGCCCCGCTGCATTGTGCTGGACGAGCCCACCGCCATGCTGGACCCCATCGGCCGGGCGGAGGTCATGAAGACCATCCGTGAGCTCAACCGCTCCTCCGGCGTGACGGTAGTGCTCATCACCCACCATATGGACGAGGCCGCCCAGGCCGACCGGCTGGTGGTCATGGCCAAGGGCCGGGTGGTGGCCGACGGCACCCCCCGGAAGGTCTTTCAGCGGGTGGAGGAGTTGAAGGCCGTGGGCCTCACTGTCCCCGAGACCACCGAGCTGCTGTGGCAGCTCCGGCAGGCGGGGGTGGACGTTCCTCTGGACGCACTGAGCGACGAGGAATGTGCCCAGGCGCTCTTTGATCTGCTGCAAACACGGGCGTGACCTGCGGGCATGCACCAAATGATAAAGGAATGAAGCCATTGGAACCGATCATTCAGACGGAGCGCCTGAGCCACATCTATTCCGCCGGCACCCCCTTTGAACACGGGGCCCTGGTGGACGTGGACTTTACCGCCTACCGCGGGGAGTACCTGGGCATCATCGGCCACACCGGCTCGGGCAAATCCACCCTCATCCAGCACCTCAACGGGCTGCTCAAACCTACCTCCGGCCGCGTCCTCTTCGAGGGCCGGGATATCTGGGAGAGCAAGGAGCGCACCCGCCAAACCCGCTTCCAGGTGGGACTGGTGTTTCAGTACCCGGAGTACCAGCTCTTTGAGGAGACCATCTATAAGGATATCGCCTTCGGCCCTAAAAACATGGGGCTGGACGAGAGGGAGGTCGACCGCCGGGTGCGCGAGGCCGCCCAGTTTGTTGGGTTGCGGGAGGACATGCTGGAAAAATCCCCCTTCGAGCTGTCCGGCGGACAAAAGCGCCGGGTCGCCATCGCCGGCGTTATTGCCATGGAGCCCTCCGTGCTCATACTGGACGAGCCCACCGCCGGCCTGGACCCAGTTGGCGTGGCGTCCATCCTGGGCAACATCCACGACTATCACACGGCCAAAAACGCCACTATCATCATCGTTTCCCACTCCATGGAGGAAGTGGCCCGGACGGTGGACCGGCTGGTGGTGATCAACGACGGCCGGATTCCCTTCTCCGGCGCGCCCCGGGAGGTCTTTGCCCACGGGGACGAGCTGGAGGCCATGGGCTTGGGCGTGCCCGCCATGACCCGGGTGTTCCACCGCCTGCGGGCCATGGGCGTGGACATCGACCCGTCGGTCTACACCACGGAGCAGGCCAGAGACGCCGTCCTGGCCAAGCTGGCCCGTGCCGGTCAGCAGAAGCAGTCTGCTTCCGGCGAAAGGGGGGCGGTGTAAGTGGCATTGAAGGACATTACCCTGGGCCAGTACTTCCCAGGCAACACCCTGCTTCACCGGCTGGACCCCCGCACCAAGCTGCTCTTTACCGTGGCCTATATCGTGGCTCTGTTTCTGGCCAAGCATGTGTTGGGCTATGCGGTTCTCTTCGTCCTGCTGGCGGTGCTGATCGCCGTGTCCAAGGTGGGCATCAAGAGCATCCTACGGGGGATGAAGCCTATTTTGATCATCGTCATTATCACCGGCCTGCTCAACCTGTTCTACACCCGGGGCGAGGGAGCGCCGCTGGTCTCCTTCTGGATCTTTACCATCTATCCGGAGGGCATCTGGGCGGCGGTGTTTATGGTGCTACGCATCGCCATGCTCATCACCTGCACCTTCCTGCTGACCTATACCACCTCCCCCATCCTGCTCACCGACGGCCTGGAAAAACTGATGGGACCGCTGAAAACCCTCCATGTGCCGGTGCATGAGCTGTCCATGATGATGTCCATCGCCTTGCGCTTCATCCCTACCCTCATCGAGGAGACGGATAAGATCATGTCCGCTCAGAAGGCCCGCGGCGCCGACTTCGATACCGGCAACCTGCTCCAGAAGGCCAAAGCCCTGGTGCCCCTGCTGGTACCCCTGTTCATTTCTGCCTTCCGCCGGGCCGACGAGCTTGCCATTGCCATGGAGTGCCGCTGCTACCACGGCGGAGAGGGCCGCACCCGCCTGCGCCAGCTCAAGCTAAAGGGCATCGACATCGCCGCTCTGGTCTTCGCGGTGCTTCTGTGTGTCGGCATCGGCGTGCTGCGGCACTTTGGACTTTAAGAAAAAAATAATGGGATTTTAAAGCTTTATGAGAAATATTGCGCTACGCTTGATGTATGTGGGGACGGCCTATCACGGCTGGCAGGTTCAAAAGAACGCCGTCACCGTGGCGGAGACGCTGGAACACTCCCTGGCCTCGGTGGTGGGCCACCCGGTCAAATGTACCGGCGCGGGCCGCACTGACGCCGGCGTGCACGCGGAGACCTATATCGCCAATTTCCGCACCTCCTCCCGTATCCCCTGCGACCGGATTCCCCTGGCGGTGAACACCCGGCTGCCCGATGACATCGTGGTGATAAAGGCTACCGAGGTGCCCGACGGCTTCAACGCCATCGGCTCCTGCCTGAAAAAGGAGTACACTTACCGCATCTACAATTCCCACATACGGAACGCATTTTACGTCAACCGCGCCTGGTTCTATCCCAAACACCTGGACGAGACTGTGATGCAGCGTGCGGCCTCCCACTTTGTGGGTACCCACGACTTCGCGGCTGTTCGGAGCGTCGGCACCGAAACCCGCACCACCGTGCGCACGGTTCACTACTTTAATATCTCCCGCAGCGGAGAACTGATCGAGTGCCGGGTGTGCGCCGACGGCTTTCTCTACAACATGGTGCGCGCCATGGTGGGCACTTGTGTCTACGCCGCCGACGGCAAATTCTCCCCCGATGACGTGCCCGCCATTCTGGAAGGCCGCAACCGCACCGCCGCCGGGCCTACTGTACCCGCCGGGGGGCTCTATATGACCAAACTGTGGTATCAGGAGGACGTCCTATAGCTCACTCTCCTGCCCTTATGTGAACTCTGGAGGTATTTCTATGCCTGCTGCACTGTGGTTCGCCATCGGCGCCGCCATCCTCTGCGCCATAACGTCAGTCTATTTGGGAACGAAAAAATAATTCTATTGCAGGGCCTGCACAAGCGCCCCTTTTATCTGTGCCGCTTATGCCTCTGCCGCATGAAATCCATGAAGGAGCATAGAATGGAAGATATCAACGGCAGCCGTCCCAACGCCGCCCCCAAACCCAAAAAGCGCCCCAACCGTTTTGTCCGGTTCCTGGCCTTTCTGGTGACACTGGCCCTGATGGTGGGCGCGGTCGCCCTGGTGGCCAACTATGACAAGCTGAATTTTGACTTCATCAAGCGCTGGTTCTCCTACCGCACCTTGGCGCGCAACGACAGCGGACAGGCGGAGTCCTTTCATTTTGTTGGGGACTCCTCCAACGCCTTTGCCGTCGTGGACGGAGATCTTCTGGTCTGCTCCCCCAACACCATCCGGCTGTATTCGGGCAGCGGTCAGGCCTTTGTGGATCAGGCCGTTTCCATGACAAATCCTGTGGTCAGCACCGCAGGCGGCACCGCTCTGGTCTATGATGCCGGCGGCCGGGAGCTCTTTGTCTACTCCGGTCGGGAGGAGGTCTTTTCCCTCACCCAAGAGGACGGCCAGGCCCTCCTGTCCGCCGATGTGAACCAGAACGGCTGGCTGGCCGTCACCAGCCAGGAGAGCGGGCACAAGGGCTCAGTGACGGTCTACGACAACAGCTACAGTCCTCTGGTGCGCTTCAGCCTGTCCAACCGTTTTGTGATGGACGCCGCCGTTGCCCCGGACAACAAATCGGTGGCTCTGCTCACCATCGGCCTTACGGACGGTAATTTTGAGAGCCGGGTGGACCTCTATCGCCTGGACCGCACGGAGGAGGAAACGGAGCCGGACTGGACCTGCCCGGTGGGCAACAACGCGATTCTTGATCTGCGCTGGACCAGCAGCGGCATTTGGGCCCTGGGTGAGTCCGGGCTCTATATTGTCTCCGGGGACGGCGTGCTCTCCGGCTCCTACGACTACGGGGGGCGCTACCTGAAGGCCTTTTCCCTGGACGGGGACGGCACCGCCTCCCTCCTGCTGGGGAAATACCGGGCGGGCAGTACGGCGGAGCTGCTCACCATAAACGCTTCAGGTGAGCTGGCCGCTGCCCTCCCCGTAGAGGAGCAGGTACTCTCTCTCTCCGCTGCCGGGCGGTATGTCGGCGTACTCACCGCCGACCGGCTGGATATCTACAGCCAGGATCTGGAGCTCTATAACACCCTGAACGGCACACAGAACGCACAAAAGGTTTTACAGCGCTCCGACGGCAGCGCCATGCTCATTGACAGCACCACCGCCCGCCTCTATGTCCCTCAATAAATTCGGAGGAAAACCCTATGGCTTATCTGATTGCTGACGGCCTGATTCTGGCCGTGCTGCTGCTCTTCGCCCTGGTGGGCGCCCACCGGGGGTTCATCCTGTCCCTGTGCGGTCTGCTGGCCGTGCTGGTGGCTTTTGTGGGCGCCAGCTTCGCCGCCCGCACTCTCTCTCCTATGGTGGCGGATGCCTTAGAGCCCAAATTCGCCTCGGCCATCGAGGAACAGCTCAACGCCTCCATCCAGCAGCAAGTGGCGGAGGAGGGCTCCGCTGCCCTGTCCCCCGACGACGTGCCTCTGGACGGGGTACTGAACGCCCTGCGGGAGATGGGCTTTTATGAAACCCTGATCAACACCGTGGACAAGGCCGTGGAGAACGGAATGACCTCCGTGGCCGCGAGCGCGGCCGCCGCAGTTGCGGCTGCCATCGCCCAGTCCGCCGCCTACCTGATCCTCTTTCTGCTGGGCTTCGCCCTCATTCTCATTGCCTGGAAGTTGATCAGCCATGCCCTGGATCTGGTGGCGCGGCTGCCCGGACTACATTTCCTGAACAAGACCTGCGGCGCGCTGTTTGGCCTGGTGCAGGCCTGCGTCCTTCTGTTTGTGGCGGCCTGGCTGCTGCAATTCTTCGGGCACGTACTGCCTGAGTCCCTGGTAAACCAAACCCACCTGCTGAAATTCTTCATGACTACCAATCCCCTCTCCCTGCTCAGCGGCCTGTAATCCCGCCCTAAACCAAAGAAAATCAGGTGAAGCTCCTATGTCCATCCCAAACCTTCTCTCCCTCCTCCGGCTAGTACTGGTGCCGGTCTTTGCCGTCGTCTTCTTTCAGCCCGCTCCAGACGCTCATCGCTGGGCGGTGCTGATCTATTTAACCGCCTTCCTCACCGATGTAGCTGACGGCTGGATCGCCCGGCACTTCAACCAGATCACCAAGCTGGGGCGGATTCTGGACCCTCTGGCGGACAAGCTGATGACCTTTACGGTCATTATCTGCATCACCGCCGACGGCATCATCCCTCTGTGGGCGGTCGTCGTCTTTTTCCTAAAAGAGCTGACCATGGCCATCGGCGGCTATCTCATGTACCAGAAACTGGGTGATGTGATCTCCTCCAACTGGCTGGGCAAGACCTCCACCGGCGTCTTTTTCGTGGTCTGCGCCGCGCTGGTGCTCTTCCCTGCCATCCCACGCCCCTGGGCCACTGGACTGATCTCCTTTGCCCTGGCCCTCACTCTGGCCGCCCTGTGCAGTTATATCTTCCAGTACCGGAAGGCTTTAAAGAAAAGAAAACAGGCGTGATTCATACGCAGTTCATAATTTCGAATTAGAATCATTTCTCTGAGGGGACTATTCTCCCCTCCAAAGGAGCTGAATACAAATGCAACCCACACTTTGTTCCAGATGCCATAAAAATGTGGCCGTGATCTTTATCCAGAAGATGGAGGGCGGGACCACCAAAAGCGAGGGCCTCTGCCTCAAGTGCGCGAAGGAAATGGGCATCAAGCCCGTGGAAGATATGATGCAGAAGATGGGCATCAGTGACGAGGATCTGGAGGGCCTGACCAATGAGATGATGTCCGCCTTCGGCGGCGCCGAGGGCATGGAGGGCCTGATGTCCGCGGAGGAGGCCGACGAAGACGAGGAGGACGAGGGCAAAACCGCCACCTTCCCCTTCCTCAACAAGCTCTTTGGCTCGGCTCAAAGCCCCCAGGCCCAGCCCCCTGAGCGGGAGCAGCCCCGCGCCGAGCGCGGAGACAAGGACAAGAAGGGCGAAAAGCAGCCCAAGCGCAAGTTTTTGGAGAATTACTGCATCTCCCTGACTCAGAAGGCCGCTGACGGCAAGCTGGACCGCATCATCGGCCGGGACGAGGAGATCCAGCGCACCATCCAGATCCTCAACCGCCGCCAGAAGAACAACCCCTGTCTGATCGGTGAGCCCGGCGTGGGCAAGACCGCCATTGCGGAGGGGCTGGCCCAGAAGATCTACCAGCGGGACGTACCCTACAAGCTGCTGGACAAGGAGGTCTACCTGCTGGATCTCACCGCCCTGGTGGCGGGCACCCAGTTCCGCGGCCAATTTGAGAGCCGCATGAAGGGTCTCATCGAGGAGATCAAGAAGCTGGGCAACATCATCCTGGTCATCGACGAGGTGCACAACATCGTGGGCGCCGGCGACGCCGAGGGCTCCATGAACGCCGCCAACATTCTCAAGCCCGCCCTGAGCCGGGGCGAGATTCAGGTCATTGGCGCCACCACTCTCACCGAGTACCGCAAGTACATTGAGAAGGACTCCGCCCTGGAGCGGCGTTTCCAGCCTGTCATGGTGGAGGAGCCCTCCATCGACGACTCCATCAGGATCATTCAGGGTATCGCCCCTTACTACGAGAAGTACCACTTTGTCTCCATTTCCCCCGAGATGTGCCGCCTGGCCGTGACCATGAGCGAGCGGTACATCACCGACCGTTTCCTGCCCGACAAGGCCATCGACCTCATTGACGAGGCCTGCTCCGACGTCAACCTCCACAACAAGACCTTGGCCCGGGAGGTGGAGGTGAAAAAGGAGCTGGAGGCCCTGGAAAAAGAGCGGGAAAACCTGATGGTGGAGGCCAACGACCGGGACTACAAGCGGCAGACCACCCTCAAGAACAATGAGCAGCGGCAGACCGAGATCCGCCGGGAGCTGAACAAGCTGACCGCCGAGCACGACTCCCTCATGGGCAACCCCGCCACCACCGAAGCCCTGGCGGCCAACGAGCAGCGGCAGTCCAACTTCCGCAGGGAGCTGGAAAACCTGGCCGGAGAGCGGGAGAAGCTCCTCTCCGACGAGGGCAGCAGCCGTGACTATGAGCGGCTGGCCTCCATCAAGAGCCGGGAGATCCAGCTTCAGGACGAGCTGAACAAGCTGGAGGCCCAGAGCGCCCCCCCTCTGACGGTAGAGCATCTGGCCCGTGTGATCGAGCTTTGGACCAAGATCCCCGCCAGCCAGATCCAGGAGGCCGAGTATGAGCGCCTGGCCAAGCTGGAAGACCGGCTGAAGGAGCACCTCATCGGTCAGGACGAGGCGGTTCACGCCGTGGCCGCCGCTGTCCGCCGTGGCCGGGTGGGCATCGCCTCCAAGCGCAAGCCCGTGTCCTTCATCTTTGTGGGCTCCACCGGCGTGGGCAAGACCGAGCTGGTCAAGCGGCTGGCCATGGACATGTTCCACTCCCCCGAATCCCTTATCCGACTGGACATGAGCGAGTTCATGGAGAAGTTCGCCGTCAGCCGCATCATCGGCTCTCCCCCAGGCTATGTGGGCTACGACGAGGCGGGCCAGCTCACCGAAAAGGTGCGCCGCAAGCCTTACTGCGTCATTCTGTTTGACGAGATTGAGAAGGCCCACCCCGACGTGCTCAACATTCTGCTTCAGATTCTGGATGACGGCCACATCACCGATGCCCAGGGCCGAAACGTGAACTTCGAAAACACGGTTATTGTCATGACCTCCAACGCAGGCAGCGACGCACGCACTTCCGCCGGCTCCGTGGGCTTCGGCCGCACCGCCGACCAGCAGGGCAGGGAGCGGGCCATGAAGGCCCTGGAATCCTTCCTGCGGCCCGAGTTCATCAACCGCGTGGACGAGATCGTCTACTTCAACAAGCTCACCGAGGACAACTTCAAGGCCATTGCCGCCATTATGCTCCGTGAGCTCCAGGACGCGCTGAAGGAGAAGGGCATCACCTTCACCTGGGACGACGCGCTGCTGGACTACCTGGTGAAGAAGTCCTACTCCATGACCTACGGCGCCCGCAATCTGCGCCGCCAGATTCAGAAGGATCTGGAGGACGACATCGCCACCAAGCTCATCGACAGCTACCTCCATCCCATCCAGAGCATCCATGCCTCCGCCGACGGAGAGCACCCGGTGCTCACCGCCGAATAAATCCAAAAAAGCGACCCGG
>OOBP01001409.1_pt1 | contig 10900 bp, 5 predicted proteins | sample 1671681 | NCBI WGS metagenome assembly OOBP01 (sample SAMN06348181, study PRJEB24527) | human gut metagenome
CCCCCCCTGCCGTTCCATGCTCTGTGTAAGCAGCAATTCTCTCCTGTTGAAAATCGTCAGCATTTCCCCCAGCCCCTTTCGCTTTTTTTCATTTTATCATATCCCCCTCCAAAAGAAAAAGCCATTTTCCACCGTTTCGATAGAAAATGACTTTTTTTACTTATTCCTCAAAATGCAGTACGCCTACATAAGGCAGATTTCTATATTTCTGGGCATAATCCAGACCATACCCCACCACGAAGGCATCGGGAATCGTAAAGCCTGTATAGTCCGCCTTGATATCCACCACGCGGCAGTCAGGCTTATCCAGCAATGTCACCAGCTTCAGCTTTTTGGGGTTTCTGCTGATAAGAAGCTCCTTCAGCTTTTTCAGCGTTCTGCCGGTGTCAATGATATCCTCTACAATCAGCACGTTCTTGCCTGTAATATCCGCATCCAGATCCATCTTGATATTGATATTGCCGGAGCTTTCCGTGCTGTTGCCGTAGCTGGAAACGCTCATGAAATTCATGGTAACGGGCATCTTCATTTTCTTTGCCAGATCCACGATGGTCACAACTGCGCCCTTCAGCGCACAAACCAGCTCCACCTGCTCATCTCCAAACTCCTGATATAATTCATCCGCCAGCTCTGCCATTCTCCGGTCAATCTGTTCCGCAGAAAGCAATACCTCGATTCTCTCTTTCATTCCTGTACCCTCCGTATTTGAATCCATACTTTTCGGTCGGTCTGTTCATCCGCGCCAAAGGCTTTCTTCAGCCGCGGCACCCAAATCACCGTATCCCCTGCCACAAATAAGGGATATCTCTCCCGTTCGGCTCTGGGAATCTTTGCATCAATGAACAGCTCCTTGATTTTTTTCCTGCCCCTTCGCAGAGGAATCACATCCCCCTGCCTGCGCGTGCGGCAGAAAAGTGTATGCCCTATTTTATCATAATCAAATACATTCGTACAGGTTTCGGCAGAAATTTCAACTTTTTTTTCATCCAGAGAGACCAGAACAGCAATGCCCGCTTCGGGAATGAAGATTTCCTCCTCCATAGGCAGGGCATAGCAGAACCCTCTTGGCGCATCTGCTGCCCTTCGGGAAAGCACCAGTGTGCCATATCGGTTTTCTGCACGCAGTCCTTCGGGAAAATCAAGCTGTTTCCCGCTTTCCTTCCGAAGCAAATCCTCTAACGCCGCAAGCTGCTTTGCGGAAATATCCTTTTTCTGAAACTGCCCCACCGCCTGCCGCAGGATGCGCCGCCGCATGGCAGGATGAAGCACATTTAGCCCTTCTATGGAAAGAGAAACCTCCTCAGGCAAGGAGGGCAGCTGTACCTCCTTCCAAAAAAGTGCCGTCTGCTGCTCCAGAAAATCCTCCTCCTCTGCCAAAAGAGAAGCCGTTTTTGCAATATGCCCCACCGCCTGCGGATTGATTTCCTCCAGAATCGGCAAAACGCGCAGCCGCAGCTTATTTCGGGTATAGGCTTCCTCTCGGTTTGTGGCATCCTCTCGCCACCCCAGTCCGTTTTCCCTGCAATAGTCCTCGATTTCCTCTCGGTCGCAGAACAGCAGAGGGCGGCAGATATTCTCTCTGACGGGTGCCATGCCTGCAAGCCCCTTCAGTCCTGTCCCTCTGCAAAGCCGCATCAGAACGGTTTCCGCCTGATCTCTTCGGTGGTGCGCCACGGCAATGAAGCCATCCTCGCCTGCCGTCTGCCGAAAGGCGGCATAGCGCAGAAGCCGCCCCGTTTCTTCCTCGCCAAGCCCACGCGCCTTCGCCTCCGCACGCACATCATAGTGCTTTACGATACAGGGAATCCCCAAATCGGCGCAGAAGCCTTCCGCAAAACGAGCGTCCTCGTCTGCCGCTGCTCCGCGCAGGCCATGGTGGATATGTACCGCGGTGAGGGAATCCCATGCAAATTCCTTTTGCAGGCTATGCAGAACGTGGAGCAGTGCAACGGAATCCGCTCCACCCGAAAGCCCAATCACAAGCCTTGCGCCCTTCGGCACCATCTGAAATTGTCGCAGTGTGTTTCGTACCTTTTTCCGCATGTTCGTCTCCTTCTCGGAATCCTCTTTTTCCCCGAAAATTCCTCTTGTCCATTACTCTACACGATTGCGAAAAAAAAGACAACCCCACTTAGTCTCAATTTATACCTGCTTCTGCCAGAATCGTCCGGCAAGAACGGTCATATCGTCCCGCCTGCCGTCCCTGCGCTCCTTTTTTGCCTCCTGCAAAATATATTCCGCCGCGTCCTGCGGGTTTGACATCGGGAAGGCGGTCAGCTTCGCCTTGAGCCATGCGCCCGTCTGCTCCTCGCCGCCGAGGGCATCGGTAATCCCATCCGTCACCATCAGAATCATGTCCCCATCCTTGAGGCGCATTTCATTTTTCTCCGGCTCTACCTGCTTGAGGATGCCCGCAGGCAGCGTCACCGCACGCAGAGAGATGATGCGGTCTCTCCGCCAGATAAACGATGCCACCGCGCCCAGCTTGATGAATTCGGCATGCCCGTCAAAAAGGTTCACATGGCAGATATCGAGGGTCGCATAGGCCTCCTCTCCCCTGCGCAGCAGAAGCGCAGAATTGATCATCCGCACCGCAAGCGTGCGGTCAAAGCCTGCCTCTGTGAATTGCTCCAGAAGCTCAATGGCAATGCGGCTTTCCTTCGCCGCCGCAGCCCCCGTTCCCATGCCGTCGGAAAGGGCAAGCAGGGCGTTGCCCCGTTCCGTTTCCAGAAATGCCGCCGCATCTCCTGTCGGCCTTCCTTCCTCCGCAGGGGCATAAACCGCCGCCGTCGTGAGGGAAAAGGCAGGTGCCTCCCGAAACAGCAGGCTGCATTCCCTCCCCTTCGCATCCACCGAGCAGGTGCCCTCCTCCAGCAAAATCATGGGGCAGCCCATCGTTTTTCTGACCAGCGGCAAAACCTTATCCTTGCAGCTGCCCTTTCCGCCGCAGGCAGGCAAAACCACCCTCACCTGCTTGCGCCGATGGGTCTTTTCCTCTGTAATGATGACCTCCTTCGGGGAAAGCCCCTGCTTTTTCAGCGCATGGCGCAGCTCCTTTTCTGCGCCCTCCAGAAAAATACAGTTCAGCTCCATCTGCCCCGAAAGGGATTCCATAATTTCTCCCACCGCCAGAAGCTGTTGTCCGACCAGCTCGCGGCACTCCCTCAGGCGGCTTGTCCATAAGCAGTCCCTTCTGTACAGTCCATACACCTCATTTATGGTGTCCACAAGGATGTCCACTCTTGGACAGGTGTCCGCAAATTCCTGCGGCAAATCGGATGCCCGAAACCGACCCAGACTGTCGCAGTGAGAAAGTGCGGCGAAGGTCATGCCATAGGTTTTGTATAAATCCTCCTCCCAGCAGAAATGCGCCAAACCGCAGTCCTGGCAAGCCTTTCCCGCAATGGTATCAACCAGCCTTGCAATCTCGCCCCTGTCCTTTCGTTCCCCCTCCCGAACAAAGGTTTTCGCCAAAGCATCAAATGCCGCGGATACGCCCAGAAGCTTCTCCTCCGTCAGCTCCTTCATTTTTGTATACCTGTCTTGGGGGCCTTCTGTTTCCCGCAGACCGCCGTATTTTTCCAGCAAAGCCTTGGGGAACAGGGAAAACAGCAGCGCCCCGCTTATCAATCCTCCTATCCAAATCGGGTTCAGCAACGTCATATCTATGTAAAACAGAAAAATGCAGGGGGCTAGCAGCATTGCAAGGGCAGAGGCCAACCTGCCCAGATCTCTCATGCAGCCCGCCAACATTCCCCCTAAAGCGAGGGCAGCGAAAAGAGGCAGCTCAGCACCGCCGGAAAGCAGCAGAAGAAGCCCCAGAAACACACCGGCAGCCGCACCGCCGCCAATCCCCTCCTGCCTTGCGGCAAGAAGCAGAAAAAACGCCGATGCCATCGGCAGCAGAAATGCGCCGATCGGGCGGTTTTGCAGGGACGCAAGCCCTGCCAGAACGCCCCCTGCCAAAAGCAGGAGCGAAAGCATTTCCTCTCCGGAGGGAATCACAGCTTTCCCATGCTCCAGCAGAAGCACCACGCCCTTCTGCACCAGATAGCTGATGCCGAGCGTCAGCGCGCCCTCCACGGCGGCAATGGCAAAATAGAACCCCAGCCCCTGTCGGCTGACGGCAAAAAAGATACCTGCCAGCACCGAAGCAAAGGTGCCGAGAAGGGCCTTCTTTCCCATTTCCTGCCGTTCCAAAAAACGCCCCAGCGTCAGCTGAATGGCAAGCGCCGCCGCAAGCCCTGCGCCTGTTTTCAGCGGTGCATGGGCAAATGCCCCCAGCCCGACCGCAAGCCAGACCGCCCCAAAGAGCCACCCCTCCCCGAAAAAGGCGGAAAGATAGGCAAGCCCCATCGGGCGCAGCAGCCCCATCAGCTCAATCCTGCCCCAGAACAGCCCTATCAGGCAGAAGCCGCCGCCCTGCAGCAGGGTCTTCCACGGAAACGGCTTTTTCGGCTCCTTTTTCGGCAGGAGCATTTTGCCGAAGCGCGGTGTCTGTTCCGTATATTCCAATGTGATTTCTGTCTTTTCCATACTGCTTCCCTCCATACGCCCATTCTAAACAAACAGAACCGCTTTTTTTGTCAAAACGGGGCGAGGGCAGAAAGAAAGTTTCGACAAAAGCCGCTACGCTTCATCCGCAGCGCATAACGCCTTCTATGCAGACGCAAAAAGGGTATCTCCTCTCGGAGATACCCTTTCTTTATATGCTTTCTGTTTTCAATTTACTTCATCTGTTCTGCAACGATTTCCTTTGCTTTTTCCAGTGCATCGGCAATCTTTGCTGCGTCCTTGCCGCCTGCCTGTGCCATATTGGGGCGACCGCCGCCGCCACCGCCGCAGACTGCCGCTGCCGCTTTGATGATATTGCCTGCATGTGCGCCCTTCTTCACAGCATCATCGGTTGCCATTGCCATCAGGCTTACCTTGCCGCCTGCTGCGCCTGCCAGAACGATTACGCCGCTGCCAAGCTTATTTTTCAGCTGATCGCCAAGGGTACGCATTGCGTTGGCATCCATATCCTTGACCTCTGCCGCAAGCACTGCCACGCCGTTGATATCAACCTTCTTGCTCAGCATCTCATCCGCAGCGCCGCCTGCCATTTTTGCTTTCAGCTTTTCCAGCTCCTTGGAAAGCTCCTTCTGCTCTGCCAAGAGCTGTTCCACTCTTGCCACCAGCTTATCGGGAGAGGTTTTCACCATCTGTGCCAGTGTGCGCACCTCATCCTCCTGTGCCTGATAATGCAGGAGTGCGCCTTCGCCTGTCAGTGCCTCAATACGTCTGACACCTGCGGCAACGCCGTTTTCGGAAACAATTTTAAAGGAACCAACCTGTGCCGTATTTTTCAGATGTGCGCCGCCGCAAAGCTCAACGCTGTAGCCGCCCATATCAACCACGCGCACGATATCGCCGTATTTCTCGCCAAAGAGCGCCATTGCGCCCTTCTCTCTTGCTGCATCAATGCTCATTTCCTCTGCGATGATGGGATAGCTTGCGAAGATAGCTTCATTGACCAGTCTTTCCACCTCTTTGATTTCCTCCGGTGTCATAGCGGTGAAATGGGTGAAGTCAAAACGCAGTCTATCTGCGCTGACATAGGAGCCGGACTGCTCAACATGTGTCCCCAGAACGGTTCTCAGTGCCTTCTGCAGCAGGTGGGTTGCGGAGTGGTTTCTTGCGGAAGCCATTCTGTGCTTTTTGTCGATTTCTGCACAGGCAATATCGCCAACGGTAACGGAGCCTTCCTCTACCACACCCTGATGCGCGATTTTGCCGCCGATTACCTTCATGCAGTTTGTTACCTTAACTACGCCGTTTGCGGTTTTAATGATACCATGATCGCCAACCTGACCGCCGCTTTCTGCGTAGAAGGGGGTTCTGTCAAGGAATACCACAACGGAATCCTCCGCCTGTGCGCCATCTGCAACGGCATCATTTGCAACCAGAGCAACGATTTTTGCATCTGCTACGGTATCCACATCATAGCCTGCGAATTTTGTTTCCAAATCGGTAGGCAGCTCATCGTATACGGTTACGGCTGCGCCCATGTAGCCCTCGCCGCCTCTTGCCTTACGCGCACGATCCTTCTGTGCCTGCATTTCCTTCGCAAAGGCCTCCTCATCCACGCGCATGCCTGCTTCTTCCAGAATTTCCTTTGTCAGATCAACGGGGAAGCCATAGGTATCATACAGGCGGAAGGATTTTTCGCCGCTCATCACGGTTTCGCCTGCGGCTTTCATTTCCTCCATATCCTCCTTGAGGATTTCCATGCCCTTATCAATGGTCTTATAGAAGCTGTTCTCCTCGATGGAAAGAATCTTAAAGATATAATCCTGCTTATCCACCAGCTCGGGATATGCTTCGCCGCTGCAGGTGATAACAGCCTTGGAAAGCTCTGCCAAAAATTCACCCTGAATGCCCAAAAGCTTGCCATGGCGCGCCGCACGACGCAGCAATCTTCTCAATACATAGCCGCGCCCTTCATTGGAGGGCAGAACGCCGTCTGCGGTCATGATTGTAACGGAGCGGATATGGTCTGTAATGATACGAACGGAAACATCAATCTTGTGCTCCTTGCCATACTCCACGCCTGCCTTCTGACAAACCACATCGCGGATATATTTTACGGTATCCACATCGAAAATGGAATCTACGCCCTGCATGATGGTTGCCATACGTTCCAGACCCATGCCGGTATCTACGTTTTTATGCTCCAGCTCGGTATAGGTGCCGTCCTCATGCGCATCGAACTGTGTCAAAACCAGATTCCAAAATTCCATGTATCTGTCGCAGTCACAGCCAACGCCGCAGGTGGGGCTGTTGCAGCCATATTCGGGGCCGCGGTCATAATAGATTTCCGTACAGGGACCACAGGGGCCTGTACCATGCTGCCAGAAGTTATCCTCCTTGCCAAGCTTCTTGATTCTGTCCCAAGGCAGACCAACCTTTTCATGCCAGATTTCGCCTGTTTCGTCATCCTCCTCATAGATGGTGACATACAGCTTATCCTCAGGGATTTCCAGCCATTTGGTAACGAACTCCCAAGACCAAGGGATGATTTCGTTCTTGAAATAATCGCCAAAGGAGAAATCGCCCAGCATTTCAAAAAATGTGCCGTGGCGCGCGGTTTTGCCGACATTATCAATATCCCCTGTACGGATACATTTCTGACAGGTTGTGACACGCTTACTGGGGGGTGTTTCCTGCCCTGTGAAGTATGCCTTCATGGGTGCCATACCGGAGTTAATCAACAGCAGGCTCTTGTCGTTACGGGGAACGACGGAAAAGGATTTCAGACGCAGATGGTCTTTGGATTCAAAGAACTGCAGAAACAGCTCTCTGATTTCGTTTACACCGAGATTTTTCATAGCTTTTCCTCCTTAAAAAGATAAAAATATAATTCCCACAATAAAATCCTGTTTTTTGGGTAATGAAAAAAATCCCTGTTCCGAAGAACAGGGACGAATTTACCGTGGTACCACCCTAGTTACGGCTTTGCTGCCGTCACTCGAAATCGTTAACGCCGATTTACGCCGCAATATACTTTTTTATTCCACTGCGGAGCCTGTTTCCTTTGAAGAAACAAGAGAAACCGAAAAGACTGCTTCCATTCTGTGCTGCTGAGGCTTTCCCACCAAGCTGCCTCTCTCTGAAAGTCCGAACCAAAATGTACTCCTTCTTTTCCTGACTTTTTTCTGTTTTTCTAATAATGATTTGATTATAGGCACTTGAAATCCGTTTGTCAAGGCAGTGTAAGAAATTTTTCCTCCAGCATCGCGCGAATCATATCTCCGATGCGCTTCAGCCCAACCTCTATCTTATCATCACTGAGGTTCAGGAAGCTGAGACGGATATGGCGATTTTCCTCGCCGCTAATATCATACTGACTGCCGGGGGTGAGAATGACGTTCTTTTCCAGCATACGGCTGCAAAGCGCTTCTGCGCCCACACCCACAGGCAGCTCCACCCAAAGGCTGACACCGCCGTTTGGCTGTCCGTATTTCGCCACATCGGAGAGATATTTTCTTGTGGCGGAAAGCATTTTGCGGTATTTCTCACTGCCATAGCGCCTTGCCTGTGCGGCATGCTCCCCCCAGCCAAATTCGCGCAGGTAATATTCCAAGGCTCTCTGGATAAAGCCGGAGGTGGAAATATCCGTGGTATATTTTGCTTCCATGACTGCCTGATGGATTTTCTTCGGCAACACAATCAGCCCCATGCGCAGACCGGGCATGAGGATTTTGGAAAAGCTTTTGATATAAATGACACGATTTTTATAATCTAACGCCTTCAGGGGAACAATCGGCTCCTTATCATAATGGAAATCGTAAAAATCGTCCTCCTCGATGATATAGGTATCGTATTTTTCTGCCAGCTCGAGCAGGCGGCGTTTTTTCTCCATAGAATAGGAAATGCCTGTCGGGGTCTGATAATATGCCATCATATAAATAAAGCGCGGATGATACAGCTTGAGGAAGTTTTCCAGAATGACCATATCCATGCCATCCTCCTCCAGAGGAATCTCCATCAGCTTGCCCCCACGGGACAGAAATGCACCCGCTGCGCCGTAAAACGTGGGCTTTTCCACAAAAACAACATCCCCATAGCGCAGCATCGCCTTTGAAATGATATCAATGCCCTGCTGTGCGCCGGAGATGATCTGCACGTTTTCCGGAGAGGTTTTGATGCCATAATTCATAAGATAACGGCAAAGCTGCTCGCGCAGGGGGACATAGCCCATGCTGTCCATATAACGGAAGGCACCGCCCTTTTCCCTATCCAGCACCGCATTGAACGCCTCCTTAAACGCATCCACAGGGAACATTTCATTCGGCAGAGAGGTGCTTGTAAAATTGATGGCATTTTCCATGGAAAGACCGCTTTCAAAGGAACGGAGATTGCGGCTTGCCACAGGCTCCGGAATATGCTCCACAGGCAGGGGCGAAACAAAGGTGCCGCTGCCCACGCGCGAATAGACCAGCTGCTTTTTCTCGAGCAGCTTATACGCATTGACAATCGTAACCGAATTCACTCCGAAATGCTCCGCCGTTTTGCGGATGGGCGGCAGCTTGCTATTGGCAAGCAGAACACCATCCGTAATCATCCCCTCGATGCCCTCTGCCAACTGCTGATAAAGAGGAACGGCACTTGATTTATGCAGCTGTAGCTGAAAAATTTCTACCATATTAAGTATACTCCAAATCGTTAAAATCTCATTTTACTTTTCTGCGTCATACCGCTTTCTGCCCGATGCCCCCACAATGCCCATGGCTTCTCTGTACTTTGCAACGGTGCGGCGACAAATCTGCACGCCCTCCGCGGTCAGGCGCTCCGTCAGCTCCCGATCACTGAGGGGTTTTGTTTTTTCCTCCGCATCAATGATGGCACGCAGGCGGTTCTTGATGCTGTCCGCAGAAATATTTTCCGCTGCTTCCGCCTTTGCCATTGCCTTGGAAAAGAAGGTATGCAACGGGAACACACCGCGTTCACACTGCAAATATTTTTCCTTGACCGCACGGCTGACGGTGGATTCATGGATATTGAGCTGCTCTGCAATATCCACCAGACGCAAAGGCACAAGCTGCCCCTGCGGCTCTGAGAAAAAATCCCTCTGCTTTTCCACGATGGCTTCAACCACCTGCTGCAGGGTGCTTTCTCTGCGGCTGATGCACTGCAATGCCCATTCGGCACGCTTCAGCTGCTCTGTAATATATTCCTCCGTCTGTGCATCCGCTTTTTCGCGCAGCAGCTTCACATAGCTATGGCTGACGGTAAGGCGGGGCATCACGGTTGTGTTTGTGGTGACGATAAATTCCTCGCCCCTGCGCTCCACCAGAACATCCGGCACGACATATTGCACATTGCCCTCCCCTGCAAAGCCACTGCCGGGCTTGGGCTGACAGGAGCGAATTTCCTGCAGGGCACGCATGAGCCGCTCCATGGAAATCTTTTCTGCCTTCACAATATAGGAAAGGCGGTTTTTCGCCAGCTCATCCAGATAATTTCTTGTGACCTTCTTGGAAAGGGCAGAGGCGTTTTTCTGCTTCAGCTGAATGAGCAGACACTCCTGCAAATTTCTTGCCCCCACACCGGAGGGCTCCAAGGCTTGAAACTGCGCCAGAATTCTTGCGGCAGTGGATTTTTTCATCGGATATTTTTCCATCATCATTTCGATGGCATCCTTTTCCAGATAGCCGCTTTCGGCAGTGCTCTCCGCCAGAAACCGCAGGACTGCCTTATGTCCTGCCGGAATTTTTTGTATATTTATCTGAAAAAGGAGAAATTCGCGCAGACTCTGCCCTTCTTTTCTGCCGAAGGCATTCGTTTCGCGCTCCTTTTCCTCCTGCTCATGCTCCATGCGGTAAAGGCTGCGGTTCTGCTCATCCGCCTCCTCAAGCCATTCCAGCTTTTGCAGCAGCTCTGTATTTTCCTGCTGCACGGGCTCCTTTTCCTCATTCCATTCCACAAGGGGGTTCTCCTCCGCAAATTCTCGGATATATTCAGAAAGGGCCACGGCATTCATCTGCAAAATCTCCACAGACTGCTGCATTTTCTGTGATAAAATCTGTTTTTGCTGCACCTGAAGCGACAGCTCCATAAAAAATCCCCCTTTCTTGATGCTTGATTGCATTTATTTTATCATAAAATCTAATATAATCCCACCATTTTGTTTAAATATCCCTAAAAAAGCAGAGAAAATATGCCAAGATTATGGTAATAAATTAACATTTACTTTTATAGATAATAAGTGTAAACTATATGAGATGATTCATTCGCATACAAATTATTTTTTTGTTTTGCGGATGTCTCAGCAATATTATAACGCAAAGATCAGATTTCGACATTATTTTGTGGAAGAAGGGTTCTTTTCTGGAATAATCAGGTGAAAATTTCTTTT
>OOBP01001411.1_pt1 | contig 10883 bp, 10 predicted proteins | sample 1671681 | NCBI WGS metagenome assembly OOBP01 (sample SAMN06348181, study PRJEB24527) | human gut metagenome
CAGATTATGACAGACAGCCTGATAATGAAAAAAGATATACTTGAAAAAGTTATAGTGCTAAGCGAAGCACAAAATGGTATATTGGCTGCAGCAGAATTTGATGAGAAAGCTTTCCGCGAAAATATTGATGAGAAAGCAGAACTCATAGATAAGATAGAAAGACTTGATGACGGATTTAATTCACTTTTTGCAAGAGTTAAGGAAACTCTTGACGGACATAAAGATGAATACAAATCAGAAATAACCGTTATCAAAGAACTGATAAAAAGTGTAACTGAGCTTGCAGTGCGGGTTCAGGCACAGGAGGCAAGAAATAAAGTTCTTGCTGAAAACAGATTTGCCCAGATGAGAAAAGAAGTTTCAAATGCGAAGAGAAACACTCAGGCGGCAAGTACATATTATAACAGCATGAACAAGCTGAATTTTGAGCCACATCTTATGGATCAAAAAAAATAAAAAAAGATTATATTCGGGGGTAAAGTTTAAAACAGAATCACCGATATAATATATAACAGGTTATTAAATAAATAACCTAAATAAAATAATATTAGTGGCAGGGACGCCACTGTAAATTCAAGGAGGAAACAATTATGGTAGTACAGCACAATTTATCAGCAATGAACACTAGCAGACAGATGAACAGTGTATCAAGTGCAATGTCAAAGTCAACAGAGAAGTTATCATCAGGTTACAAGATTAACAGAGCAGCAGATGATGCAGCTGGTCTTTCAATTTCAGAAAAGATGAGAAGCCAGATCAGAGGTCTTAACAAAGCTGCTTCAAATGCACAGGATGGTATCTCTCTTGTACAGGTAGCAGAAGGTGCTCTTAATGAGACACATTCAATCTTACAGAGAATGAACGAACTCGCTACACAGGCAGCTAACGATACTAATACATCTGTTGATAGAACAGCTATCAAGGCTGAGATTGATCAGCTTACAAGCGAAATTGATAGAATCCAGTCTACAACACAGTTCAACTCAATGAACCTCTTAGACGGTACATTCTCATCAAAGGCACTTAAGCTTCAGGTTGGTGCTATGTCTGGTCAGTCAATCAGTGTATCTATTGCAAAGATGAGTGCTTCAAAGCTTCAGCTTACAACAGCTAACATGAAGGTATCATCATTCTCAGCAGCTGGTACAGCAATGAAGACAATTCAGGATGCTATCAAGACAGTATCTGAGACACGTTCAAAACTCGGTGCTATCCAGAACAGACTTGAGCACACAATTAACAACCTTAACACAACAAGTGAGAATACACAGGCAGCTGAATCACGTATCCGTGATACAGATATGGCTAGTGAAATGGTTGAGTACAGCAAGAACAATATCCTTGCTCAGGCAGGTCAGTCTATGCTTGCACAGGCTAACCAGCAGACACAGGGTGTTCTTTCACTCCTCGGCTAATTATAAGCACTACTATAATAAAAAACCGTTGCCGCAAGGCAGCGGTTTTTTTATGCAAAAAAATTAAAAAATTTAAATTTAGGGGTTAAGGAATAAAAAAATTCTCCGATATATAATACAAATGAGTGATTAATAGTTAATAGGATTAATAGAATCACTTTTGTTAATTTTAAAATAAATAATTGGATTGTTTGAATCAAGGAGGATTATAGTTATGGTAGTACAGCATAATTTATCAGCAATGAACACTAGCAGACAGATGGGCACAGTATCAAGTGCAATGTCAAAGTCAACAGAGAAGTTATCATCAGGTTACAAGATTAACAGAGCAGCAGATGATGCAGCTGGTCTTTCAATTTCAGAAAAGATGAGAAGCCAGATCAGAGGTCTTAACAAAGCTGCTTCAAATGCACAGGATGGTATCTCTCTTGTACAGGTAGCAGAAGGTGCTCTTAATGAGACACATTCAATCTTACAGAGAATGAACGAACTCGCTACACAGGCAGCTAACGATACTAATACATCTGTTGATAGAACAGCTATCAAGGCTGAGATTGATCAGCTTACAAGCGAAATTGATAGAATCCAGTCTACAACACAGTTCAACTCAATGAACCTCTTAGACGGTACATTCTCATCAAAGGCACTTAAGCTTCAGGTTGGTGCTATGTCTGGTCAGTCAATCAGTGTATCTATTGCAAAGATGAGTGCTTCAAAGCTTCAGCTTACAACAGCTAACATGAAGGTATCATCATTCTCAGCAGCTGGTACAGCAATGAAGACAATTCAGGATGCTATCAAGACAGTATCTGAGACACGTTCAAAACTCGGTGCTATCCAGAACAGACTTGAGCACACAATTAACAACCTTAACACAACAAGTGAGAATACACAGGCAGCTGAATCACGTATCCGTGATACAGATATGGCTAGTGAAATGGTTGAGTACAGCAAGAACAATATCCTTGCTCAGGCAGGTCAGTCAATGCTTTCACAGGCTAATCAGCAGACACAGGGCGTACTTTCACTTCTCCAGTAAAAAGTATATTTTGTTTATTAAAGCTGGCTTATTAAAGCCAGCTTTTTTTACTTTATGAAGACACTGGGGATAGAAGAAGAGAACTAATTAAGACGTGTTAAGAAAATTGATTGTATGGAGTGATAAATATGCGTGTACCTGATAATTTTTTAGAGGGCGAGATCCGCAACAGCTTTTACGTTGAAAGCATGATGAAAAAAGTATGGGCAGCACAGCTTGAAGTGCTGCATGAGATAGACAGGATATGTAAAAAACATAATATAACATATTTTGCTGACTGGGGAACACTGCTTGGCACAGTAAGGCACAAAGGTTTTATTCCATGGGATGATGATATGGATATAACTATGAAACGTCAGGATTATATTAAGTTTTGTGAAGTATTTCCAAAAGAGACAACAGAACTTGATTTGGTAACTATATATACTGAAGAATGGTGGAATAGTCTCATAACGAGAGTTGTTAATGGCAAAAGAATACGATTTGATGATGAACATCTTCAAAAATACCATGGATGCCCATGGGTGATAGGACTTGATATATTTATTGTTGATTATGTTGCACCGACGCAGGAAGATGATGAATATACATGTGAAATTATAAAGATTGTGTCAGCACTTGTTGCTAATATAGAAGAAAATATTTATGATGATGAAACAATAAAGGCAGCTGCAATTGAAGTAGAGCAGATGCTTAATGTAAAGTTTGACTATAGTAAACCTCTTGAAAATCAGCTGTTGAGACTGATTGACAGACTTAATATGATGTATACAGAAGAAGAGTCAACAAAAATTGCACTTATGCCTGACCATGCGGGTCCCAGACCTTTGGATGTATATCCAAAAGAATATTATAGCGAAGCAATAGAGATGCCTTTTGAATATACAACAATTCCTGTTCCGGTTGGATACGATGAGATATTAAAACAAAAATACGGTGAAAATTATATGACTCCGATAATTGCTAACAGTAGTCATGCATACCCATTTTATAAAAAACAGAAAAGGGAGCTTTACAGCCAGATGGGTATAAAGATATGAAGACAGTAATTACATACGGAACATTTGATTTATTTCATCAGGGACATTATAATCTTTTAAAAAGAGCAAAAGAGTTGGGTGATTACTTAATAGTTGGCGTTACAACTGAGCATTTTGACGAAGCAAGGGGTAAGGTCAATGTTGTTGACCCTATAATTGAGCGTATAGAGAATGTCAAAAAGACAGGTTTTGCCGACATGATTATTGTTGAAGATCATGATGGGCAGAAAATTGAAGATATTCAAAAATACGGTGCGGATATATTTACTGTTGGTTCAGACTGGGTAGGAACATTTGATTATCTTAATGCCTTTTGTAAAGTAGTCTATCTTGAGAGAACGCCCAATATTTCTTCAACATTTCTTAGAAAAAAACAGTTTAAAATTGTAAGAATTGGCATAGTAGGTACGGGGAGAATCGCACCAAGATTTATATCGGAATCAAAATATGTAAGTGGACTTACGATAGAATGTGCTTACAATCCGGTAGAGGAGAGTGCAAAGAGATTTGAAAAACGCGAGAAAATAAAGTGCTATACAGGCGATTATGAAGAATTTCTTGAAAATGTAGATGCCGTGTATATAGCTTCACCTAATGAAACACATTTTGAATATGCAAAAAAAGCGATAGAAGCAGGAAAACATGTGCTTTCGGAAAAACCACTCTCATTTACCAAAAAAGAGAGTGAAGTATTGTATACAAGTGCAAAAGAAAAAGGCGTGGTTCTCATGGAAGCTGTAAAAGCAGCATATTGTCCGGGATTCCAGCAGCTTATCAATGTCGCAAAAAGTGGAAAAATCGGGGATATAGTTGACGTTGAAGCATCCTTTACAAGACTTGCGGACCCGCTTTCAAGAGAACGTACAGATGCAGAATATGGCGGTGCATTTCTGGAGTTTGGACCAAGTGTGCTTGTGCCGGTAATTAAGCTGATGGGAAAAGATTACACATCAGTTACTTTTGACAGTATATATGATGGCAATGGAGTTGACCTGTATACAAAGGCTGATATACGCTATGACAACGGATTTGCAACAGTGAAGACAGGTGTTGGCGTAAAAACAGAAGGACAGCTTGTTGTTTCAGGAACAAAAGGATATATAATTGCACAATCTCCGTGGTGGCTTATGAAAAAATTTGATGTAAGATATGAGGATTCATCAAAGATTGAGCATTTTGAGCCTAGATTTCAGGGAGATGGTCTGAGATATGAAATAAGTGATTTTGTTTCCAAGATAAATGGGACAGATAAGAAGGATTACAAGCTTACGGCGGGTGAATCAACTATAATGTCTGAATTTGTTGAAAAATTCATGGAGCAGAAGAAAAACAGAAAAAATGGATGATTTCTAGACAGCGGAAAGGGGAAGATAAGTGAAGTCAGGGATTAAGTATGTTGACGGAATGGACTTGCATGGCGTGATTAAAGCCGGATTAGAGGATTTTGAACTGGAATATACTGGTTGTAAAAGTGCAGATATGATTCTTGAAAATGGTGGAAATATTGACGGAATTGCAATCAGTCTGTGTGATTTTACAGATAAAGGATTTTTAAAAGAAAATGCTTCGCAGATATTTAGGGATGCAATGTCTGTTGCAGACAGATACAATGCATATATTGTTATTGATACAGCAAATGTGAAAAAAGCGTCTGTTCTGGAACAGATTATTGATGAATGTGTCAATGAAATTGCTGCATCAGATGTTAATGTTTTTATAGAAAATGGTTATACGAATGATAATGGCAGATTCTATCATAATGATTATTCTGAAGGTTCAAGGCTTGTTGAACTTACAGATAAACTTAATCTGCTTGCAGGCTGTGATAAATTTGGAATCTGTATCAATGTTGGACATGCTAATCTTCTTAGTATAAACGTGAGGGATATGGTTAGAGTGTGCGGTAAAAAGACCGGTATAATGCATATTAACGATAACGACGGAAAAGGCGATTATCATCAGATGCCATATACATTTACGACAGGAAGAGGACTGCTTTCAACAGACTGGGGCAATATAATAGGCGATTTGTCAAGAACAGGATTTGACGGAAGATTTGTATTTAATGTTGAAGGCACATTTAAAAGAACACCGGCAAAGCTTCATAAATCAATGGCAGAACTTCTTGAGGCAATGTATGAAGAGTGGATTGAGAGCTGTTTTAAGACTGAAGAATATCTCGCGGCTGACGGAAAGAAAATTATTCTTTTCGGGGCCGGAAGAATGGCACTTAATTATATGCAGAACTGGGGAGATAAGTATCCACCTGCATTTCTTGTTGATAATAATTCTGAAATCCAGGGTCAGGAAAGATGGGGAATACCTGTGAAATCGCCTGATGAAATCCTTAATGTTCCGGAAAGTGAGCGAAATGTGTGGATTTGCAATATGTATTATGATGCTATCGGTGCACAGCTTGACAGCATGGGCGTCGAATACAGATGCTATTGGGACCATTATTATATGTAGTAAGTTGTGAGGTGAAAAATGCTTAAAGTAGGAGTACAGACAAAAGGAATCCTTCCTGATATGCCGGTAGATAAAGGCTTTCAGTTTATTAAAGATGCCGGATTTGAAAAAGTTGACCTGAGTATAGATACATTTTTGAAAAATTCAGATTTATACGCCGGTAATGTTAATAGATTTTTTGATGCTTCAGTAGAAGATTTGCTTGTATATTTCAATGATTACAGGATTGCAATGGAAAAGGCGGGAATTAGTCCGTCACAGATGCACGCACCTTATCCGGTAAATGTTCTTGGAAGAGGAAAACAGAATGAATATATGCAGGGGAATGTAATACCTAAAAATATATTGATAGCGGAATTTTTAGGTGTTCCGTGGATGGTTGTTCATCCGTTTAAAATGCAGTATGTGTATGGAAAAGATGTTGAACGTGCGAAAAATATTGAGTATTTTAAGATGCTCATTCCACTGTTAAAGCAGTGCAATGTCGGAATCTGCTTTGAAAATCTTTATGAGGGTATCGGACAGAGACTTGTTGAGGGTGTGTGTGCTGACCCTGATGATGCCATATGGTATCTTGATACGTTAAATGATTATGCGGGAGAGGAATTATTCGGGTTCTGTCTTGATACGGGACATCTCCAGCTTGTAAAAAGAGATCCATATGAATTCATAACAAAACTTGGCAGCAGGCTGAAAGTTCTTCATATTCATGAAAATGATGCTATTGGTGATTTACATCAGATGCCATATACATTTGGCACGAATGAATCAGAAGGCCAGGTGTGGGACAGAATTTATAAAGGTCTAAAAGATATTAAATTTGATGGAACGCTCAGCTTTGAGACATTTCCTACAATGAACAGTTTTCCGAAGGGAATGTCTGCAAGTGTTTTAAAAACAATATGTTCTATTGGAGAATATATGGCTGAAAGAATAGAAAATGAAGGCTAGAGGTCTTGAAGCGGAAAGGCAGTAGAAACTTATGAGAATCGGAATAATCGGAACAGGAAGAATTGCGTCAAGGTTTGCAGATACGGCATTTGCCGGGATTGAAAGTGCATATGTAAGCTGTGTATATAATCCAAAGGCTGAAAGTGCAGAAAAATTTGCAATACAGCACAGAATAGAAAATTATACAGATAGTCTTGACGAGCTTACTATGCTTACAGACGCTGTATATATTGCATCTTTGCATGAGACACATTATGAGTATGCAAAATATATGTTAAATAATAAAAAACATGTTCTTTGCGAGAAGCCTGCAGTGCTTAAAAAAGCACAGGCGGAAGAATTGTATAGCCTTGCAAAAGAAAATAATGTTGTATTTATGGAAGCTGTAAAGACTGCTTACTGTCCGGGATTTCATGCCATGATGGCAGCTGCAAAGAGTGGAAAAATAGGAAGAATCATAGATGTTGAGGCGGCATTTTCCAGACTTACTCCTGTTAATACGAGAGAATATATGGCACAGGATTACAACGGAAGTTTCCTTGAGTTTGGTAGTTATGTATGTATGCCGGTGTTTGAACTTCTAGGATGCGATTACGATGACGTAAGATTCCATTCAATGCGGGCTGTAAACGGTGTTGATGCATATACAAAGGCAGTTTTTTCATTTGGCGGTAAATCTGCTGAAGTAAAGACAGGACTTGGTGTAAAGACAGAAGGCCAGCTTCTCATATCGGGAACAAACGGATATATTCTTGCCAAGTCACCATGGTGGCTTACAAAAGAATTTGAGATAAGATACGAAGACCCGAATAAAAAAGAAGTGTACAAATATGCTTATGAGGGTTCAGGACTGCAATATGAGTTGAAAAAGTTTATAAATAATGTAAATAATATAAAAAAGATAAACAGAGCTAACAGCTCGGATAGCAAGTGCCAGAAGATATCAATATGGACGGGTACAGAAGCCTGCACAAATCGTGAAATTTCAATAGCAGCAGCAGATGTTATGGAAAAATTCATCGAGTGGAACAGACCACAGGTCCAGGAAAAACAGAAAGAATTGTTTGGCAAGGATATAAAAAAGCCGAGAGTATGGGCACACAGGGGCTGCTGCACGCTTTATCCTGAAAATACGCTCGAAAGCTTCAAGGCGGCGGCCGAGCTTAAAGGAATTACAGGTGTTGAGCTGGATATACAGTTTAGTAAGGATAAGAAAATAGTTGTATTTCATGACGAAAATGCAAGTCGTGTTACGGGAATTGACAAAAATATAAAAGATTGCACACTTGATGAACTCAAAAGTTTCAAGATAACATCAAATGGCGGCAGATATGCACAGATTCCAACTTTGACGGAGGTTCTTGGGCTTTTAAAACCATATTGTGAAAACAACGGACTGTTAATTAATATAGAATTAAAAACGAGCAAAGTACGTTATGAGGGAATAGAGGATGAAGCTTATAAGCTTGTAAAATCGTATGGAATGGAAAAATATATTGTATGGTCTTCATTTTTGGCAGATTCGGTATCCTGCATCAAAAAGATAGATAAAGATGCAAAAACCGGCGTTTTAGCTGGCTCGTTGGAAGATTGTATTGCAATGGCAGAAAAGACAGGTGCAGAAGCACTTCATCCATATATAGGCGGACTTGTATTTGAACTGCCCGAACATATGAAAGGCATGCCGGTGCGGGCATGGAATGGTGAAGAACCGTTCTTTAAGGATGGAAGACCGTTGAAAGAACCTGACCTTAATAAATACAGGTTTTATGGGGCTACAGATATATTTACAAATATGCCGGAGAGGTATCTTGATGAACAGTGATTTTTTTAAAGAGGAAGTACGTGAAGGCTTTTGTATCAGTGCAGAGATGAAAAAAGTCTGGGCGGTCGAAATGAAAGTCCTTTCATTTGTCATAAGTGTTTGCAAAAAATATGACATACCCTATTTTGCGGATTACGGGACACTACTTGGGACGGTAAGACACAAAGGCTTCATACCATGGGATGATGACATTGACATATGCCTTAAACGTTCGGATTATATGCGTCTTATTGAAGCATTTAAGAAAGAAAATAATACAGATTATGTATATAATGGATTTTATTTTTCAGATACAAGCGGTCAGCCGTTTATGAGTGTGTCTGATTATACAGGAGTTCCAATACCGGCTTCGGTGCAGGAAAAGTTCTTTGGATGTCCGTATGTTGCAGGAATTGATATTTATCCGCTTGATTATGTGCCGAGAGATTCAGAACTTGCCGGACTTCAGCTTAATATGTATGTTGCATTGTACGATATTGCGATAAGATTTTATGAGATTTCCAGGCAGGAACTGGAAGATAATTTAGGGCAGATTGAGCAGATTTATAATGTGAAATTTGTTCGTGATAATACTTTAAGAGGTCAGATATGGCGGCTTGCAGACAGTGTCGCAGCCATGTTTACCGAAGAAGAAAGCGATAAACTTACATTTCTTGCACGTAATGCACAGGGCGATGTTGGATTTGGATATAACAAAGAATGGTATGATTCACCTGTGAATATGAAGTTCGAGGATATGGATATAGCAGTTCCGTGTGGATATGACGATATTCTTACAATGCTTTACGGTGACTATAAAGTTCCTGTCTGTAACACAAGTTCGCATAACTATCCGTTCTATGCGAAGCAGAAAGAGTTTTTGCTTGAGAATGGGTATGAGGTGTGAAAATAATTTATATATGAGGGAAAAAGATGATTATCCAGGAAGGCATTGAAAAAATAATAGATTATGATTCTTTGACAGTTGAAGAGAAAGAAGATATATCGCTGTTCTTTGAACATTACGGAAGTGACAAATTATAGAAGTAGATAAAAATGCATATTATACATATAAATTATATACTACTGAAAATAAACCTGTTGATATACATGTAACCTATAATCAGGATATGTTTCTGGCATCAATAAATATAATCGTAAAATATGGTTATGCAGTGGCTGACGATTTAAACGGCAATCATGTATGTGTATTAAGTTATATGGGAAGTACATATAATCACAGATATGTATATTCAGGTGGGGCAGATTTAAGTTTTATTAATCAGTATGATTGCATATTTTTGTATGATTGCAATGAGTTTTCGGTTGAATTATGTCAGTCTGCATTAAAGTTGTGGAGCGGTAAGCGGCTTGTACTGGTTGGTGAAAACTGGGAGGGATTAATACTGAAGCTTCCGGAATTACAGGTAGAGTGCTGGTATGAACCGATACTTACAGATGAAAGATTCAACGAGCTGTCATATGGAATGAAGAGCCTTAGAGTTATATTCGGAATGCCGCATGCAGAACCTATGGACAGATATAATGAAGGAATTATGTATTATGATGAGATAATGTCTTTTATATTTATGTTTGCAGATTACAGACAACTTGGTGAATTGAATCCTGATAAGAATTTTCTGGTGATTGACGGATATTACGACGATCTTGGCCTTTTTGTTATACAGTCTAAAGTTGAAACAGTTGCACGTTACGCAAAAAGCAAAGGATTCATACCGGTAATAAATCTCAAGATGGCTGGAACCAGCTTTTATTAGAATAATAGTGATGATGATATCTGGGATAAATTTTACGAGCAGCCGGAAGGCTATACACTGGATGAAGTATACAAAAGTAAAAATGTGTATTTTGCAACACCGTTTTATAACGGAAGTGTTCAAAGCACACTTATGGATCGTATGGCAGGAAATACACAGCTTTCATGGGTAAACGGCATATATAATACAAGAGTAAAGAAATATATTCAGGAGAGACTGGAAAAATATCTTCCTGCTCCATCAAAAACACTTGGCGTACTGGCATGCGGAACAGATTATATTAATACACATCTTCACAATCATCCTATTCATGCGTCAAAAGAAATGCTCTGTGAAAAAATAGATGAGATGTTTCACTCAAAATTATTTTTAGAAAGCGTTCGCTTT
>OOBP01001425.1_pt1 | contig 10825 bp, 9 predicted proteins | sample 1671681 | NCBI WGS metagenome assembly OOBP01 (sample SAMN06348181, study PRJEB24527) | human gut metagenome
GTACGAAAGCGCCGAGCAGTTGGACAGCCATATGAGCCGCATGGAGCACCGGGGCGATATGGTGATGGGAGATACCAGAATCGAGGCTCTGGATAACAGCCTGTTTGACAAGCTGCAAGTGTTCGACGGAGATATTTCTCCTATGCTGGAGCCAAACAATAACGCTATTGCCATTGCGGTTTCCTTAGATGACTACGGTAATCTGCCCAATCCTGAATACTACCCCAAGGTGGGAGACACGATCACCGCCACCTATGCGGACGATGTGAAATATATCGACAGCCGCACCGGGGAACTCCGCACCGAAGATACACCGGAGGAGTACTTTCAGGAAAAACTGTATGGAGCCAGAGATGTAGAGTACACGGTCTGCGCCTTGGTAGAGCTTCCGTATTCCATGAGTTATCGTTATGGTGGTATTGGATATGAGACAGTTTTGTCTGTGGATACCGCACAGAGGGACAGCGGTGGTGCGGCCATTCCGATGCTCTACCTGTTCGACACAGCGGACGAAGTTGACGAGGCCGAAGCAGAGCAATATCTATCGAAGCTCACTGCCGGTGAGTTTTCGCCCTTGATGTATGAAAGCAAGGCCACGGCTCGCTCTGAATTTGCTCAGTTCCGGCAGATGTTCCTTCTGATAGGTGGTATCCTCTGTGCTATCATCGGGCTGGTGGGACTCTTAAATTTCTTCAACGCCATGATGACCGGTATTCTTTCCCGCCGCCGTGAATTTGCTGTGCTTCAGGCTGTAGGAATGACGAACCGGCAGCTCAAAACCATGCTGATCTACGAGGGATTGTTTTACGCAATGTCCTCCGTATCGGCGGCCTTTATTCTGTCGCTGGCGGTGGGACCTCTTGCAGGAAAAATGCTGGGCAGTATGTTCTGGTTCTTTGAGTATCGATTCACCATTCTGCCTGTCCTGCTGACAATTCCGGTATTTCTTCTGCTGGGGTGGCTGATTCCTTGCATGATGTATGACAACGCAGCGAAATGCAGCGTTGTAGAGCAATTAAGGGATGCTCAATAACTGTTAAGCAAAAAACGGCCCTCTGCCAATGAAAAGGCAGAGGGCTGAGTTTTAATCTAAGGGTTTACATTCAGTTACAGTTTTTAGATAAATTTCGGGGTTTCCGTTCAATATCAAGTCTGCATATCCAACCGGGTCATTGTAAATCAGATAATCCAGTTCTGACCGCTGATACATATTATCGGCAACCTCATTCTCCACGGCGATGGTATCAATGGCAATCATGCTGCCATCTAAGAATTTCAGTTCCACACAAGCGGTATCCATGTTAAACTCACAAGAAATCAATCTATCCATAAGAAACCTCCATTTTGCGGGATGTTAGATCATCCCAAAATATTTGAATGCTTCTCGGATTGCTTTCTCTTTTTCCGGCGGACACATGGGCTGTCTGGAATCCTCGGACTTCGGCAAATTGTAATTCTTGCCAACTTCAATCCCACATTTCCTCTTAATCTGTGAGATATAAAGATTGGATACCTTTAACCCGCTATGCTCCAGCACATAGTCTTTGATCTGGGTGTAGGTTGCCCCATCCTGAAATTCGGACATATCCATATCTTCCAAAGAGAACTCAACCCGAATCTTTTTCGAGTCGACCTCTCCCTTGGAAAGCAAGACAACCGTCTCAACGGTATTCCCTTTGTCCCACAAAAGTTCCGTAACTTCCCCGCCATCCTTGAACACCGGAAAATTCAGGCCAATCCGCTTTAGCGGATATTCAGACTCGTCATTCCTGTAAATTTCAATTTCCTTAATCAAGGCTGTGACCACATTTCTCTTTTCTTCGTCATTTATTATATTATAAACGCAGTCGAAATTCACCATGATTTTGTAAATATTCTCAAGAGTAATTGCCTGCTGCTTAATTGCATCTCGCCGAAGTCTGGCATCTTCGATTTTTTCCTCCAGCTCAACAATGACATCATATAGGGAATCTAACCGCAAGGTCATATCATGGAGCTTTCGTTCCCGATATTTTGCATCAGCAGGGAGGCTGTCAATTTCCCGTTCCAATCTTGTTTTATTCAGATCAACTTCCTTCAGCTTTGCCTGATAGCCCTCCAGTTCTTTATCCACTGCTTTCGTGTCAATCTGAACGCCAATCCGTTTTTTAATGGCTTGGGCATATTCCTCATTCCTTACGATCTCACGAATTGCCTCAATGACCATCGGTTCAATATCGGTCTTTTTCAGCATCGCCTTATATTCACAATGCTTACCCCGGACCATCCTATTCCGACTACATACATAATAGTAAATTTCTTTGTAAGTGCCATCTTTATTTGTCCATGCGTGTTTATTCGTATACATGGGACTTCCACAAACCGGGCATTTCAGCAGACCTGATAACAAATGAACTCGATCCCGCCCAATTTTTGACGGTTGCTTTACTCCGGTTCTAAGACGCTTGGCATGAGCCTTTTCCCATATCTCCTCACTAACGATTCCTTTATGCTGTCCCTCTGTCAGAATGTAATCGTCATTTCTTTTCATCTGGTAATCGTTTTTTGTGCCTTTGACTTTTTCCTTTGTTCTCCGTCCATAAGCAATTTTACCGCAATAAACCGGGTTATCCAATATCAGTTTAATAAAATGTCCTGTCCAATCCTCTAATGTACCATTCTGCCTCGGAATTTTCCGTATACCTTGTAAGTTCAACTGATTCGCAATACCACCCAAACCGATTTCCGATGAAGTATATAATTCAAAAATCTTCCGTATTGCCACAGCCTCTGTTTCTTCAATCATCAGCTTGTTATCTTCCAGTGTATACCCGTAGGGAGCAAAGCCACCATTCCATCCACCTTGCCGTGCCTTTTCGCGCCGCCCGTTCATCGTCTGCTCGATAATATTCTCACGCTCAATCTCAGCCACAGCAGATAGTACAGAAATCAAAAGTTTTCCGCTTGTCTGAGAGGAATCAATCCCTTCTTCTATGCAAATCAGATTTACACCATAAGATTGAACCAACTCCAAAGAGTTAAGTATATCTGCTGCATTACGGCCAAACCGTGACAGCTTATACACTAAAATATAGTCAATGTCCAAGCCATCCTCAATATCTCTGAGCATTTTTTGAAAGGCAGGCCGTCCCTCAATGGATTTACCGGATTTACCGGCATCTTCATAAGTATCAACAACGATCATTTCCTCACGATCCGCAAATCGTGTCAGCATATTTTTTTGACCTTCCAGGCTGTATCCGTCCACTTGCATCTCTGTGCTGACCCTCGGATACAAAACACAGCGTTTTCCATATCGGTTCATAATTCATACCTCCAAAATTTACTTTTGGAAAATATCCTATGTAAAGCTGCGATTCTCACGCAGCTCCGTCAACCTCGCCCAGCACTCTCATACCATATTTCTCGATGATATGTGCCAGCGAAGTGATAAACGCTTCAAATTTTTGTTCCGCCAGAAGTTCTTCTGACCGGATTTCATCTGAAGGAATCAATGCGCTTTTATTCTGGATATTCTCCATTCAGAATCACCTCCGCAATTCCTAACGAAATTATAACTCTACTTGCACAGCCTGAAAATGATACGGCCTTTCGGCACTTTTATGTAATCCCCAGACTGCACAAGAGCGTCTTGTTTATGTTTTCCATGTCATCCTTGTTTAGATGACCAATATAGTTTTTTAACCTCGACTTGTCGATTGTTCTGATCTGTTCCAGCATAACAACAGATGGTTTCACCAAACCGCATCTGTCATTTAAGTGGTAATGCGTGGGGAACTTTCTGCTTTTTTTGCTTACACTGGTAATTGCTGCAATAATAATCGTAGGACTGAAACAATTTCCCACATTATTTTGAAGAATGAGTACAGGGCGAGAGCCACTTTGTTCAGAGCCGATACCAGGGCTTAAATCAGCCGAATATATGTCACCTCGATGGAATTTTTCAAACATCACTCTCGCCTCCTTAATATCTTAATACTTAAACAGCCGCACCAGTCTGAAAGAAATCTTCGGATAAAAACCTGGTGCGGCTACTGTTATTCTGTTCGGATTACTCGTCATATTTGCCACGCCCCCTGACGATGGGAACACAACAGGTCTCCGCTGGCGCGGCTGTCATAACTCCGCAGCATCGTTCGTATCGTGTGCCGCAGGGTTCCCCCCAAGTCTTTGGCGGGCCGTGAGGAAGTATCTTTAAGCCCCCATGCAGTCATCGCGCCGGATCTGCCACAATCCGTTTTATGAAATCGTAGATCGCTCCGAAGCAGTTCTTTCATCACCTCCCTGACTGCTCCATCTTCGCGGCGTTTCACATTCGCTCGTACATGAGTTATGTACCTGTTGTGCTGTCTATTCAGTTTTCAAAGATCTTGAGGTCACGAGGATAGCGTGTCCTTCTAATAACCGTGAGGCTTTGAGCCTTTCTTTCAGGGGCGTTACAGACGATTTTTAAGGAAAGTCTCCATGTTCCGAAGGCCGCGCTGGATAGATTCGCTGACCGATGCAACGCTGACTCCTTCGCTCTTGGCAATCGCTGATTCTGTCAGTCCCAGGAAGTAGTAAGCATAGATGCGCTTGGCCTGCTTGTCCGGCAGAGCGGCAATCGCAGCGTGAAGCTGCTCCATCGTCACTTTGCGCTCATACAGCTCACAAGGGGTCATGGAAACGAAAAGGGCATCATACTCAATTCCGTCTCCGCGATCCAGAGAATAATGCGCCTTGTGGTAATATGTACGGCGGCGGTATGCGGCCTCCAGACGGTCATGCTCTTTCATAACAGCGGCTACTTCATCAGGAACCTCAATAATGTAATCGGTCTTATAAAAATCGGGATACTGCTCCCGCAGATTGATCTTGGTCATAATTTCCTCCATTTCAGTTGTTAGGGACAAAGGGCAACCGAAATGGCTATGGCGGAGAGCGACACCGGGGATGTTCGGGAAAATTCCCGTAAAATCGACAAAGAAAAACGTCAGACGGCCTTAATAGCTGTCTGACGCATTTTGTATGATATGTTGTACGATTGTGCGGATTATTTACGCTTGATTGCGCGTGTCCGTGTGTATAATTTCTCTTTGGTAGGTCATTGATTTTTTTAGGTAATCACCTACCTGAAAACCATAATTCTGCTGAAATAAATAACCGCCCATCGTAGACTCCTCAAACGGCAGTCACGGGCGGTAATGGAAATATACCCTGCCGTGAAAGGCCGTTTTTTTTATTGGCCTCCCGTCAGGGCTTTTATGTATATTTTATCTTTCAAAAGTGCATGATAAACACATATCAATACGCGTGATTGGGTGATGGTAACTTTCTCTTACGCACGATAGAATGTAATAGAGGTGAGCAATCATGCCGGAAGATGTATTTGTGTATTTGGGACAGTGCCTCAGAGATGCAAGAGAAGAATGTGGACTGACCCAACAGGAGCTTGCGGATCAAACCGGCAGAGGGCTTCGTCATCTCCAGGACATTGAAAAGGGCAGGAAAAATCCGTCTTACGATGTACTGGCATCCTTTATCAAGCGATTAGGCATTTCTGCTAATGAGCTGTTTTATCCTGACGCTTCGGAACAGGAAAAGCAAGTACAGCATTTCATGGGAAAGTTTCTGGCCTGTACCGAGGATGAGCGGCAGATTATCTTGAAAACACTGGATTGTATGGCGGAGCAGTTTATCAGCCGACGTTACAAATCCTCCGATCCGCAAAATTATGAATAAAACCAGCAGGGCAAAATGCAATTTTGCAATTTGTTTCTGTTGGTTTTATTTTGCCTCCGGCAGTAGACGTAAATTTTCCCAGCCCCATCAATCGCCGCTATTTTGTTTCCGGTATTCAGCCGGTGCAATCTTCATGACATCTCGAAATGCTGTTGCAAATTTACTCTGATTCTCATATCCAACCTGGCTGGCAATTTCTGCTATGGTTGCCTGCGTCTGACGAAGCAGAGCAGCGGCCTGTTTCATGCGGTACACTTTCATATAGGTTCCAATGGGCTGTCCATAAACTCCCTTGAACGTATCCTTTAAGGTTGCCGTATTGATAAGATACTCTTTGGAAAGTTCCTCAATCGTTGGCCGTTCCTGCAAGTTGGAGATAAGCCGCTTGTGAATGTCCCGTACAATCTCCACCTGGGGAGAAGTATATAACTCTCGCTGCTTTTCTTTATTTACATCCACCATACACAAGAATAAGAGAAGCTCCTGCACCTTCAGCATGAAGTATGGCTTTTGCAGGCGATCCGGTACGGAATACAGTTCAGAAAAGATATGCTCAATCTCATCCTTGGCCCGCATGACAAAGCATGCGCCATCGGCACAAAATTTGTTTTTGAAATCTGCAATACCAATACCGCTCTCGGCGAGGATTCCAGGCGGATTTTGAGAAACCAGCTCCAGATCAAGCACTACTGAGATTCCGCGATAATGTCTCAAAGGAAAGGCCATTTCAGAAGCACAGTTATCCATTGTATGAATGGAAAGATCCCCTTCTCCGAGGTACAGGCAGGAACCGCTTTGCAATACGCTCCCTTCACGCCCTTCCCGGCAATGATTGATCTCCAGCACATTCTTATCAATGGTTCCGTCCCAATAACAACTCGTTGCTTCAAAATCATTGTAAATAAGCTGGATACCGGGATAAACCTGATAGACTGTCATAAGCCCCAGGCCATCCTCACAGTCCATTTTATAGACGGTGCAATATCCGTCATTATCTTTTGGAATAATCGCAGATACCCCCGTAGCATTGGTGATAGGGTTTTTGTTCATAGTATTCATTCCGTTATCTCGTATTTGTTCTTCCAGGATTCTCCTGGCGTCTTTTATTATATAGTTTTTTCTCATTTTATACCGCTCCAATCGGCAGGATGTGCAATCCAATCAGAAAGCAAATTCTATTATAGTGCAGCCCTGCCGAATGTGCAAATATACGAAAAAGCCGATGCCCTCCAAAACGGAAAACATCGGCTATATGCGGGATTTTATTGGCTGCAATATTCCTTTCCTACACAACCGGAACAACTGCCGCTACAACAAGAACCATTTTTGCGGTTCTTATGGATTTTTCGCACAGCCCATATTGCATAGAACACAATCCCGATAAGGATTATACCAGTAACAAGCATCTAAAACTCCTTTCTGACTGGAAACTCACAACTTATTAGCTTTGGGTCTCCGATCCTCTTTTCAAAATCCAAAGTCCAAATGCGACCACTGATAAAATGGCCGCTGAACGAAGCACTTTTCCAAACGTCATATTCATACCTCACAGCAAAAGTCCAACACGATAAACCACAAAAGTAACAGCCCATGCCACAACCAACTGGAACAGGGCCGAGAACAGCATCCACCTTGTACTGCCGGATTCCTTGCGAATTGTAGCCAGGGCCGCTGCACAGGGAACGTAAAGCAGGCAGAAAATCATCAGGCAAAACGCATTGAGCTGTCCAAAACCGGCTGCACCCAGGATGCCGACCAATGTATCCATTCCCGCGCCGGAGTTGATATTGGGAATCCCAAACAGAACGGCACAACTGGACACCACAACCTCTTTTGCAGAGATGCCAGCAATCAGAGCAACCGCTATCTGCCAGAATCCCAGTCCAATCGGTGCAAAGATCGGTACAAGCCAATGGCCCAGGATAGACCCGAAGCTGTCTGCCATTTCCGTAGTATAGCCATGCGGCCCAAAGTTCAGGATCACCCACATAAGGATAGATGCTACAAAGATGGTAGTACCTGCTTTGGTAAGGTAGTCCTTTACCTTTTCCCATACATAGATTGCCACAGTTCTGGCGCTGGGGGCCTTATATTCCGGCAGCTCAATCAGCAGATAATTTTCCGATTTTCTCCGGTCAATCAAATGGATGATCGCCGCTACCAGGATAGCGACCACCAGGCCGATCAGATACATGGAATAGGCCACGAGCATGGCGCGTTCCTGAAAGAACATCTCGGCAAACAAGATGTAGATTGGCAGACGGGCGCTGCAACTCATAAAGGGCGTAATCAACATGACCTTAAAACGGTCACGCCGGTTTTCCAAAGACCGTGAAGCCATGATTGCCGGAACAGTGCAGCCAAATCCCAAAATCATGGGGATAAATGCCCGTCCGGAAAGTCCCAGCTTGCTCATAATCCCTTCCATGACATACGCAACACGGGCCATATATCCGCTGTCCTCCAGAAAAGCCAATGCCAGAAACAGAATGAAAATGTTCGGCAGGAAAGTCAGGATACCGCCCACACCGGCGATGATGCCGTCTACCAGCAGGGAGCGCAGCACTTCATTGACCCCGACAGCAATCAGTCCATCGCTTATCAATGCCGACAGGCTCTCAATTCCTAATTCCAGGAATCCTTTCAGCCAATCGCCAATGGTAAAGGTCAGGAAGAACACCGCCGCCATGACAACGAGGAAAATCGGGATGCTCCAAAACTTATGCGTCAATACACGGTCTGCCTTTTCCGTCAAAGCGTCTTGACGATCCTTATTGACCAGAACCTCCCTGATGATTTCCTCAATAAAATCATACTTCTCATTGATAATGTCGGATTCATAGTTCCGGTCGATCACATCCGGCATATTGACCGGATAACGTGCAGAGATTTCCTTATCCTGCTCCAGCAGCTTAATGGCGTGCCAGCGGTAATTGGACAGGTTCGGATATTTCCGCTTCAGCTCTGCCATGATAAGATCAATCTTGTCCTCAATAGCATCACTGTAAACCATTGCGTATTCTGAATGGTGGTCGTGCCGGTGTTTTGGAGTATATTTATGATGATGAATCAGACACTCCGGATCTTTACAGTCTTTATGGTGCGCGGCTGCATGAAGCAGCACATCCAGTCCTGTCCGTTTTCTGGCTGAAACTGGAATGACCGGGATGCCCAGCATTTCCGGCAGTCTGTGTGTGTCAATCTCCATGCCGCGCTTTTCCACAATGTCCATCATGTTCAGCGCCAGCACAACCGGCTTGCCCAGCTCCAAAAGCTGCAAAGTTAAGTATAGGTTTCGCTCCAGAGCGGAAGCGTCCGCAACATCAATAATCACATCGACTTCATCGCTTAGTATAAACTGTCTGGATACCTGTTCTTCCATTGTGTAGGAGGTCAGGCTGTAAGTGCCAGGAAGATCGACCAGTCGAATATTCAGATCATGGTCTTTAATGGCACCCTCTACTTTCTCAACGGTTACACCTGGCCAGTTTGCCACTTTCAGATTTGCACCGGTGTAAGCATTGAAAAGTGTTGTCTTTCCGCAGTTCGGATTTCCGATGAAGCCGATAGTCAAATTTTCTCTCATCGGAATTTACCCCACTAAAATATTCTTTGTGATATTGCGCCCAAGTGCAAAGCGTGTTCCCCTGACTTTCACAATCAGGACACCCCGACTTTTGCTGTTCAGAACAGCGATAGAGGTTCCACGGGTCATCCCAAGGGCCTCCAAACGCTTTTCTATATTGACAGGCAGATCAATATCCTCAACTTTATATTCATTTCCTATTTTTCCATCGCAAAGATACATGAACGCTCCCTCCTCACCGATTTACGGAAGAAGTCTCCGGCAGCTTGCCAAACTCATAAAGCATCATAGAAACGGTAATAACCACCAGAATTGCATCTGTCAGAGCAATCGCCAGCCATACGCCACGAATACCCATGCCGCCGATCATCGGAAGAACCACGCAGAGAGGAATAAACAGAATGATCTGGCGGAACAGCACCAGCCAAGTTGCCTTTTTCGCCTTGCCCAAAGACTGGAACAGGGTTACGGCAATCATAAAGCTGCCTTGCAGGACATAAGTGCTGAACATGATACGGAAGTTGGTTGCACCCGATGCCGCGATACCCGGCGTTGTCAGGAACATGGATAAAATCTTCTCTGGAAACAGCTCGGCAGGAATATAGAACACCAGCGACAGCAGCGTTGCAGCAGTAATAAAAACCCTGGTCAGCGTCTTTACCCGGTCATAGTCCTTTGCACCATAGTTTGTACCGGCGGCAGGCTGGAATCCCTGACTGATCCCCCACAGAGGAACGAAAGAGAAATTCCAGAAGCGGAGCGCCGCACCTAAAAGAAGCTGTGAAGTTTCCCCGCCATAGTTCGATGCCACACGATAGATCACTGTCTGCTGTACCAAGGTCAGAATCTGCATCAACAGAGCAGATACCCCGACAGAAAGAACCTGGGGAAGCAGTTCTCCGTCAATGCGGATGCGCCCAATCTTCACATGAGGACTTTTTTTCTTGAAATACCACAGCGTAATTGCAGCCTGGACAAACTGGGAGAAAATCGTTGCATAAGCAGCCGCCTCAATGCCCATACCGTAGGGATTCAGGATACTGATAAAAATAGGGTCAAGAATGATATTCAAAATAGCGCCGCTGGCAATAATCGTCATTGCCTTTTTAAGCTGGCCTTCTCCGCGAATGACCATGTTTGCACTTTGAAAAAAGTTTACAAACAAGGAACCGGCAAAGATAATCCGTAGATATTTTTCCGCATAATTCAAAATGTTGTCGCTGGCTCCGGTCAGGGACAAAAGCTGGCGGGTGAACACCATGCCTACCACTGTATAGATAACGGACAGCAGAAGAACCATAGCAACCAGGTTGCCCATGATCTTCTTAATTGTGTTTTCATCCTTCTTGCCGATAGCGCGGGACAGTACCGATGCAGAACCCACGCCCAGCATGGCCGCTGAACCGGCATTGATAAGCGTCAAGGGATAGGATACCGATATGGCTCCCATCTGCACGTCACCGACCATCTGGCCGACAAAGATGGAATCCATCATGTTATAAAGCCCAACGACCACCA
>OOBP01001431.1_pt1 | contig 10793 bp, 10 predicted proteins | sample 1671681 | NCBI WGS metagenome assembly OOBP01 (sample SAMN06348181, study PRJEB24527) | human gut metagenome
GTAAGGCAACGGATTCTGATTCCGTCATTCGCAGGTTCGAATCCTGCTACCCTAGTTTAAGAGAGTCTGAAAAGGCTCTCTTTTTCTTTGTATAAAAACAGATTTATGGAATCGTCGGAAGAAATTTCGACGATTTTTTGCGTTTTTTCCAAAACTTTTTTCAAAACAGTTGTCAGATTTCATTATTTTTCGGAGAATAGATAGATAAAGGGAGGAGGGATTGCATGGACGAAAGAAGTCTGCTGACCTTATTACAGAAAAGGCCGAATGAGGGCATGAAGGAATTGATGCGGCAATATATGGGGTATTGCTATTACATTGTGAGAAACAAGCTGGCGGAATTTCCGCAGGAGGACATCGAGGAATGCGTGAGTGATGTTTTTGTGGACGCGTATCGTTATCGGGAAAAGATTGATTTGGAAAAAGGCGGATTTCGTGTATTTTTAGCAACGCTTGCACGGCGGAGGGCGGCAGATTGCTACAGGAAAAAGGCAGAAACTCTGCCTCTGCACCAAGAAATACAGGAGAATCCGAAGGAGGTATCCTTTGAGGACAGGGAGGTGCTGCTTCAAGCAATTCGTTCCTTGGGAGAACCGGATGAAAAAATATTGATTTGGAAGTTTTATTATGGCTATCCGACAAAAATGATTGCGTCTGCGTTAGGGTTAAAGGAGAACACAGTGGACCAGAAGGTGCGGCGTGGCTTGGAAAAGCTGAGAAAAGCATTGGAAGGAGGGGGATTTTATGAAGGATGTATTTGATTATCTGGAGGAGGAAGATCTCCTGCGGAATTTGCCGGAAGCACTGCCGCAGATGGAGGATGAAACAGCGGCGAAACGGATAGAGAAAATGGCACTGGAGAAGCTGCAGGCGGAAACGAAGCAGCAGAAAAAATGGCAGAAAAGGCGTATTTTGATTGCGGCGGTCTGCTGTCTGGTTGCGGTCGGGACGTTTGCACGCAAGCCAATTGCGGCATATTTCCAGCGTATCCTGCATTATCTGCCCGGTGTCGGGGTTTATATCAATGATACAGACGCGGAAATTTATGAGGTGCAGATTGACAACCCTGTGCAGGAGAAGGATGGCGTGCGTGTGGAGCTGAAAGGCTTTTATTGCGAAAACAATATGCTGAAAGGGGATTTTGTATTCACAGGAGAGGGTTTGCCGACAGAAAAAAACGGAAAAGATAAAATTGTCGATGAATTGTCTGAAAAATATGAAGTCACCTACTATTACGGAGAAAAAAGCAGGGTGATTTGGTTTTCCGGTTGTGGCTGGCATATAAGCAATGAAGGCAAGGTGCTGCAGTATACGCCGCACTGCTCGGAGCGGCTTTATCTGAAGGATGGTTGCTATGACTACGCGTTTTCGATTAAGGGCTTCGATGAGAAAATTCATTTGAAGGTAGTGAAAGCGAAAACGACCGAAAATCCTAAAGATCTTGGATATTCGGTAACGAAAAATAAGACCTCTGTGGTTGCAAATGCTGATGTAGATGGAAATACGATTGCGGTGGAATATTATCAGATTCCCTCTGCTGAGGTGGCGCAGGCGATGGAGGATTATTATCAAACGGGGATTATCCTTTGTCCGTATCGGTTTGCGCCTTTAGAGGACTATGCGTATATTCAGAATGCGGCAGGAGAACGGATGCGGGGACATTTGGAATCGTTGGAAAACGGCGGAAGGTATACGTTAAAGGGAACGGAAAAGGATTTCCCTCTGACACTGCACCATTCAGCCTATACAGGAACAGACAGAGAAAAGCAAGAGGTTGAAATTCCGTTGACAGAAGGAGCAGAGCTGCCGCAGGTGAAATTCCATTACGGAACAGTCGAATTTTTATCCGCTATGCAGGAGGATGTCATCTGGGAGGATGAGGATTCCGAACGGACGGAGGAGGCAACAAAGGTGACGGTGAGATACAAAACGGTGCCTGCAAAGGGAATCCGAAAGATGTACGCGGCAAATCTGCGTTATCTGAAAGAGGATGATTTCGGCGTGGAACGTGATTTGGAACAGACAAATGAATTTCTGATACAGGAGAGAAGTGTTTATCTGCCCAGAGAAAAACGCGAAAAACTGACCTTTTCGCTTGAAAACCCCTCCTATTGGGTTGGCGGCTCCTATGATGTGGTGATTGAAAAGCCGCGGAGCAAAAAATAAATAGTTTGGAGAGAGGAAGAATTTGCATGCAGATTCTTCTTCTTTTTTATGGAAAAGAGAAAAATAGCTTTCAAAATTGCATATACAATGGTATACTATTAACATCTATACATCTGTAAAAAAATAGCCGAAGGTTTTTAGAATAGGAGGCTGGTCGGTATGGCAGCAAAATTAGAAAACGAATATGGCGTTATCAGTATTGATCGCGAAGTGATTGCAAGAATTGCAGGCTATGCGGCGATTGAATGTTACGGCATTGTCGGCATGGCTGCAAAAAATGTGAAGGATGGCTTGGTGCAGCTTTTGAAGCTGGAAAGCCTGACAAAGGGAATCAAAATGCGCATTGATGCAAATAAGGTAAGTATTGATTTGCATATTATTGTGGAATATGGTACCAATATTTCCGCCATTGCAGATAATATCATCAGCACTGTGAAATATTCCGTGGAAGAATTTACAGGGGTTGAGGTTGAGGATGTAAATATTTTTGTTGACGGCGTAAGGGTCGACAACTGAGCAAGAGGAGGAACTATTGGTGAGCAGTACAACGAAATTGAACGGTGTTCGCTTAGGTAGAATGATAATTGCCGGTGCGAATGAATTGGCATCAAATAAACAGCTGGTAGACGCAATGAATGTATTCCCCGTACCCGATGGGGATACCGGCACAAATATGTCTCTGACCGTTATGGCGGCGGCAAGAGAAGCAGAGAAAAACGGCTCTTTACAGGTGGCGGATATCGCAAAGGCGGCATCCGGCGGAGCCCTGAGAGGTGCAAGAGGGAATTCCGGCGTAATTACTTCTCAGATCTTCCGTGGCTTTGCAAAGGCATTGGAGGGTATGGAGGAAGCAGGTGTGCAGGAGCTGGCTGCGGCGGCAGAGCAGGCAGTGAAAACAGCATATAAGGCAGTGATGAAGCCCAAGGAAGGCACGATTCTGACGGTGGCAAGAGGCTGTGCGGAGGCTGCGGTAAGGCTGGCAGAGGAAACAGACGAAATCGAGGTATTCCTGAAGGGTATTATCGAGGATGGACACAAGGTTCTGGCGCAGACACCCGAAATGCTCCCTGTATTGAAGCAGGCAGGCGTTGTGGACGCAGGCGGCAGAGGGCTGCTGTATATTTTGGAGGGCGCACTCAAGCAGCTGGGCGGTGATTTGCCTGTAACCCTGCAGGACGGACAGAGCGCAGCAGTCGCACCCGAAACGAATTTCGCTTCTCTGGCATCTGTGGAAAATGAAAGCATCACCTTTGGCTACTGTACGGAATTTTTCATCAATGTAGACCATCCGGATGAAGCCGTAACCACAGGACTGAAGGCTTATCTGGGTACGATTGGGGATTCCATCGTATGTGTTGCGGATGATGATATCATCAAAATTCATGTGCATACAGACCACCCCGGTCTGGCAATCGAAAAGGCGCTGACTATCGGCAGTCTGAGCGGCTTGAAGATTGACAACATGAGAGAACAGCATACAAATAAAATCAATTTCAGCGCAGAAGCACCGAAGGCAGAGGCACCCAAGGCGGAGCAGCCGAAGAAGGATGTCGGCTTTGTTTCTATTTCCGCAGGTGAGGGGCTGACGAAGATTTTCAAGAACCTTGGTGTGGATGAGGTTATCGAGGGCGGACAGACCATGAACCCCAGCACAGAGGATATCCTCAATGCGGTAGATAAAATCAATGCAGAGCATATCTTTATTCTGCCGAATAATAAAAACATCATTTTGGCGGCAGAGCAGGCGGCAAAGCTGAGCGAGGAGAAAAAGCTGCATGTCATTCCTTCCCGTTCCGTTCCCGAAGGGATTAGCGCGATGTTCTGCTATGAGCATGACGCAGACCCCGATGAAATGGAAGCGGCAATGAAGGATGCCATTCAGCAGGTGGATACCGCAACCGTAACCTTTGCGGTCAGAGATACCTCCATCGGTGATAAGCAAATCAAGGAAGGTAATATCCTTGGGATGCTGAATGATGAAATTGAGGTAGTCGCAGAGGATGTGATGGAGGGCACGAAGGAGCTTTTGCGCAATGCCATCACAGAGGAAAGTGAGGTTGTCAGCATTTATTACGGCGCGGACACAGCAGAGGAGGACGCGAAGGAATTGTCTGCCTTTATCGAGGAAGAATTCCCCGATTGCGAGGTAGAGGTGCAGGACGGCGGTCAGCCTTTGTATTACTACATTATTTCTATTGAATAAAAATAACAAAGCAAAATGGGGAGATTCTTAGATGAAATCTCCCTGTTTCTTTGTAGAAATCTTTGCGGAAAAAAGAAGGGAGGTGTATCTCATGCGAGGACAGGATACGGTTTCCGTGCTCAAGGGCGTTGGCGAGCAGAGAGAAAAAAGGCTGCATAGGCTGGGCATTATGACAGTGGAGGATTTGCTGACGCATTACCCCAGAGAATACAAGGACAGAAGCGAAATACTGAAAATTGCAGACCTGCCGCCGGATGAACCTGCTACCTTTCTGGCGCAGATAAAGGAGGAGGGGCAGAACAGCCGCCACGGCAGGCTTGTGTATACCAGAATGAAGGTCTACGACGAAACAGGCACGGTTGGGGTGCTGTGGTATAATCAGCCCTACATGAAAAGCAGTCTGAAAATCGGCGAATGGTATCTTTTTTCCGGCAGGCTGCAAAAAAAATATGGCAGAACAGAGGTGGTTTCCCCTGAATGTGAGCGGATTGGGGAGAATTTCGCAGGGGGGCGCATCCTTCCGGTTTATCCTTCCGTAGAGGGGCTTTCGCAGAAAATGCTCCGCAATCTGATGGAGGAGGCCTTGAAGGAAATGAGCGGCGGCATGCAGGAGGAGCTGCCCCTCTGGCTGAGAAAGGAATATCATCTGGCGGAACGCAATTTTGCGATAGAAAATATCCATTTTCCGAAAACGGAGCAGGGCTTTTATGATGCCAGACGGCGTTTGGTTTTTGAGGAGCTGTTTTTGTTGCAGACGGCACTCTATCAGCTGAAAAACACGCTTGAGGAGAGGGGGGAAGGGATTCGGCTGAAAAAGAAAAAAGCCTTGCAGGATGGCGAAACGCTTCTTCCCTTTGCCCTGACAGATGCGCAGAAGCGCGTTCTTGCGGAAATCGAGCAGGACATGACCTCGGGCAAAATCATGAACCGTCTGGTGCAGGGGGATGTCGGCAGCGGCAAAACGGCGGTGGCAATGCTTGCGGCGTATTGGACAATACAGAATGGCTATCAGGCGGCAATGATGGCACCGACAGAGGTTTTGGCAAGGCAGCATGCGGCATTCTTCCGTGAGCTGCTGGAGCCGGCAGGGATTACGGTTGTTTTGCTGACGGGCAGCCTGACGGCGAAGGAAAAACGGGAACGTCTGGCGCAGGTCGCTGATGGCACGGCGCAGATGGTGATTGGCACCCATGCCGTGATTCAAAAGGGGGTCGAATTTCAAAAATTAGGTCTGGCAATCACGGATGAACAGCACCGCTTTGGTGTGCGCCAGAGAAGTACATTGGCGGAGAAGGGCGAAAATGTGCATACGCTCGTTATGACGGCAACGCCCATTCCGAGAACCTTGGCACTGATTCTTTATGGGGATTTGGATATTTCCATCATTGATGAACTGCCGCCCGGCAGGCAGAAAATTGACACCTTGGCGGTAGACAGCAGATATCATCCGCGGATTTATGCCTTTATCGAAAAGCACGTTGCGGCAGGCAGACAGGCGTATGTCATCTGCCCGATGATTGCGGAAAATGAGAAATTAGAGGTGCAGTCTGTTCTGGAGTATACCGCGGAGCTGACAGAGGAACTGCCACATTGCCGCGTTGCCTGTGTGCATGGAAAAATGAAGGCGAAGGAAAAGCAGACAATCATGGACAGCTTTGCGGCAGGAGAGATTGATGTTCTTGTATCCACAACAGTCGTTGAGGTCGGCATCAATGTGCCGAATGCAACCATTATGCTGATTGAAAATGCGGAGCGGTTCGGCTTGGCACAGCTGCATCAGCTGCGCGGGCGCGTTGGGCGCGGTGCGGAAAAATCGTATTGTATTCTGGTGAGCGATACAAAAACAAAGGTCGCGAAGGAGCGCATGAAAACCATGACCGAATCGGAGGATGGCTTTGTCATTTCCGAGAAGGACTTAAAGCTGCGCGGACCGGGGGAATTTTTCGGTATCCGTCAGCATGGTCTGCCGGAGCTGAAGATTGCAGACCTCTGTCGGGATTTGCCGATTCTGAAGGAGGCGCAGGCAGCAGCGGCAGAGCTTTTGCGGAAGGACAGGAATCTGGAGCAGATGGAGCATCAGCCCCTGAAAGCGAGAATCGCGGGATATTTGGACGGAAAACGTCTGGAAATGTGAGTTTTTCTGTGTTTTTTCTCTTTTTGGTTGTCAACTGAAAATTTTTTTGCTATACTCTAAACGATATCATGTAAAATTAGGTTTTTTGGGTGGTGCAGACAGTATGCGTGTCATCGCAGGAGCAGCAAAGGGTCATAATCTGCAAACCATCGAAGGGCTGGCAACCAGACCGACGACGGACAGAATAAAGGAAACCCTCTTTAATATCATAGCGTTCGATTTGCCCGAGGCAAGCTTTCTGGATTTATTTTCCGGCAGCGGTGCGATTGGGATTGAGGCACTTTCCAGAGGAGCGGCGGAGGCTGTTTTTGTGGAAAATGCGGCAGAATGTCAGAAGGTTATTCAGGCAAACCTTGTGCATACCAAGCTGCAGGAAAGAGCAAGGCTTTTGCAAACGGATGTGCTTTCTGCGTTGGACAGGCTTGCGGCGGAAGGAAAGAAATTCGACATTATTTTCATGGATCCGCCCTATGAAGCGGGGCTGTATACGTCCGTACTGGAAAGAATTGCGGAAACTGGTTTGTTAAAGGCGGAGGGGTATCTCATTGCAGAAGGCTCCTCGCAGATTGCGCTCACAATTCCGAAGGGTATGAAAATTTTGCGTGAAAAGGTGTATAAGACAACAACCCTGACGTTCCTGTGCGCGGAGGAAGAAAACGTATGAAAAAAGCAATTTATGCAGGCAGCTTTGATCCTGTTACCTTAGGGCACATGGATATCATTGAAAGAGCCGCAAATTTATTTGACTGTCTTGTGGTGGCAGTGTTGGAAAATCCCAACAAAAAATCTCTTTTCACGGTAGAGGAGAGAAAGCATCATCTGGAATTGGCAACAAAGCATATTGAAAACGTAGAGGTCGCTTCCTTTCAGGGGCTTCTGGTGGATTTTGCAAAGGAAATCGGCGCGAATATCGCAGTCAGAGGGCTGCGTAACACACTGGATTTTTCCGCGGAATATCCTATGTTTCTTATCAATCGCAAGCTGTATGATAAAATCGAAACGGTTTATCTGGCGGCGGATGAGGAGCATCTTGCCCTGAGCTCCACGAATGTGAAGGAAGTTGCTGTGTTTGGCGGAGATATCAGCTTTATGGTACCCGCTGAAATTAAACCTTTTATTATAGAAAAATATCAGAAGTGAGGGAGATAGAATGGATTCTGTATTGCAGTTATTAGATGAATTGGAAGATGTTATGGACAGCAGCAAGGCTGTGCCGTTCAGCAGTAAGGTTACTGTAAATAAAGAGGAAATTTATGATATTATCAGCGAAATCCGCATGAAGCTGCCCAATGAGCTGAAGCAGTCCAAATGGGTTATCGAGGAAAGAAATAAAATCCTGATTGATGCGCAGAGAGAAGCGGATGAAATCGTAAAGAATGCGGAAGACCGTATGGTGCGCCTTGTGGATGAAAACGAAGTAACAAAGAAGGCTTATGAACAGGCGGCGGCAATCATTGATTCTGCAAAGAAGACCTCCAAGGATATGCGTCTGGGCGCAATGGAATATGCGGAAAGCGTGCTGGCGGATGCGGAAGGCAAGCTGAAGGAGCTGAAATCCGTTGTTTACAGCGAAAGCATCAAGACAGATGATTACTTCGCACAGACACTGGATGTTCTGGCGGAAAATATTCAGGAGCTGCGTATGGGCAAATGATTTCCCTTATCCGCTGTCAAAAATTGCATAGCAAAGCACCGCGAGGAAAAACAGGCTTGGCAAAAGCCAGAGAAAAGAGAGCGTAAAAGAGGTTTCTGTGAGCGAAAAAAACGCAGGAACTTCTTTTTGTGCGTATGGATAAAAAAACGGATAGAGCAAAAAGAAAGAAAGACTGCTGAAAAGGGCATTTGTGCATTTCCCTTTGATGTAGTCTTTTTTTGATATGGGCATGGCGGCAAGCACGCCGAAGGTCTGTCCCAGAATGGAAAGACCGCCGAAGGAAACGAGAAATGCGACCAGCGTCAGCCGCAGACGCAGACTATCGGGGGAGAGGCTTAGGAGATGTGCTCCGTTTGTCATTTCCAGAATACCGCTGCAAAGACCGCGCAGTGTTTCCGTGGAAAGCGGCAGAAAAAACAGCAGACGGGAGAGCAAAGAAAATAGCCCTGCCTGCTCCATTGCCGCGGAAAGCACCGCAAACAAAATGAGATACCCTCCAATCAGCAAAATGGTGGGGAGTGCATCTGCAACAGAAGCGGAAAGCACCTCCGTCAGAGGTTGATAGGGGGAAGCAGAAGCGGAAGGGAGGGGTGCAACGGATTTTTTTCTGCGAAAGAGAATACCTGTGGCGACTGCGCCGAGAAAAGCGGAGAGCCAGAGCAGATACCCAAAGGCAGGCATGCCGAAAAAGCCAACGCCAACCGTGCCAATCAAAAACAAGGGTCCGGGGCAGTTGGAAAAGGCAAGAAGCTGCTGTGCATCGGCGAGGGAAAGCTGCCTTTGCCCATAAAGCTGCGCGGTCAGCTTTGCTCCCATGGGGTATCCGGAAAGAAGTCCGAAAAAGAAGGGGAAGGCGGCAATGCCCGGTAGGTGAAACAAGGGCTGCATCAGAGGGCGCAGAGCCGCACCCATCCGCTGCGCCGCACCAATGCGCAGCAGGATACCGCAGGCAACCAGAAACGGAAACAAGGAGGGGAATACCTTCGTCAGCCAGAGCTGCACCCCTTCCGCGGAAGCGGCAAGCATTTCTGTGGGAAAGCAAAGCAGGGCAAAAATCAGAAAGCAGGCACAGCCGCCCAACAGCAAAGTCCCCTTTTTCATGCAATCCCTCCCATAAAATAAAAAAGCCGAGGAAATCTGAATTCTTCGGCTTTTCCTGTTTGATTCTATTTTATGCCGCTGCCGGTCAGAGAATGACAAGGGGTTTTGTGAAATCCTGATTCGGCGCGCGATAAATCGGGTTGGGGTATGCCAGAGCGTGCAAATCGGTCGCTGTTTTTTCCAGAGCAAGCATGGCAAGCCCATCCTCATTCAGAAGCGCAGGGGCTTTTTTCAGATTTGTCAGAACAGGACATTTTGCCTGCTCTGTTAAATCTGCGAGAATATCGGAATGATCCTTCTGAAAGCCCAATACACGCACATAGGGCATTTTCGGCAGATTGAGAAAATACGAAACCTCGGATTCCTTGATATCCAGAAGAATATGAAGCAGGATACGCTGAATTTTCGTGCGTGTGTAGCGCTTTGTTTTGATGAAATCCATCATTTCCTCAAAGGAATAGCAGCTGCCAATGGAATGGAGAATCCGATTTTCCAGACCCTCTGTCACCTCTGCAATCTCCTTCAGCTCCTCAATCGAAGTGGTGCGCAGCTTATAATGCAGGGCAGGCATGAGTGTATCCCAGAAAACGGGTGCTGTGCCGATGGAAAGTGCTTTATTATAGAGATCATGCGTATTTTCTGGCAGATGCAGCATGGCTTCGGTGCTGTTTTCCTCTGTCAAAGCCTTCCGCACTGCGCTTGCGGACGCATAGCCATTTGAAAGGGAAAGGCTGTTGTAATCGCCCTTGCGGCGGATGGTCAGCGGTGCAATGGGAGAGGAATAATAGTCCAACGCCTTGAGATATTCCAAGCCTAAAATGTCATTTGGTTTGGAAAGGATGGCGCTGTTAATCTGCGAAAGCGTTTCCAGAACCTTTGCGCGCGCGGCAGGATAGGAAAGCCCTTCGCCGAGCAGCTCCTTTAATAGCCGTTGAAATTCCTCTGTTTCGTTTGCAAGAATTTTCGCCGCCTCCTGCAGCTCCTGCAGGTTGCCGTTTTCGGAGCCAAAGGCAAGCGTATCTACAATGCCGCTTTCTGTCAGCAGGCGCACTGCCCCTCTGGCAAAGGTTTCCGCATTGGCTGCGGCAAAAAGCACAGGCAGCTCCAATACTAAATCTGCACCGTTTTTCAGCGCGGCGGCGGTTCTTGTCCATTTATCGAAAATGGCAGGCTCCCCCCGCTGCACAAAGCTGCCGCTCATGATGACAACCACGCGGTCGGCATCGGCCTTTCGTTTTGCTCGCTCCAGCATATAGGCATGCCCCTGATGAAAGGGGTTATATTCGGTAATGATACCAAGGGTTTTCATAAGAAAGTCTCCTTTCTGATGTTCAATTTCTGATTAAAATAAAGTATACCATATTTTTTCTGTTTTTTTAAAAAAATCGTATGGCAATTTTCTCAATTTAGGTCTATACTTGTGATAACATGGGCGGAGAAATGGGATTTCTTGTTTCTGCGTCTCCATGCGTAGGGGTAAAATCAAAAACAGGATGAAAATTCTTTTATGATAAGAGGATGATTAGGTGGAGCGG
>OOBP01001444.1_pt1 | contig 10704 bp, 9 predicted proteins | sample 1671681 | NCBI WGS metagenome assembly OOBP01 (sample SAMN06348181, study PRJEB24527) | human gut metagenome
TGATCCTTTATGTGCTGAAAGAAACCGGGTATGGAGATTATGCAAGGGCACTTCCGGGAGGGGAGCAGCGTTTTGCAAATCTTACCATGCTTGTGGAGAAAGCTATGGACTATGAGAAGACAAGCTACAGGGGTCTGTTTAACTTTGTTCGTTATATCGAACAGCTACAGGCATATCAGGTAGACTATGGAGAAGTCAATCTGACAGGAGCGGGCAATACCGCAGTGGAGATCATGACGATCCACAAGAGTAAGGGACTTGAATTTCCGGTAGTATTTGTGGCCGGTATGGGAAAACAGTTTAATTTTCAGGATATGAATGCAGGTCTTTTGCTTCATCCGGAACTGGGAATAGGGGCTGATGCTATCATACCGGAGAAACGGGTGATCGCATCTTCGCTGAATAAGCAGGTGATCAGAAGACAGCTTCTGAAAGAGAGTCTGGGAGAGGAACTGAGGGTACTTTACGTTGCCATGACAAGAGCAAAAGAGAAACTGATCCTTACAGGAACAGTCGGAAAGCTGGAAAAGCAGATGCTGTCGCTGTCGCGTTTTCTGGATGAGGAAGAAGAACTGCTCCCACTGGGAACCAGAATGAAAGCAAAGAATTACTGGGCTTTTGTACTGCCTGCACTGGTGCGGCATCGGGCCATGAGTGAACTTCTGTGGGAATATGGAATCCTCATGAAGAAACAGCCGGGGATTTACGATGATATCTCTGAGTTTGTGATAAAAAAGATCACTGTCCGTCAGATGACAGAAAAGGCAGTTCTCATCCAGGCAGGAAACCAGATGCAGGAGGAATATCTGAAGAACTGGGATGAAAATAAAGTGTATGATGAGGCTGTGAAGGAAGAGATAGAGAAGAGATTTTCCTTTGTATATCCGTATAAATATCTGGAAGATATTCCGGTTAAAGTCAGTGTTTCGGATCTGAAAAAGAGAAGCTGGCATGATGAAAGTGAACTGGAAGAGAATATCAGTGTGTCTGCCGAAGAGCAGGAGGAAGAACAGGAAGCGCCGGTTCCCGCATTTATGGCAGAGAAGCAGGAAGAGTATAAGGGGGCTGCCAGAGGTACTGCTTACCACAGAGTAATGGAATGTCTGGATTATGCAGAAGCAGATACAGAGGAACAGCTTCGGGCTCAGTTAAAGAGACTTCTGGAGAGCCAGAAAATGACAGAGCAGGAAGCGGAATGTATTCGGATCCGAGATATCAGGAGGTTTGTGGAGTCCAGACTGGGGCAGAGAATGAAGAAGTCTGCCATGAAAAAACATCTTTACAGAGAACAGCCTTTTGTGATTCAGAGAAGTGCTTCTATGCTCGATGATGGTTGGAAGAACGAAACAGTGCTGGTGCAGGGAATTATCGATGCCTATTTTATGGAAGAGGAAGAGATTGTTCTTGTGGACTATAAAACGGATAGAGTGAAGAGAGGACAGGAACAGAAGCTGATCGATCTGTATCATGTGCAGCTTGAGGATTATGCCCGGGCATTGGAGCGGATGACGGGGAAAAGAGTGAAGGAGAAGATCATTTATTCGTTTACATTGCACAAAGAGATATTGCTGTGAGCGGAATAAAAATTATTATTGTGAACTCAAATATCCGGCAGGGATAAGCGCGTGTTATACGCGCCACCCTGCCGGATATTTGTTTTTCAGGATCTGGTTGACCAGTTTACCGAAGCCAATGGGATATCCATCTGCACAGAGGAGATGCCAGCCTTTTTTGTGAGCTGCTTCTTCGGGTTCGATATTTAAGGTTTCGCCCTTTAAATATCTGGTGATCCTTTCGTCAGAAGCGGTGAGAGAGATGACTGCTTCTGCTTCATCTTTGCGGATCGCCAGTGCAAGTGGCTGAGACGGCTCGAAGCGGTTTTTCTTCAGGTCACCGAGATAGAGACCGTTTCTTAAGAAGGTGATGCCGCGGAAGTTGTGGGCAACCGGGGGAAGATAGTAGGCTTTATCACCGCGGATTTCCACACGTTCCCAGTCAAACGGCTGGCCGCAGAGGGTTTTCAGACCGATTTCGTTCAGAAATTCCTCAATCAGTGGAAATGCGTTTTTGTCCGGTTTTGTGTGAGGACGGGAGCTTTCCTTGATTGCCTGTCCTTTTTTACGGAAGAGCGCAAGGAAGTGTCCCTCTCCATTCATTTTGTGTGGGAAAATCCGGATGCATTTGGTAAGCTCAGGATTTCCGTTTCCCCATTCAGGAACTCCATGGGAGAAGCCTTCATAATCTTCCATTTCTGCCAGTTCCATGTCAGGACGGTTTTCCAGAAGCCAGGAAACAGTTTGTTCGTCTTCTGCAGGCGCGAATGTGCAGGTAGAGTAAAGCATCAGTCCGCCGGGACGGAGCATATCGGCTGCCTGGAGGATAAGCTCTTTCTGGATTTCGGAAAGCTCCATGGATTTTTCGGGAGTCCAGTCTTTGGCAAGGGCTTCTTCCTTACGGAACATTCCTTCTCCGGAGCATGGAGCATCCAGGATGATCTTGTCGAAGAATTCGGGGAATGCTTTGGTTAACTTTGCAGGTGTTTCGTTTGCTACGAAGACATTTGGGATGCCGAAGAGTTCCAGGTTGCGAAGGAGGGCTCTGGCGCGGGAAGTGCTGATATCGTTTGCTACCAGAAGTCCCTGTCCCTGAAGTGCTGCGCCTGCTGCAGTTGCCTTGCCGCCCGGGGCTGCGCAGAGGTCCAGGACTCTGTCACCCGGCTCGATGGGGATGCGGGAGGCGGGGGTCATGGCGCTGGGTTCCTGAAGGTAGTAGAGGCCGGCCTGGTAGTATGGGCATCTGGAAGGACGGATGTCTTCATCGTAGAAGTAGCCGTTTTTGATCCATGGGATCTGACGGGTTGGAAATGGAGACAGGTTTTCGAAGTCTTCGCAGGTGATCTTGGAGGTGTTTATGCGCAGGCCGTAGGTTCGGGGGGCGCTGAAGCTGGAGAGGAAGGCGGGGTATTCGTTGCCGAGCATTTTCTCCATTCGGGTGAGGAATGCGGGGTGGAGGGGTGTTGTATTTTCGTTCATAATGGGTTGGTTTCCTTTGCTGTAGTTTTGGGTTGGTGGGGGGACGCGCAGGAAAATATATCTGTCTGAGTGCGGTTTCGGCATCTAAGATCTTCTAAGTCGGTAAAAATCTGCTAAAAGCATGGAGAAAAATGCAAAACTCGCTCCGCTGCAGGCTTCGCTCAGACAGGTTGCGATTTTTCTCCATAACGCAGATTTCTACCGGCTAAGAAGATCTAAGATGCCTGCAAATGCACTCAGACAGATATATTTTCCTGCGCTGTTTACTGAAAATAACTGTAGTATAACGTGAGGTTTATGGAATATTAAGTTTATGAAATACTATAGCAATGCTTTTAAATACATTATTTATGAGGAGTGCTATAGTAAACCGGAAGACGTTAAGGAGGTATTTTCGGTAAAGGTATCAAAATGATTATAAAGTATAAATGATTTTTGCTAAATAGTATTGACAAAATTATATTATACATCATATAATATCGTTAACAAAACAATATTGATGTTCTGTATAGTATGTGAACAGGATGGAATAAATGTATCAGATGTGAAATGGCGTTTACCTTTGGTATAGTCTGGAGCATTTTTCAGACACGCTCTAAGGCTGGATTGCAGAGATGATGCTGTCTGTACAGAACATAATTGAAACGAGGGAGTGAGCATATGGTTTTTAATACGGGTGCTGCGCTTCTGGATGCGGTTGTTCTGGCGGTTGTTTCTAAGGAGAAGGAAGGGACTTACGGGTATAAGATCACGCAGGATGTGCGTGGAGTTCTGGATGTTTCGGAGTCTACTTTGTATCCGGTGCTCAGGAGGCTGCAGAAGGATGATTGTCTGGAGGTTTACGATATGGCGTATGCAGGACGTAACCGGCGTTATTATAAGCTGACGGACAGAGGTGCTGCGCAGCTGGAGTTTTATAAAGCTGAATGGAAAATTTATGCATCCAAGATAAGCGGGATGTTTGAGGGAGGAATAGGATGATGGACAGGGCGCAGTTTATGCAGGAGCTGGAGAAGCTGCTTGCTGATATTTCCGAGACAGAGAGGCAGGATGCCCTTGATTTTTATAATAGTTATTTCGATGATGCAGGAGCTGAGAATGAAGCTTCGGTGCTCAGGGAACTTGGAAGTCCCAAGAAGGTTGCAGCGATTATCAAGGCGGATCTGAAAGGTTCGGCAGGAGGCTATGAGTATGGAGAATATACGGAGCATGGCTATGAGGATGCCCGGACTAAAGAGAGAGGCCAGATGCCTGAGAGATATGGAGAAGGGTCGGGAACAGGGAAGCGTTTTTTCAGAAAGGGGAATCAGGCGGTGCTGATCCTTGCGGTGATCCTGCTGGTTTTTATTTCTCCTTTTGTTAAGGGGGCTGTTGGTGGGATTCTGACATTTGCAGTTGGAATCTTACTGCTTCCGTTCTGGCTGATCGTTGGATTGGGCATAGGTGCTGTGGTTTTACTGGTTGGCGGAATCGCAGCTGTTGTGGCTGGAGCAGGGCTTTTGGCTGTAATGACCGGAACCGGGATCCTGACCATAGGAATTGGATGTCTGATGATTGCTCTGGCAATCCTTATGATATTAGGACTGATCAGCATCGCAGTACACATTGTGCCGAAATGGTTTCGGAAGATTACTGACTTTTTTAACAGGTTGCTTTACAGAAAGAGAAAGGAGGAGGTTAAATGAAGAAGTTTACAAAAGGAATGTTGATCGCAGCGGGGATTTTTGGTGCTGTGGGAATCGGGCTGACAGCTGCCGGTGGTGTTATGGGAGCCAGTATGTCGGAACTGACAGGGGTGAAAAGTCTGAAAAGGGTGCTTCTGGTGGCAGATGGGGATTATGATTATGATGACAGCGATGATTATGATGACGATGATGATTATGACGATTATGATTATGATGACAGCGATGACTATGACAGCGATGATTATGACGACAGCGACGACTGTGACGACAGTGAGGATTATGCCCGCGCTGTTGATGAGAATGAGGAAGATGGCACTGTATATCAGTTGAAGTATCAGCCCACAAAGCTGGATATAGAGCTGAAGTACGATGATCTGATCCTGGAAGAGGGCGACAGTTTCTGTGTCAGAGTTTATGATGACAGTGGGAAGAATGTGACAGTGAAGGAGAGTTCGGATACTCTTAAGGTCAGAAGCACGAAAAAACTGTCTAAAAACAGAAAGGTGTGTATCTCCTATCCGGAAGATGTTAAGCTTCAGGAGCTGGAGATTGAGATGGGTGCAGGTACTGTTTATCTGAACAGAGATATTGAGACAGAGAAGCTGAGTGTGGAGATGGGAGCCGGGGAATTTGAAAGTAAGAATCCGGTGACTGCAAGGGAGGCAGATCTGGAAATCGGAACCGGAAGTATGACATTTGCAGATCTGAGCGCCAGGAAGACAGATGGAGAATGTGGTCTGGGTGAACTGGATCTGACACTGACCGGTACGCAGGAGGATTATAATTATGATCTGGAATGTGGAGTGGGAAATCTGGATGTAGGTTCTGATTCCTACAGTGGACTTGGACGGGAGAAAACCATTTCCAATAAAGGCGCAGACAGGAAACTGGATCTGGAGTGCGGTATGGGAAATATATCAGTAGATTTCTCCGGGAAAGAGCACAGAGATTTGCAGATATCCTGAAGAGCATATACTCTGACGTGCAGAAATAAAAGTAGTATTTAACCGAATCAGGAAGTTATTCGGTGTAGAGTAAGTAGCGAAGCGGATGATTTTATCTGCTCGACTAATCTGGGTTTAAGGAGGAAATGGACATGGGTGACAAACGTTTATACAAATCATCAGAAAACAGTATGCTTTGCGGTGTATGTGGAGGAATCGCAGAATATTTTGATATTGACCCTACGCTGGTGCGTCTGGCATGGGTGATCCTTACCTGCTTTGGCGGTGCGGGAATCTGGGCATATATTATTGCTGCAATTATTATTCCGAAAAGATAACAGAATCTCAGGATCCAATCTGTAATAGACAGAAGTTTAACCGAATCAGGCAGGCAGCGAAGCGGATTGCGAATATCCGTTTGAATGAAATACAGTATAAAAATTAAGAAAACAGCCCATACTCCAAAGAAAAGGAGTGTGGGCTGTTTTGGATAAAGAGAAGGAAATAAAAGCTTATCTTGATGGAGAATTATTGCCGGAGGTCAGAATGAAGTATGAAATTGCAGAGGAAATGGGACTGCTGGACAGAGTATTGAGTGATGGATGGAAAAGTCTGTCTGCAAAAGAGACCGGAAGAATCGGAGGATTGATGACGAAACGAAAAAAAGAGAAATTGAAAAAATAAATAATATGGAATAAGCTTGTTCTCCGGACGATGATGCTGTAAAATTAAGAACAGGTATTAGAGCGTGTTTGAAAAATCATTCCCACAATCTGCACGCCCCATTTTGCGGTATATTTTGCCCGAATTCGGTTGTCGTAGCCCGCTATGACGCCCTTATTCGAACAAAATCTCCCACAAATTGTGACGCACATCTTGCAGAAAGCCTTTTTCAGACACGCTCTGGAGTAGCGAAGAAATATGGGAGGACAATAAAATGAAGTTAGGTATTCTGGGAGCAGGAGGCATTGCTTCTACTATGGCGAAAACAGTAGCAGGAATGAAAGATGTGGAGGCGTATGCGGTTGCTGCCCGTGATCTGGAACGTGCCCGGGTATTTGCACAGAAATATGAAGTAAAAAAAGCATATGGATCCTATGAGGAAATGCTGGCAGATGATGAGGTTGAACTGGTTTATATCGCAACCCCTCATTCACACCATTATCTGCATGCAAAGATGTGTCTGGAAGCGGGAAAACATGTACTTTGCGAAAAGGCATTTACTGTAAATGCAGAGCAGGCACAGAAATTATTTGATCTTGCAAAAGAGAAAAAGCTTCTGATCACAGAAGCAATCTGGACAAGATATATGCCGTCCAGAAAGATGATCAACGATATTATTGAAAGCGGTGTGATCGGAGAAGTTACGGCAGTTACCGCGAATCTCAGCTATACAGTAAGTCATGTGGAACGTATCCGTAAACCGGAGCTTGCAGGAGGTGCTCTTCTGGATGTAGGCGTATATCCGATCAATTTTGCCTCCATGGTGCTTGGCGATAAGGTAAAGGATGTAAAGGCTACTGCAATCTTTCAGAATGGAGTGGATATTCTGGACAGCATTGCCATGGTGTTTGAGGGAGACCGCATGGCAACCCTTCAGTGTGGAGCAAGGGAAATCTCAGACAGAATGGGAAGTATTTTCGGAACCAGAGGATATATGCAGGTGCAGAATATCAATAATCCGGAAAAGATTACAGTGTTTGATACCGAATATAAAGAAGTGGCTTCTTATGTTGTGCCGGAACAGATCTCAGGATATGAATATGAGGTAGAATCCTGCATGAAAGCAATTCATGAGGGAAAAACGGAGTGTCCGGAAATGCCTCATGCGGAAACAATAAGGATCATGAAAATCATGGACGACATCCGTAAATCCTGGAATTATGAGATTCCCTGTATCGAATAAAAAGTGTGGAATAATCTTATAAAAAAGACCAGTAATGTTTTTGACATATACCCGAAACATTACTGGCTTTTCTGATATTCATGACCATTAGACTACATATCATTCCGTAATTACAGAAACATTTCCGTCCAGTGGTATATTAATATTAATTAGGTAAATTGATACTTTTATATTTTATTATCTGGAGGAGAAGAATGAAAAGTAATTACAGGATTTTTACAGCAGTTTTTTTATCGGCAATTATGACAGCAGCAGCTCCGTTAACAGTATGTGGGGCGGAAGTTTTTTCGGCGGGAGAATCTTCAGTGATGGAACGGGGAGTATTCCTGCCATATTGACAGATATGGTTCTGCCGGATGGAGAGATTGGAACGGAATATCAGGTACAGCTTGAAGCTGATACAGATGTGAACTGGAGTCTGGAAGAGGGAAGTGAGCTTCCGGCGGGATTTACGTTGTCTTCCGGGGGAGTGATCAGCGGAACACCGCAGAAGGAAGGGAGTTTCAGCTTTACTGTACAGGCGGACAATGGTATTGGAGTTTCTTCACAGGAACTGAGCCTTTATGTTGCACAGCGTGAGCAGGAACCTGTTATAAAGCAGTATGAGCTGACATCAGGTACTGCTTTGATCGATCTGGGAATTCATGCAGAGGGAGAACAGTCACGTAAGCGGTTATTTCTTTATAATGCAGGAACAGATTCGCTTCATCTCTCTGATTTTCCGCAGAGCAGATATTTTGATTTTTCCTACGCACCGATTTTCGATACAAATACGGATGAAGAAATGCAGCCCGGAAGTTGTGCGGCTGTGGACATTGATGATAAGAAGGATCTGCCTGCCGGAAATTATGAAGAGACAGTGACATTTGAGACAAAAGAGGGTGCTTCCTGTAAGGTTACTCTGAAAGTAATTGTGGGAGCTTCCTCTGAAAAAGATTATGAGCTGAGTATAGAAACAGGTACAGAAGAAGAATTTACAGAAAGCGATTTCTATGACCCGGAATTTCGTGTGGAGAAGTATGTAGTGGTCAGAAATTCAGGAAAAAAGGAAACCAGAATACGGGTAGATACTTCAGGTCTTAAGAACTTTGAAGTAGATGACCAGATGGCAAAGTGGACAGAAGATTATGAGGAACAGGATTCCAAAAAGCTGCTGAAACCGGGAGAAACGCTTTATTTTTATATATTGCCGAAGCAGGAATACGGAATTTATGATGAAACGTTTGCATTTCTCGCAGATGACGGAAGCAGATATCCTCTTCATGTTACAATGAACAGAGAGAAGAATCCGACAGAAAAGAAGCAGCTGGAAATTACTGAAAAGTCTGCCGGGGCTTTTCCAACAATGCAGTGGGGCTATAAGACACTTCCGGAAGCAAAGACATATATTTTGAAAAATGTTACTGATACAGATATGAAGCTGTCTTTTAACCGTAGTAAAGAATGTAGTGTGTTATTATCTGGAAATGCTTATCTGGCACCTGGGGAGAGCACAGAACTGAGACTCTGGCCCAAACTGGGGCTTTCGGTGGGAAAATATAGTTTTCAGGTGACTGTGACTGCGAAAACAGTGGCAGGAGAACACCTGACAACGCAGAATTTGTATAATTCTTTTATTGTAGGAGACCGGACTTATCAGGGACTGGCAGATGCTGTTGCGCCTGTGACCGGAATTACCAATGGTGCAGAAAAAACTGCTGATGCTTTGCATCTGCCGAAGTCGCTGGAAGTCTATGGCGCCGAGGTGAATGGAGAGAAAACAACATTTTCTGCGTCTGTGAAGTGGGATGTGGAGAATTGTGCTTATGATCCGAAAAGCAAGGCAGCTCAAAGTTTTCTGGTCAACGGATCTCTGGAACTGAATGAGGATGAAAATAATGAAGGGCTGGACACTGCCGTACAGATAATGGTACAGGTGGATGCTTATCAGACATTAAACAGACCAGTTATTGATACGCGGTGGACCAGAGTGATCACAAATTATGCAATGCTTTATCTGAGAGATCTTTCCAATGAAGCGGACGGCTATCAGTTTGTGACAGCGAAATCTCAGAAGGATCTGAAAAAAGGGAATTATACTGCGCAGACAAAAATTGCAAATTCTGAACTGAATCAATATCCTGAGCTGAAGTATATTCCGGAGGGAACACATAGTCTTTATTGCAGGGCATACAAAGAGAACAGCAGCCATGTTATGGAATATGGGGAATGGTCAGACGGGGTTCCGGTTACGGTAAAGGTAAAGACTCCGGACGCACCTGTGGTTCAGAAGGTGCAGGTGAAGAAAAATGATGTCAGAATAGTACTTAACAGCAAGGGTGAGGAACCGGACGGTTACGATGTTGTTGCTGCCAGAAGTAAGAACGGAAAAGAACCATCGGATTATATAAAGGTAAAGAGTGGGTATTCCGGAAGCAGTAAAGAGCTTATCTTACGGGGTGTACCGGCAGGAACGTGGTATATTGGCGTACATGCTTATAAATATCTGAATGGGAGCAATACCAAAGTGCTCAGTAAATGGGCAGAGGTCAGGAAGGTAACTGTAAAAACAAGCCTTGTAACAGGAAAACCTGCTGTTAAATTAGCTAAGGTTTCCAGACAGGGAACAAAAAGAAATGTAACGGTGACGTTTACTGTTCCAAAGTCCTGTGATGGAACAGACTGGGTACTGGCAAAGAAAGTTTCCAAATCTGATAATGGCAGCTATACTGGTGTAAGCAGTTATGCTTACACAAAGAAAAATCAGACAAAAACCACGGTAGTCTTTAAAAACGTGAAGCCCGGAGTCTACTACCTTGCAGGACGTGCCTATGTAAAAGGTTATGCAAAAAGTTATACGAAATGGTCGAAAATAAAGAAAATAGTTGTGAAATAAGCACTGCTGCCATTTGTTTCACAGAGATTTCACTTTTAAGAAAAAAGATATTCCCCTTTTACCAAGCGTTTATAAGGCAAAATTATGGGGTAAAGATTTTGGAAAAAAATGGGGTACATTTCATGACAGATAAGGGACATATGAGGCATCGAAGCCTGTGAAGTATGTCATAATGAACAGGAAAAGCACATTATGATAAAGGCATCGACATTTTTAACAAATGTAGAAAGGATAACAAAATGAAGCAGAAAAAGATTGCAAT
>OOBP01001448.1_pt1 | contig 10664 bp, 9 predicted proteins | sample 1671681 | NCBI WGS metagenome assembly OOBP01 (sample SAMN06348181, study PRJEB24527) | human gut metagenome
TCTGATCGCAATGGGCAGCTATCCGGAGACCCCGGGGGTACCATATTTATAAAAAAATCTTGACTTTTGCATCCGGAATCCATATAATAATCAACGGTAAATTTCCGGAATCCATATAATAATCAACGGTAAATTTAAGAAACAGATATTTGGTATTATTGGAAACGGTACATCCTTCTGGATGGTTATGAACAACACAAATCTCTAATTGATGTTATTCATACTATCTAAGGAGGATTTTTTATGCCTAAAAACAAGTTTCAGGAAGTTATTTTTACGATTATCATGGTGTTTGTAATGGTTTATGCCATGATCTGCTACAACATTGTACTGAACACAGGGACAATGACAAATGAGACATTTCTGTTAGCTTTTCATGAATTAACATTCATGGGACCGATTGCATTTATTCTTGATTTCTTTATCATCGGTGGTCTTGCAAAGAAGATTGCATTTGGTATTGTGGATATGAGAAGAGATAATCCGTTCCACCTTGTACTTGCAATCTCAGCAGTATCCGTTGCATTTATGTGTCCATGTATGAGCTTTGCGGCAACTGTGCTGATCAAACATGCACCGGCAAGTCAGATCATTCCCACATGGCTCCAGACAACAGCAATGAACTTTCCGATGGCATTCTTCTGGCAGATCTTTTATGCCGGACCATTCGTAAGATTTATTTTCGGAAAGCTTTTTCCGGAGAAAGAAAAGGCAGCAGCTTCTGCCGAATAAAAAATATGTAATTTTGACTGCAGCATTCTGTATTTCAGGATGCTGCTTTTTTTGTGTTCTTATCTATACGTTACTGTTCACTCCGTTCTCAGTAACGTAGCCAAAATTCATTCCAGATTGCCTGCGGCAATGGAATTTTGGCTTGTATGTCTCGGGATTTTGGCATATTCATGCCAAAACATCTCGCGGGATAGTGATGTGTGAACAGTAACATCTACACAACGTAAATTGTACTTATTTTAATACACTATTGACAAATTCTGTCATTTCTTGTAATATCATATAAAACATATCGAATAACTATGAAAAGTAGAGAATGCAAAAAACTACTGGTACCTTAAAGGAGATGAAACATGATCAGAAAATTATTTGCCTTTGGTCTTGCAGTTGTACTGGCACTGATGCCGGTACAGGCTTTTGGAAAAACGGTGTCTGTCACCAATGTTTCCTATGATCCTACCAGAGAGATGTTTGAACAGTATAATAAAATATTTGAAGACCACTGGAAGGAGAAGACCGGGGAAGATGTGGAAGTGATACAGTCCCATGGCGGTTCAGGGAAACAGGCACTGGAGGTAGCCAATGGTCTGGATGCAGATGTGGTAACCCTGGCACTTGAATATGATATTGAGTCTATTGAAAACGCAGGGCTGATCAAGGCAGGATGGAAAGATAAATTTGACAATGACAGTTCTCCTTATACATCCACTATCGTATTTCTGGTGAAGAAAGGAAATCCCAAGGATATCAAAGACTGGGACGATCTGACGAAAAAAGGAGTGGGAGTAGTAACACCAAATCCGAAAACCTCCGGCGGTGCCAGATGGAACTACATGGCAGCGTGGGCTTACGCAGATAAAAAGTATGGTGGCGATGAAGCGCAGATGGAGGAATTTATTAAGAAACTTTACCGGAATGTGGTGGTTCTTGACTCAGGCGCAAGAGGTGCAACGACCTCTTTCGCGGAGAACGGACAAGGAGATGTGCTGGTTGCGTGGGAAAATGAAGCTTATCTATCCATGCGGAATTATCCGGATGAGTATGAGATTGTTACTCCAAGCGTAAGCATTCTGGCACAGCCTTCTGTGTCGGTGGTAGATGAAGTGGTGGATTACAGAGATACAAGAGATGTGGCAACTGAGTATTTGAATTATCTGTATTCCGACGAAGCACAGGAGATCGCAGCAGAGAATTATTTCCGCCCCACTAATGAGAAAATCCTGAAGAAGCACAGTGATACGTTTGATCTGAATATAAATCTGGCAAATATCAGTGATTATGGCGGATGGGATAAAGTGCAGGAGAAACATTTCACAGATGGCGGAATTTTCGATCAGATTTATGAGAGATAAAGGAAGACAAGATGAAGCAAGAGCATAAGCACAGACAGAATATATGAGACAGGAGAGGTGGTAATTGATTATGAAAAAAAGAAATAAACCGGTGATTCCAGGGTTTGGGCTCTCCATGGGAATTACCATTTCCATATTGAGTCTGGTAGTTCTGATACCCCTGGCAAGCCTGGTGGTCTACACAGCGAAGCTGAGTTTTAAAGATTTTATCGAAACCATCACAAGGGCCAGAGTGCTGGCATCCTTTTATACCAGTTTTGTATGTGCTTTTGCAGCAGCAGTAATAAATGGAATTATGGGAACTATTCTTGCGTGGGTGCTTGTGAAATATGATTTTCCGGGCAAGAGACTTATGGATGGGGTGATCGAACTTCCCTTTGCTCTTCCCACAGCAGTAGCAGGTATTGCGCTGACATCCCTGACCTCAGATTCGGGAATTGTCGGCAGCTTTTTTGCAGGATTCGGTATCAAGATCGCATACACAAGAATAGGTATTACAGTGGCTATGATATTTGTAGGAATACCGTTCGTTGTGCGAAGTGTACAGCCTGTTCTGGAAAAGATGGATAATTCTTACAGCGAGGCAGCAGGAGTGCTGGGAGCAAAGAAAACAACTATCTTCCGGAAGGTCATTTTTCCGGAACTGAAGCCCGCAATCTTTGCAGGGACCGGACTTGCGTTCGGAAGATGTCTGGGTGAATATGGAAGTGTTGTATTTATCGCAGGAAATAAACCCTATTATACAGAAATCACACCGCTGGTTATTATGTCAGAGCTTCAGGAATTTGATTATTCAAGTGCAACGGCAATCGCACTTGTGATGTTGGCAGTTTCATTTTTTATTCTGTTCCTTAACAGTATGATACAGCAGAGAAATGCAAGAATTTTAAGAGGAGGAAATGCCTGATGGACAACAATGAAAAGGCTTCGGAGAAAATCACAAAATGGCTGCTTGTCGGGATCAGCGTTCTGTTTCTGGCAGTTATGCTCCTTCTTCCTCTGATCACTGTGATCACAGAAGCATTGCGGAGCGGATGGAAGGTCTATGCAGCTGCAGTGACAGATGAGTACACCATCAAAGCACTTCTTCTTACAGTGAAGGCAACACTCTTTGCAGTTGTTTTTAACACTGTTTTTGGTGTTTTTGCAGCCTGGGCACTGACGAAGTTTCAGTTCAGGGGTAAAAAGCTTCTCACTACCCTGATCGATCTTCCGGTTACTATTTCCCCTGTTATTGCAGGTCTGATCTTTCTTCTGATTTTCGGCCGACAGAGTCCTGTTTACTTTTTTCTCATGAAGTTAGGGATGAAAGTTGTATTCTCTGTACCGGGAATTATTATTGCAACTGTATTTGTAACCTTTCCTTTTATTTCCAGAGAACTGATTCCGGTTCTGGAAGCAGAAGGAAGCGATGAGGAGGAAGCGGCAGCCCTGATGGGAGCAGGTGGATGGACCATTTTCTGGAAGATCACATTCCCTCATATCAAATGGGCATTACTGTACGGAGTTGTGCTCTGTACGGCAAGAGCAATGGGAGAGTTTGGAGCGGTATCTGTACTTTCCGGACATTTAAGAGGAAAGACCAATACACTTCCTCTTCATGTAGAGATTTTGTTTAATGAGTTTCAGTATGTTCCGGCATTTGCCGTATCTTCACTGCTTGTGATCATGGCAGTTATCATTCTGGTAGTCAGAAGCCTGATTGAATATAAAGGAAAGAAGGAAGCCTGATATGTATGTAGAGTTAAAAAATATCAATAAGACATATGGTTCTTACCAGGCATCAAGGAATGTGAATTTCGGAATTGAGAAAGGTAAACTGATTGGTCTGTTGGGACCAAGCGGAAGCGGAAAAACAACTATTCTTCGAATGATCGCAGGTCTGGAAACCCCGGACAGCGGAGAGGTCATTATTGATGGAAAAGTGGTAAATGATGTTCCGGCCAGTCAGCGTGGGATTGGATTTGTATTTCAGAATTATGCGTTGTTTCGCTATATGACAGTTTATGACAACGTTGCATTTGGTTTGAAGGTTCAGAAGGCTGATAAGAAGAAAATTGATGCCAGAGTCAGAGAGCTGATCAAACTGGTGGGGCTGGAAGGACTGGAAAAAAGATATCCAAGCCAGTTATCCGGCGGTCAGAGGCAAAGGGTGGCATTTGCCAGAGCCCTTGCTCCAAATCCCCAGGTGCTGCTTCTGGATGAGCCCTTTGCAGCCATTGATGCAAAAATCCGTCAGGAACTGCGAAGCTGGTTAAAAGAGATGATCGGGAAGCTGGGAATTACCAGTATTTTCGTTACTCATGATCAGGATGAGGCCATTGAAGTAGCAGATGAGATTATTATCACTAATGCAGGACGGATCGAACAGAAAGGAACTCCCATAGGGGTTTACAGAAATCCTGAGACAGCTTTTACAGCGTCCTTCTTCGGACAGCCATCTGTGTTGAAAAATGCGGATGATTTCCATACCTTTGCTCAGGCAGAAGGAGCAGACAAGATCATTGTCCGCCCGGAATTTGTAAAAATCTCCAAACTGGATGAGGTGGAGAAGTTCAAAACTTCCGTATCCCGGGGAGTGGTTGAACGGGTTTCTTTCAGGGGAGATAATCTGGAACTTCAGGTGAGAGTCAACAATTCCGTAGTAACTGCCAGAAGAAGCCTGGAGAAAGCAGATATCCGGGAAGGTGAGACTGTGAATGTATTCCTTTACAGGATTTTTGCACTGAGAGGTGACAGTGTACAGCTGATCGAAAATGAGGCTGTAAGGGATGACTTTGTAATTATCTGACAGCGGTGGCTGCGGCGACTGACGACAATGAAGAAATAAGAAATTCAGAGGCAAGACTGATCGGAAAATCAACTTGTTGGCACACTGGTATGGAGGAAAGGGTAAGAGAGAATGAGAACAGAGAGAATCAGGACAGATGTGCTGATCATCGGCGGCGGTACGGCAGGATGCTTTGCAGCCTATGTGATCGGCAAAAAAAGCGGCAGAAAAGTTCTGATCGCAGAGAAAGCGAATATTAAGCGAAGCGGATGTCTGGCGGCGGGCGTGAATGCATTGAACGCATATATTACAGAAGGCAGAGTGCCGCAGGATTATGTGGATTATGCCAAAAAGGATGCCCATGGAATCGTAAGAGAAGACCTTCTTCTTACCATGTCAGAGAGACTGAATCATGTGACAAAGGTGATGGAAGATCTGGGGCTGGTCATCCTGAAGGACGAAAACGGAAAATATGTTGCCAGAGGAAACCGAAACATCAAGATCAATGGCGAAAATATGAAGCCAATCCTTGCAAAGGCGGCAGCTGAACAGGAGAATGTTACGGTTCTCAATCATGTAAATATTACAGATTATAAAACAGAAAACAAAAAAGTCACAGGCGCAGTTGGATTCAGCGTTAATGAGGATATTTTCTATGACATTGATGCGAAAGCAGTTCTTTGTGCCACAGGTGGTGCAGCGGGACTTTACAGACCGAATAATCCGGGATTTTCCAGACATAAGATGTGGTATCCTCCGTTTAACACAGGTGCAGGATATGCAATGGGACTTCTTTCCGGTGCGGAGATGACAACCTTTGAGATGCGTTTCATTGCATTGAGATGTAAGGACACGATTGCTCCTACAGGAACTATTGCTCAGGGTGTTGGAGCCAGACAGGTCAATGCACATGGTGATATTTATGAAACAAAATATGGTCTGACAACTTCCCAGCGAGTTTACGGTACAGTCATGGAGAACAGAGAAGGAAACGGTCCATGTTATCTCAGAACGGAAGGTATTTCCAAAGAACAGGAGCAGGACCTTTACAAAGCTTACCTGAATATGGCACCGTCCCAGACTCTGAAATGGATAGAAGCCGGAAAAGGACCATCCGAAGAGAATGTAGAGATTGAGGGCACAGAGCCATATATTGTAGGCGGACATACAGCCAGCGGTTACTGGGTAGATAATAACAGAGCTACAACTATTGAAGGTTTATACGCAGCCGGAGACGTGGCAGGAGGATGTCCGCAGAAATATGTAACCGGCGCACTGGCAGAAGGTGAGATCGCAGCAGAGGCAATTTTGGAATATCTGAATGGCAAAGATGATGACCGGATCGCAGCGGAAAATAAGGAAGAAGCTTTGGAGTGTGGTGGAGAACAGGAGCTGTCTCAAACTGCAATAGCTAAGAAGGCAGAATACGAATCACATTTGAATGCTTCCCGTTCTTTGATGAATGCAGAGCAGCTTGAGGAAGCCATGCAGAAGATCATGGATCAGTACGCAGGAGGAATCGGTACAGACTACAGATACAGCGGGATGAGTCTTGCAAAGGCAGATGAAAAGATCGCAGCATTGTTGCCAGTAGTTGACACTCTGGCAGCAACAGATACTTATGAACTGATGCAGATTTATGAACTTCGCGAACGACTGATCGTGTGCCAGGCAGTGATCGCACATCTGGCAGCCAGAAAGGAAACCAGATGGCATAGTTTCGGAGAGAATACAGACTACCCGCAGCAGAGCGAAGAGTGGATGAAATATGTAAACTCCCGTATGGAAAACGGCGAGATTAAGATCTTATATCGTGACCTGATCACAAAGGAAAATACAGGTTTGAATACAGCAGAGAAAGGAGCAGGTGAGAGATGAGCATTCGGATTCAGAAAAGTAAATGTGCGGGATGCGGCAGATGTATCGAAGCCTGTCCCGGAAATCTGATCAAAAAGGATAAAGAGAACAAAGCCTTTATCCGGCAGGTAAGAGACTGCTGGGGATGTACTTCCTGTATTAAGGAATGCAGGCATGATGCCATCCGCTTTTTCCTTGGAGCTGATGTGGGAGGCAGAGGTGCAAGTATGGTTGTATCAGAGAAACCAGATATTTCCACATGGACAGTGGAGAAGCCGGATGGCACTAAGATCACTATTCAGGTTAATAAGAAAGACGCTAATAAATATTAAACATAAGTATGTACTCTCAGAGTCTTTAGAGTGTGTTTGAAAAATGCTTTACGCAAGATGTGCGTCACAATTTGTGGGAGATTTTGTTCGGATGAGGGCGTCGTAGCGGGCTACGACAACCGAATTCGGACAAAATATACCGCAAAGTGGGGCGTGCAGATTGCGGGAATGATTTTTCAGACACGCTCTAGTGTATTTGCTCAAGTACGAAAAGATTCCGAGTATAAACAAACAGAGGAGGATAATGCAATGAGTAACTTATCTCATCTTGATGCGCTTGAGGCAGAGGCGATTTATATTATGCGGGAAGTAGCAGCCGAGTGTGAAAAGCCGGTTATGCTCTATTCTATAGGAAAGGACAGCTCCGTTATGCTCCATCTGGCGATGAAGGCATTTTACCCGGAGAAACCTCCATTCCCGTTCCTTCACATTGATACTACATGGAAATTCCATGAGATGATCGAATTCCGCGACAGAATCGCAAAGGAAAACGGAATTGATATGCTGGTTTACACCAATGAAGAGGGTGTAAAGGCAGGAATCAACCCATTTGACAATGGTTCTGCATATACAGATATCATGAAAACACAGGCCTTAAAACAGGCTCTGACCAAATATGGATTTACAGCGGCATTTGGAGGCGGCCGTCGTGATGAGGAGAAATCCAGAGCAAAAGAAAGAATCTTCTCTTTCCGTAATTCAGCTCAGGCATGGGATCCGAAAAACCAGAGACCGGAGATGTGGAAGCTTTATAACACTAAGATCCAGAAGGGAGAGAGTATGCGAGTATTCCCAATTTCCAACTGGACAGAAAAGGATATCTGGCAGTACATTCAGCGTGAAAATATCGAAATTGTACCGTTATATTTTGCAAAAGAAAGACCGGTCATCTACAGAGACGGAAATATCATTATGGTGGATGATGACAGATTAAAACTCCGTCCGGGTGAAAAGATTGAAAACAAAAAAGTCAGATTCCGTACTCTTGGATGCTATCCGCTTACTGGAGGTATTGAATCTGAAGCAGATACTCTGGATGAGATTATTGATGAGACGTTAAGTGCTGTTTCTTCTGAACGTACCAGCAGGGTGATCGACCACGAGGCAGCAGGCAGCATGGAGAGAAGAAAGAGAGAGGGGTATTTCTAGAATGAAAGGATTATTGAAATTTATTACATGCGGAAGTGTGGATGATGGAAAATCCACTCTGATCGGACATATTCTTTATGATGCAAAGCTTCTCTATGCAGATCAGGAGAAAGCTCTGGAGCTGGATTCCAAAGTAGGAAGCAGAGGCGGTGCCATTGATTATTCTCTTCTTCTGGACGGTCTGATGGCAGAGCGTGAACAGGGAATCACCATTGATGTTGCATACCGTTATTTTACAACAGATAACAGAAGCTTCATTGTTGCAGATACACCCGGACATGAAGAATATACAAGAAACATGGCAGTGGGTGCGTCCTTTGCAGATCTGGCAGTTATCCTGGTGGATGCTTCACAGGGAGTACTGGTACAGACAAGACGTCATGCAAGAATCTGCGCATTGATGGGAATCCGTTACTTTGTATTTGCAGTAAACAAAATGGATCTTATTGAATATGATGAAAAACGTTTCCGCGACATTGAGAATCAGATCGCAGCACTGATAGAAGAACTGAAACTTGCCAATGTAACTATTATTCCGGTATCTGCCACAGAAGGTGATAACGTTACAACCAAATCTGACAATATGCCATGGTATAAAGGGGAGGCGCTTCTTTCCCATCTGGAAACCGTAGACATTAAGGAAGATACAGAGAAGGGCTTCTATATGCCTGTACAGAGAGTCTGCAGACCAAATCATGAGTTTCGCGGATTCCAGGGACAGATTGAAAATGGTGCCATCAGGGCAGGCGACCTTGTGACTACTCTTCCCAGTAAAGAAGAAGCTCATGTAAAGAGTATTCTTGTTGGCGATAAAGAAGTTCAGGAAGCTGTACAGGGACAGCCTGTTACCATCCAGCTTGACAGAGAAGTAGATGTTTCCCGCGGATGTGTACTTACCATTGATTCCGGCGCAGTTCTTACAGACTCTGTGGAAGCAGATATCCTCTGGATGGATGACAATGCTCTTACGGATGGCAAGAACTTCTTTGTAAAAATCGGTACAAAGATGATCCCCGGCCTGGTTACAAAGATCAATTATTCTGTGGATGTTAATACAGGTGAAAAGAAAAGCGCATATACCTTAAAGAAGAATGAGATTGCTTCCTGTACTCTGGAATTCTCAGAGAAGATCGTTGTAGACGAATTTGACAGGCACAGAACACTGGGTGAGCTGATCCTGATAGATCGTGTCACAAATATGACTTCTGCCTGCGGTGTTGTGAGAAAAACCTTTGTTTCTCAGGATAGATCTCAGATCGGAAAAGTGGACGAGCAGGTTCGTGCAGGACTGAAAGGTCAGACACCGGTAGTAGTGGAATTCCCGATCGGTAAAGAAGGAATCACTCTTGATTTTGCAGAGCAGGTAGAAAAGGGACTGACTGTACTTGGAAAACATACCTATCTGTATCATCCGGCAGCGAGTGAAAACTATGCAGAAACTGTCCGCCATCTTAAGGCAGCAGGTCTGATCGTACTTCTTGTTCTTGATGAAAATACAGCAAAAGACGAGACATTAAAGACTCTGGATGGTTTCTATGCGAACTGGCAGATTGACGGAATCACTGTGAAAGATGCGATTGATTTCGTGAAAAAGAAATCTGCATTTACAGTGCAGAGTGTACATGATGGAAATTATATCTGATTATAACAGGGCTATAAATCGCCGCAGAGACAAAGAAAGTCTCTGCGGTATTTTGTTTTCTTGACAAGTGTCGTTACAGCGGATTATACTTATTTTCAAATATTCAGAATCCATAATAATACAGACAGGAAAGATAACAGAAATATGCAAACGAACAATGAAAGTAAACAAAACCAAAAAAAGAGATGATGCTTGGAACTTTGTTTGTAATTGCTACGATCATTATTCTGGCGATACCAACGAAGAAAAGACAGAAATAAAGATGAGTGAATATCGATCAGAATGTAGAATGGGCAATTGGTTACTGTTCACACACCACTATCCCGCGAGGTGTTTTGGCATGAATATGCCAAAATCCCGAGACATACAAGCCAAAATTCCATTGCCACAGGCAATCTGAAATGAATTTTGGCTAAGTTACTGTGAACGGAGTGAACAGTAACGGCAATTGTGAAGTGGCATTCAGATTACATATTATGCAGCAGAGTATGATATAATTCGTTTTGTATAATGGCGTCAGGATTAAGAGCATATGTAGAGCTGTGTAGCGAAGCGGATTGCGAATATCTGTTTGACTTTTGATGGGTGTACACGAGAACATTTTTTTACAGTGAAAGTTATCTGTATTATATTACAGAGGGTACTGTACAGATAATCAGGAGGTATTTTATGCGTTTGGAAAAAGTACAGGAAGCGTTAAAAACAAAGAAAATTCATTATGAATATACAGAGGAAAACGGATGCGGAAGCATCGACTTTATGTTTCGCGGTCTGAGATTCCATATATGGGAATATGAAGATCGTGTCTGGGGAGCGGAGACAAACGTGTT
>OOBP01001450.1_pt1 | contig 10663 bp, 10 predicted proteins | sample 1671681 | NCBI WGS metagenome assembly OOBP01 (sample SAMN06348181, study PRJEB24527) | human gut metagenome
TACACGCAAGAGTTGATATGTAAAGGGTGGGTTCTCCCACCTAATACATATGACTGCGGCTCATTTGTGGTAAATTGAAAAGCAGTTGTAAGAAAGGAGTCAAAAATCCTTATAACCGCTGGAAATCAACACAAAAGGAGCTGAATTTTATGAAAACTATCTTTGAAGAAATGGGCGGTACATACCGTCAAGTGGGAGATTATTTCATTCCCAACATTACTTTGCCGGATGACGGCGAATATCAGATAGGCAAATACGGTCGTATGCGCCGCAGCTATCTGAAAGAGTACCGTAAAATCCCCTACAACAACTATGTGCTGGAGGGAACGCTGTCCAAGCATTTAGCTGAAATCGATCAAGCCTGCAACGAGCGCATTGAAAACATCGTTTCCGCTATGGCAAAGCAGGAAGGCGTAACTGAAGCGCTCAAAGCGGCTGATCAAATAGAATGGGTGCGCCGCATGAATAGCATCCGCAACTGTGCGGAAGAAATCGTTCTGCACGAATTGGTATATGATCTGTAAACCTGATACAAAAGCCCCACACTTCTGACAATAAAATCGGAAGCGTGGGGTTTCCTGATTTATTTTGTTTGTTTGCTGTTTTCTTCGATATTTGCCACAAGACGGTCGAAATCACTTTGATATGTCCTGTCCTGCAAAACACGGAATTTTTCAAATTCACTTTCTGCAAACGCCTTTGCGATGGCAGCGGTCACTTTGCCTTTGTCATGTAAAATATCTTCTTCGTTGAACTGGAGGAACGCATCCAAACGATTAACCCAATCCTGCATATACATGATATTTCCCCGCCGTGCCTGCCTTTCGGCATAGTCCAGATACATTGTCACGATCTCATTCAGATTTATCATTTCTTCTTCGTTCAAGTAGTTTTTGGCGATTGAAACATCCGACTTGCGAATACGCCCCTGCGGAGCATTTTTCCAAGTTGTCAAGCCCATGTTTGGTTTTGTGCTATCGGATCGTCCATAAACAATCTCAGCCGCCGTATGATGAGTGACAGCGTAATGAAGCTTATTCTGTACTGTGGCAAAAAACTCTTTTGTAACAGGACTGTTCACATCATAATCAGCACTGCACTGGGAGTAAATGTCCGTGATTTTTTGATAAAAACGGCGCTCGCTGGAGCGAATATCACGAATACGCTCCAACTGTTCCTCAAAATAGTCCTTACCAAAGAGGTTTTCTGGTTCTCGCAGTCGTGCATCGTCCATCACATAGCCTTTAATAATAAATTCTTTTAATACTCGATTTGCCCAAATGCGGAACATCGTAGCCTTTTTAGAATTAACACGGTATCCGACAGCAATAATGGCATCCAGATTGTAATAGCTTGTATTGTACCGCTTGCCGTCTGCCGCAGTTGTTTCCATTTTGGAAACAACTGCTTCTTCCTGCAATTCACCGGATGTAAAAATATTTTTCAAATGTTTTGAAATAGCCGCCTTTTGCACTTCAAATAATTCTGCCATCTTTGCCTGCGTCAGCCACAAGTTTTCCTGATATAAAAGGATTTCAACCCGAACTTCACCATTATCGGTTTTATAAAACAGGATTTCCCTTGTTTCATAAGGAGTTAGCCCATATTCTTCGTTCATATCCATTCCATTCCCTTCCTATTCTTCACTTTTGTTTCTCGCTCTGCTTTTGTAAACATTATGCTTGTTCTTGCACTGCGGGCTGCAAAATACAGTGCTTGGTCTGCTTGCAATAAAGGCTTTCGCACAATGTTTGCAAAGCTTAACCGGGGTTTCGCTGTCTGTCAGCATAAAGCTGAACATCATCTGAATCCCAAGCATAAGGGAGTGGAAATCCCAGATAATCGTTGGCTTGTCAAGCAGTGCAATCCGGTAAGTTGGTGCAATACCGCCAAAGGCTGTCATTCCTTCCTGCATCAGAAGTCTTTGATCTGGTGTCATATCATCGTAATCTTCGTAAAAAATAACAGAAGTCAGGAAAGTGAACGCCAAATCAATAAATTGCTGTTTCATCCATTCGTATGGCTCGGCATATTCTCTTTGAAAGCTCATATTAACTGCCATTGGCTTATCGCTCATGGTCATAGCAAGCGCCATCATCACACGGTCATTCAGTATGTTCCACATGGATTCTACACCACGCTTGACCACATCCGGATTGTGAAATGGAAAGAACAGATGCAGATAATCCTTAGTGGACATGGTTTCTTCTTTGATAAAGTGATTTTTCGACAGATAAACTGCTTCATAGTCCATAAATGTTGGTGTGGTCGGCAAAGCTGTCATAAGACCAAGCAAACCATACTTTACTGCAAATTGTCCAATAGCTTTTTGTATCTCCTGTGGAGTTTTGCCCTGCGATTCCATTCGTCCGATATTGATAGCGTCTAAGACAATCTGCTGATACTCTGCCAGCGGATCATAAATACCCGGTTGAGCCGTCTTGGTGGGCGTGAGATACAGAGTTCCGTCCTCTGCCGCCCTCCATTCATATTCACTATATCGCACCCAATTAGAACTGGTTCGTTCAAAAAGGTTCTTCATAATAAAAAACCCTCCGTCATGTATTGTAACCTAAATAATTTCAATTTATATTACCGATTATACTATTGCTTTTCTTCAGAATCAATCTCCGTCATATTTTCTTCTAAAAAATCTTTCTCCAATAAGGTCATTGGCTGCTGCTTTTCTGCCTTATCCCAAAGTGCAGGAAGCAGCTTTTTTCGTATCTTTTTGAGCATTGTGCCACGCACCTTGCGGATGTTCCGGTCGCTTTGATTCCGTATTTTAGCGATCCTTGTTGAGCTAAACAGCCGGACAGCGCAAAGAAAGAGCAGTTCCTTGTGCTCTGCATTCAATTCCCAGAGTATTTTGGATAGGTATTCTTCCGTTACAAGTTCATGGATGTCGTAAGGACAGTAGAAAATGGAATCTATGAAATCACCTTTGCGTTCCTGCTTGGACAACACATCGTTGAGAGTGTCGGGAAAGTACAGCCCGCCCTCGGCTGCTCCATAGTCAAGGGGAACATCGTCACCACCTCGGAACAGCTCGTGATAGCGCTCTTTTCGCTGGCGGTTGGCATCCAGACGGTCATACCACGCAACGAGATTTTCAAAATCCAAGATGGTACGGGCGGAGTCCTCTAATCGTTTCAGAGCCTGCGCCCGAAGCTGCTGTCAGAAGAAATTGAAGCAGTAAAAAAGTATCTGGCACATGAGTATCAAATTTACACAGAAGTCACATCTACCCGCGCGGGAAAAAACTGAACGAAAGCATATTTCAGGAAAAGAAACAACTGTCTGAGGAAGCGGTCAAAGCAATCAGCGAGACGATTACCGAACAGCAAAAGCAGATGGAAACAATCCGACAGCAGTTGGAGCAGCAGCGAGGGCAAGATAACTCTCTTGGAGCGGAAACACCGGGTATGGGAGACGACGGGCTGATCGGAGATCAGGTAAGTCTGGATCGGAAACTTGACTTGCTTGCTTCCGCCCAGCAGGGACTCACCGGGGTCAACTCTGCCATCAATGCACTGGCTGAGCAATACCCAGCTCTTTATTCCTATGCGTCCATGCAGCATTTTCAGCAGGATATTTTTGACGCAGAAGAACACTTACAAGCGGCGAGACGGTTGTACAACTCTAATGTATCTTTGTATAACCAGAGAATTAACACATTTCCTTATCTGCTTTTAGCAAAACTTCATGGTATGAAAGAAGCGAAGTTTTATACTGTGGAAGAAAAGAAAAAAGACTTTAAGGTGCAGTTTTGAGAAGAAAGGAAAAAAGATGTATAAAAATGGTGGAACAAAATATCAGCGGTGTCAAGCTGGAACAGTTGCGACAGAACGCTGTTAAAAAGCATAAGATTCTGCGGAAGCTGCTCCCGGTGTGCCTGATTTTATTTATAGGATTGACACTGGTAAAAAACCGATTTTTGTTTGTCTCTATCAGCGAATATGGCTTTGGAGACCCAGCAACTCAGGGGGCCTTTTGGGGTCTGATCGGAGGCATGATGCTCAGTGTGATTTTTGCGGGTGCTGTTTTTGGTTTTTACTATATGCTGGTCTATAAAAAAGCTTATGACCTCTTTTGTATCAATTTCAAAAACAAATATGTGTTGGACACTCTCCGACAACTGCCGGATTTTTCCGAACTGCGCTACAATGCAGGAGGCGGTCTTTCTTATAAGGAAATGAACCGTTTAAAGTTAATCCCCGGAGGCCAGTCGGTCTTTTATCAATCGTCGGATGAACTGTCCGGCAAGCTAGATGGAGTCCCCTTCCGGGCTGTCAATGTCTGCACTGGCGAAAAAGTTTCCGCAAGAAGTTCTACCCCCAAAATTCTATTTGAGGGACAGGTCATAAAATAGGGTAGGGAAGCTCGCACTTCCCGTACCCTTATTTTTTTTGTGCTTTTTGCGATAGAGGCGATTATGCGCCTGTTTAGTTGCCTTCGGTAGTACTGCCGCCGCCTTCAGATTCAGAGCCGGTGTTGCCGCCGGTGGTGTTATTGAAGGTGTAGATAGGTCTATTGGTCCTATTTTCGTAAGCCCAATCCGAGCCGGGCGAGCCATACCTAAACCAAAGATAGTATTTTGCGCCTGCTTCAAAGTCGCTCTTGTTGAAGGTTACCGAATACTTGCCATCGCTCCCGCGCGTAGCATCGTTTTTAATTGTTGCATTGTCAATGTCGGTTGTGACATTTGTCGTTGCCAATGCCACCTCAACCTTGGCATTTTCCGGCATATTCTGTGTCTGGATGGTGAATGTTGGGCCGGTTGGATCATTAGCAAGATCCACTCCTGTAAATGCGGGTGTGAGTACATCTACCGTCATATCATCACCCAGCTTCAATGTGTTGTCGGTCGGCAGATACCAGCCGGGATTGCCTTCCTCCTGGGTTTTCAACACAAATCCGCTTGTGTTAATGGAAATATTCGGCAATGTCCCTTTTTTGAATGGATATGGGGAGTTCTCGCTCCATACGCCGCCTATAACGCCGGTTGTAACGGAAACAGTCACATTCAGTACATCGCCGCTCTTTTCAACCTTATCTACGGTGATAGTCCTGAACGAGACTTCGCCAGCATTAGACTCTGTATTACTATTAGCCATCGTTACACAGTTGTTGGGCACGGATGTGATTGCATTAGCACCATTCAGGGTAATCGGAACAACGCCTGTGAATTTTGTAGCGCCTGTGGAGGAAGGTGTACCATCGCTTATAGCCTTAAATTGAGGGGCACCGCTCGGTAGGGTTGCGCTGATCGGTGCGCCGATGGTAGCGGTGTATTCGCCGTTTTCGCCCAGTGTGCCGACTTTCCGGATATCATAGTATACGTCAACTGTAAATGTGACTGTTGTCGGTTCTGTTACGTTATCCTTTACCATTACATAATAATCGCTACCACTTTCTTGTTGATCCAACGTAACAAGTGCGTCATTGTCCACTGACCACTCGAAATGTACCGCATATTGTAATTCATCTATCCAGGGGGCAGAATATGGCAACCGCTTCGCATAGCCAATTGACTCCACTGGTTTCAGTGGCCATATCTCTGGATTATACGCGTAATCGGGCTGGGTTTTCCATCCATCCAGTATTTTCTTTGCTTCGTTCATGATAAATGCATCCGTGGTGGTGTTTGTGCCTGTCTGCTTAGTCATCTTATCGACAGCATCCATGTCCGCTTTCAGCTTCGCTGTCATTTCGTCGCATTCTTTTTGGGAGTCGAACTTTTTTGCGCCGCCCGCATCTACACCTTGCTTAGCGTTGCTGATGGTAGCTTTCAGCGTTTCGTACGCTATCGCATCTTTTTGAAGAACGAACTTTACACCCTTTGTGATGGCACTTGCATCAGTCTCATCCGGCACAATATAGATCTTGTCGGTTTTGGTTGCCTTTGCGGCTACATCCGATTCAGTTGTCAGGTCGACAAACTCAGCCAGCTTCGCTTCTGCATCCTTCAGTGCCTTATCAAACGCCGTCTTATCCAGCGCCTTTACGGTCACGGTCGCATTTGCGGTCAGTGTGCCGTTGAGTGTGCCGTTGTAGGTATAGCCATCGGGTATTTTTACAGTGGTCGTTGCCTTGTAGGGTGTGTCGACCTGAGGTCTTTCGTCATAGTTTACGCCATCCGCCCATTTCCAGTCTGTTGACTTCGTGGTAGTAGTCGAGCCGCCCTTGAGATTCAGGGTAACGTTCTTAGGGATCGCTGCCAGCGCTTGATCTGCGGTTTTCTCGCCGTAAGGCACATTGAGTGTTACTTCCTGAGTGCCCGTGATCTCCTTCGAGGCCGTGCCGCTACTGCCGCCGGAGCTGCCGCCGCTATTGCCGCCCGTACTCGTGGAGCCGTTCTCCTTGGGGGCTGTTGCGCCGTTGGAGGTATCCGTCTTGCGGATATTGAGGTTCTTATCGAAGGTTACGCCGCTGGCGGAAACGTCCAGCAGGTCGATCCGACCCCCGCCTGTCAGCTTGATCTTCGCATCCGTGTTCAGCTCCTTGACCGTCGTGTACTTCTTGATCTTGATTTCCGCGCCCTTCGCGTCCTCATCCACGATCAGCTTCTCCACATCGCCGCCGAGAATCAGGTCAGCCTGATTTTCGATGCGCAGCTGCTTTGCGGGAACATCGATCCGCGTCGTTTTGTTCAGATCGCCATCGCCGGCAAGGATGATCTCGTCAATCTCGTCCTTGTAGGAGCTGCTCTGCGTGATGTGCGCCGCCAAATCGATCTGCAGCTTGCGGATATCCGTATCGCCGTCCAGATGCAGATGCACGCCCTCCTTGAGCAGGCGCACCTTGCCACGCACATCGACATCCTCCAGCGTAACGGTGTTCGAGCCGCCGCCCTTGACGATCAGATCGCCCTTGATGGTCACATTGCGCAGCGTAACATCGCCATTGCCGACGGATTTTGCGATGGTCACATTGCCATCGACCGTCTGATTTTTCAGCGTCGTGCCCTTATACTCAATCACAACATCGTCAGAGGTGGTCTTGGTGGTGTCGGTGGTGGGTGTGGTAGGCTGTGTCGGCTGGTACGCCGTGCCGCCCAGCATGCGGTTGAGCGAGGATACCGCCTCGGCTCTGCTGATGGAGGCGTTGGCGTCAAAGCTGCCGTCGGGATAGCCCGTCATATAGCCCGCCGTAACGACTGCGCCCACGCTGCCCCGCGCCCATGCGGGAATGGAGCCGATATCCGTGAAGCGATATGCGCCTGCCTCATTTGCGCTCAATCTCGCCGCGTTTGCGATCATCACAGCCGCCTCGGCACGGGTGATGGTGTTATTGGGCTTGAAGCTGCCATCGCTGTAGCCCTTGACATAGCCCGCCGCAACGGCTCTCGCTACGGCGCTATAGAACCAGCTGCCGTTTTTTACATCCGAAAAATTGATGCTGCCCTCCGACCAAAAGCCCTTTGCGTTATTCATCAGCGTGACAAATTCCGCGCGGGTGATGGTGTTGCCCGGCTTAAAGGTGCCGTCCTCATAGCCTTGGATCAGGCCCTTGCTCTGCCATTGCGTGATGACGCTTTCCGCCCAGTGCCCGGCGATATCGCTCGGCGCAGCCATGGCGGGCACGCTCGGCACGATCATCGCAGCCGTCAGTGCCAATGGCAGAAGTTTGTTGATGAAATTCTTCCCCATTTCGTTCCCTCCTTTGATTCAATAAAAACATTTGTTCCCATAGGTGTGTCGAGATCCGCATCCCCATACGAAGATCAGGCGATTCCTGCTGCCGCAGGGACTGTATTTTTTTCTATTCTATCATTGTTATGTGAATTTTGCAATTGAATCGCCATTTTGTAAAGAAATATTTGGATTTGGAGGGAATTTATCCTCTCTTTTTTGGATAAAATTCCGCTTCGGAGCAATACTAGCGGAAAAGGAAAAGGAGATGGGAGTTTGAATTGGAATGCAATTTTGATGGGAACACAGATCGCCTTTTTTGTCTGGGGGCGTATTATTTTTTCAAAAGTAGCCGCAAGCGCAGCAAAATCAAGGAATTGACCTTCGAAGATAACGTTGTGGAGCAGGACAGGCTGGCATGCATGTGGGAGGAGGGGCTGACCGATCCACTAGCCGAGCAGACCCGCCACAAGGCGCTGACGGAGATCATCGGGCAGGAGAAGGCGATCCGCGCCCTGCGTGCGGCGCTCTGCGGTCCCAATCCGCAGCATGTCCTCATTTACGGACCGCCCGGCGTGGGCAAAACGGCGGCGGCGCGGCTGATTCTGGAGGAGGCGAAGGCGCGGGAGGAATCCCCCTTTCGGCAGAAGGCAAAATTTGTGGAAATTGATGCGACTGCCCTGCAATTTGACGAGCGCAACATTGCCGATCCGCTGCTCGGCTCTGTCCATGACCCGATCTATCAGGGGGGCGGGGGCGTTCTGGCAGGTGGGCATCCCCCAGCCCAGACCGGGTGCGGTTTGCGAGACGCACGGCGGCATTCTTTTTATCGATGAGATCGGGGAGCTGCACCCGATTCAGATGAACAAGCTGCTGAAAATTCTTGAGGATCGCGTGGCGCATTTCCAGAGCAGCTATTACAGCAGGAGAAACCGCGATATCCCGCCCTATATCCATGAAATTTTCCAGAAGGGCATCCCGGCGGATTTCCGTCTGGTCGGGGCGACCACGTGCAGCCCGGCAGAACTGCCGGAAGCCCTGCGCTCCCGCTGTACGGAGATTTTTTTCGACCGTCTGTATCGCGATACTCTGGTGCAGATTGCGCAAAACAGCCTGAATCGCAGGGGTCTGTCCTATGAGGAGGGCTTATGCGGCAAAATCGCAGGCTATGCGCATGGCGGCAGGGATGCCGTGAATCTGGTGCAGTCCCTGACCTCGCTGGTCAGCATGGAAGGCAGCCGCACCATTACGGCGGCGGATCTGGAATGGGTCGCGGAAACGGGGAAATACCAGCCCGTCCTTCAGCCGCATATCCCGCCGAAGCCGCAGATCGGCGTGGTCAATGGCTTGGGCGTGCAGGTGCAGGGCGGCAGGATGCTCCTATGCGTGGAGGCGCTCCTGCAAAGGGGCGGCAGCGGCTTGACGGTGACGGGCATTCTGGAGGAGGAGGAGATCAAAAGCAGGCAGGGAAGCGCAAGGCGCAAGAGAAATGCGCGCTCTGCGGCGGAAAATGCGCTGACGCTCTTGGAGCAGTTCGGCTTTTCCAAGCAGGACTATCATGCGCATATCAATTTCCCCGGCGGCATCCCGATCGATGGACCTTCGGCGGGGGCGGCGATGTTCCTCGCGCTCTATTCGGCTTATACGGAAACGCCCGTGCCAAATACGCTGGCGCTGACCGGCGAGATCGGTCTGCATGGGCAGATTCTGCCCGTGGGCGGGGTGGAGGATAAGCTCGAAGCCGCACAGCAGGCGGGCGCGACCCTCGCCCTCATCCCGCAGGAAAACTGGCGGGAGGTCTATCGGGAGATGGAGATTGAGGTCGTCCCCGTCGGCGATGCGGAAACGCTCCTGCGGCGGGTTTTCCCGCCCGGCGAGGGGGCGACGCTCTCGGAGGGCATGGAATTTCTGGTGGGACAGGAGATCGGATAACAAATCGAAGAAACGGCGCAAATGCATGATGATTTGTCGCAAAAAGAAGGATGCTTTTGCCGGAGGAAAGTTCCATCCTTCGGTTTTTGGCAAACGGCGTTGTACCTCCAAGCGGGCAAAACCGATCCTTTCCCTCTGCGACGGCAGAAAATAGACAAGTTCTCATTTCTGCCGTTGCCAAGGGGGCGGTCGGCATAGTATTATGAGAAATAAGTGCGCCGCCCTGTCGATTTTCGCGGTCGGCGCTTGCGGAAAAACACCATCAAAGACGGGTCAAAGGGCAGCTTTTCGTCATCATAGCCAGGATACCCGCAGAAATATTGAAGATATGGGTTCTCTTGGAGCATAAGGGCAGTTTCTTTATCGTTTCTTTATCTGAAAAACCATACTCCGCCTGAATGATGCAGGCACCCAAGGCCAGACGTATCGGCTTGGCCACATTGCCTTTCCGGTTGGTGAATAGTGCGGCGTAGCGCTTCTCAATCTCCGGCCAGGGGATCGTCTGGGCTTTCTTTACCCAACGGTTGCTTTCCTTCAGATTCATGCCCACTGGCTGGACAATGTGTCCAGAAGTTGGGTCAACTTGTTAAACTTCCAAATTCATTTTAGCATTTTTGCCGAAAAATAGGAAGTAGCTTTCCACCTATCGCTCCATATCCCTGTCCCGGCGCTGGGTGTGCGTCTGCTCCTGCTGGCGGCGGGCGGTGTCCACAGCGGATTTCGCCTGATACAGCTTCATCAAGTCCTCCCGGATGGGCTTGTACTTGGCGTAGTTCCTCTGGTACTGGTATTGGCTCCGTTGCTATCATTAGCAGTGTAAGAAGAGAAAACTTACAAAGAAAGCCTTGTTTGTTATACGTATACGCAAATCTATTACATTTTGCAGAAAGTACCCTTGACAAATCTCGTCTCATAATAAAATAATATTATATTTTACATAGGAGTATATCAGCAGATTAAATAAGATTGAAACAAATAGTCAGTAAGCAAGATTAGGTGTTCATCGGAAATGGTGAGCGCCTTTTTTCATCCAATATAGTCATGATATGTGATTATTTTGCACTGATAATAAATATAAATGTGATATATAAAAAAGA
>OOBP01001459.1_pt1 | contig 10589 bp, 6 predicted proteins | sample 1671681 | NCBI WGS metagenome assembly OOBP01 (sample SAMN06348181, study PRJEB24527) | human gut metagenome
TCTAAAACACATTAAAAAATTCTTATGATGTTTTCCTTAAGTTTTTTGGGAACTAAATTAAAAATATAGTATAAAAAATCGCAAATAACAGAGTGAATGCGAGAATAGTGTTATAAGTAAGTCACAGAACAGGTTGAGAATATCTGTTCTGTTTTTGCGTGGTATTTTAAAAAATTCTTAAGTAGAAGATTTCTCTTGATATTCATAAATAGATTGTATATACTGGGGGAGAGAGTACCAGATTAAATATTGCTCATCGGGTAGAAATTTAGGAAAACAGGTATGTAGAAGATGAAAAAGGTGTATAGAAATATCTGAAATAATAATTGTAACGCTCCCGTTAAAAACTATCGGAACAAAATGAGTGTACTCATTTTGTTCCGATATATTTTAACAGCAGTGTTGCACTTATCACTCACAACACCCTAAAGTATTAACCAAGCTAAAAGAAGTGTACAACCATAAAGAAATAAAGGAGGAAACAACAATGAGAGATTATAAGAAAGCATTAGTAGCAGGAGCGTTAGCAATGAGTATGTTAGTAGGACAGGCATATCCGAGTACGGCATATGCATGGGAGCAATTTGTAGGTTCACCAATAGTACCTAGCGATGAAGATGATAATGATGACACTGAGAATACAAAAACCGAAGATGAATACACAGACATTTCATTATACAATGAGACTGGAGAAATATTACTCTTTGCAGACGAGTATGAGGGTTCGTTTGGGGATAGTGAAGAGATGTATAAATGTACCTTGCATCGTGAGGGTATAACTGAACAGCCAGTTTTAGGAGAGTATATTGTTATAAATAAGCGTGAAAAGAAGATTAAAAATTATGGTGAAGTAACTATAGTAGATGGCACAAAGTCTGTAAAGAAAGTTGTACTTGACGGCAAGAAGAGTTATAAGTTAAGAAAAGTGCATAAGGTTAAGAAGTCAGCAGGATGGGATGATGTATGGGTAGATTATGACAGAAAGAGATTGTATGAGAAGGTTGGTTATAGAGATGTAAAAGGTTTGTGTTTACAGAAACTTTCAGAGGGCAGACATACTGTATCAATGACAGACAAGCATAATCACAAGATTACAATGAAAGTTTGGAAGGATACGAAAGCACCTAAGATTAAGGTCGCTAAGAAGAAAGGCAAGATTGTTGTAAAGGTGACAGATAAGAATAGTGGAATAGCAGGTATAGGAATTGACGGCATGAAAAAGATTACAAATTGGTCTAAGAAGAAGCGTGTAACCTCGTATACAGTCAATGTCACAAAGGCTAATTGTAAGAGATACAGTTATTATAGAAAGCATGGATTTGGTGAGCATATAGGTGCAACAGACAGAACAGGAAATTTTGCATACAAATATTAAGGGGTAGTTCAAATTTAAAGAAGAAGTAGTTAAGTTAAAGGATATCTAGTTTAAAAGACTGGGTATCCTTTATTTTTTGTAGTAAAGACAGGCATCAACAGTAAAGACAGGTATCAGGGGTAGTTTTTGCTGAAACTATCGAATATCGAAGTAAATCAAATGTAGGTACTCTGACTGAGAGGAGGAAAAAGCAGATGAGTATTAAGGAGACAAAATATGGTAGAGTAAGGAGGTTTTCAAGTTGAGAAAGAAAGCGATAATAGCGTTAATGCTTGCTGTTGGTATATCACAGACAGGAATTACAGCCACATATATAAACCCTGTAAAAGTGTATGCCGAGACAAAGACAGGTGATAAATACATCAATGGTAGTACAAAGATTACACAGGATGACTTGGTAATGAGTTCCTTTGCATTAGGTTATACAGTGAAAGACGGTTGTAAGTATGTGGTAGAAAGAGACGGAAAGTATTACGCATCGGAGCATTACAGTGAAAAGAACGAAGAAGCCGATGGTGGGGTAGCTCAGTGGTGCGAATTTAAAAAGAGTTACGGTTCAAAAGAGGATGCGTTAAAAGCGGCACAGGAGATATCGAAAGATGTAGCGGTATATCTTGACTTAGACACATTAAAAGTATCAAAGACAAAGGATTTATCAGGGGTTAGGTTGATAATCTATGATGGCAGTTCTGAGGTTGCATCAGCAACGCTTGATAAACTTGATTCACTTATAGGAGAGCCGAAAGATGATTCAAGCAGTACAGATGATACAGATAATACAGATGGCAACGAAGAACCAGAGGTAGACGGAAAAGTAAAGGTAACTGTAAAGAACAGGAAGATAGGAAATGACCTCGATGTCAGCAATAAACTCACAGTTACATGGGACTTAAAGAACGACAAGGCATCTACATTTGAGATATATGGTAGTGACTGTTATGAATATCTTTCAGGCAAGAAGAGTGGTTCAAAGACCATGAGTGTAGATTTAGCAAATGGTACTTACAATTATGAACTTGATACGGAGTCAGGAGGGGTAGTCACTGGTTCTTTCAAAGTTGCCAATACATTTACGGATGACGATTCAGACAGCAGTAGTGAAGACCTTATAAACAGCAATGAGAAAGCCCCAAAACTTAAAGTTACGGGTATTCCTAAAAAGTTGGCTATAGGACAGTCCTTTGACTTAAAAATTAAGTCAGACAAAGATGCAATAATCACATTTAACGGACAGAGTTCAGGCAAATACGAAAAGAATGCGAAGTTCAGTATTATGCAGAATGGTTTTTACACATATTCAGCGGTTGGTAAAACAGGCAGGGAGACCAGAGGAAGTATTGAGGTAAAATGTTTCAAAAAGCCGAGTGAGATATATAGTGGAGACAGTTATTGGACTGGAAACACGATAGGTGCTAAAGCCGTCAGTACAATCAAGCGTTTAGTACAGACAGGTATGTATGACATGAGAATGTTGGTAGTAGCAGGAATTCTTGGGGTATCAGGGGTAGTTATTCTTGGTTATAGATTTTATAAGAGAAGAAAGGATGGTAGCAATGCGAAAAATTCTTAAGAAGTTTGGGGTAGGAATGTTAGTCATGTCTTTAGCACTGACATTGCCACCGAACTACAGTATAAATACAAAGACGGCATCAGCTAATGGTAAAGTAGATACAGATGACCCTAATAATTCAAGTCATGGTAAGCCAGTTAGTGGTACAGCCACAGTTACGGGGTACGGTTTCAGAGTTTCTTTAAGGGATATTCGTGCAGCAGGTGAAGGTGCTAGTAAGGCTGAGAAAGCACATTCAGGAGCACTTTGGAAAGTTAAGAGTGGAATCCCTAAAAAAGGCACTGCAAAGTATATAATGAAGTCAGGCAAAGATAACAGTGCAGACAGGCTTGAATGGGATGCAAAGACAAACGGTCTGTACTTAGGTTTAAGTGCGAAAAATGTGAATTATATATACAGTGAGGCATCGGGTAAATATGTATCAGTTGATGATGACCGCATTGTGTCAGATAAAGGTTTTGGCGGTAAGAATGGTATTCCAGGGATTGCAAGTAGCAGTGCTAAGAAGTCCAATTACAGCAGTGCAGGATTAAAGGGTGCAAATGCACGAAAAACAGTAAAGTGGAGTACCTATGCCAAGAAGTTTAATAAATTAAGCAAACAGATGGATAAGAAAAATGGAGATGGAGCACAGGATGTCATAGATTGGTTTAGTAAGAAAGGTCTTTTAGGCAGTGGAAAGAGTCATTTCCTTGCGGCAAAGACGATAGTTGTGGTAGAACCGTATGTTATATGGACATTTTCAGGTAAAGGCGAAAAGGTTTCAGGCAAAGGAAAAAACAAGAAAAAAAGAACTTGTAATGTAAATTATCTTATGACATTTCAGAGTGCATTATGTCATGCTAAAGAGTCGGATAAGTTAGACACGATATTCAAGACAGTGTATGCTAAAGCAGGCGGAATAAACTTATCAAGAGTTAAGTCTACAAAGGGTAAGAAGACATATTACAATCCTAGTAAGGCACAGAAATCAGCACAGAATGCAGCAAAAAGGGTAGCAGCATTAGGTGGATTCTATCAGTCAGTGGTATTTAAGAAAGGTGATTGTGTTACAAAGGCATTTGATGAAACTTCGGGGTATGGCTGTTACGGCACGAAGCACACAGACAAAACCACTCCAGATTCCCTCAAAGTCAGTGCGAATGTATCTGTAGTTTATAATGGTGGCTTTAATTTTGAACATTCGACACAGGCAGCATCAACAAACACAAAGACATATCGAACAATAAAGTTAAAAGGAGAACAAAATAAAAAGTCTGTAAATAAGACCTTAAAAGTCAGCAATAAAAAGGAAATTTGGAATAAGACGAAAGGTAATAAAAATGAGAGGTTAGGATTTCCAAAGACATTTAAGGCGGATGAGTATTCAACGATATTCTCAGGCACATTTATGTATAGTCCGAAGAATGGTAAAAAGACTTACAGCAGGTTATACAGTTGCACAAATGTAACAAAAAAGATGAAAGGGGTAGAAGGAAATAATCCAACTGCTATTCCAGAGAGGGATAAGTTATTATTACAGTGGGGTAAGACACCTGTATCAAATTCTTTAAGCAGTGATGAGAGTGACAGAGATGTACTTAGTTACGGAAATGGTGCATCGGTAGAGAGTATCAGTTTTAGACCTGAAGAGAATAACGGACAAAACTGGGTAAGTTCAGAGCCGATAGCGAAGTATATAAACTCAAACTTTGCTACATCGGACAATGGTGTAACACGAAAAAATGCGGAGAAGAAGAAAGGTGTTGACTTCAAAAACAGACCATACAAAGTCGTAGAGAAAAACACTGTAGACTATGCAACTAACGGTTTATCAGAGGCTTTTGATGCAAAGGCAAGAACAAATAAGGGAAAACTTGTTCGTGTATCAGACAAATTAACTGAGAAATCAGGAATAAAGAAAGGCAAAAGAGTCGGTTTAAGTGCTCAGTTAATGGTAAAGAATAAACAGGTAGACGATTATGTAGCAACATATAAAATAAGCAAAGACGGGGTAGTATCTCTCAGTGTAGACCCTAAAAAGCATTGGCAGATAGCGTCATTAGACTCTAAACAGCAGTATTATTCAAAGGTAAAACCGAGTAAATATGCTGTTTATATGATAGCAGTTCCGAACTACGACAAGGCGAAGTCATGGAGCAGCAATGTAGACAGCGGATTAAAATCTAAGTTGACCGAGGGTACTTCAGGTATCACAGATTCTACAGAATTAAGCAGTAAGTACATCTCAAACTTTAGAGGGTATTTCGCAGATGCTGACGGGGTACTTAAAGACTCGGAGGGCGAGACCTTAATCGAAAGCTCAGATATAGCACGAAAGGAATTAAGATTTGGTTCAGCAGGAAAGAAAGCAGAGGACAGCTCAGACAACTCAAGTGTGCTTATAAATAAAACTCTGGAAGGCGATGAATTATACGGTTACTCAGTTTATATACTTGAGGTTGAAGCCCCAGTAAAAGGTGCAGAGGGAACTTTAAACTTAAAGGACTATGAGATAAATCATGTATTCAGAAGTATGTGTGAGGAAGCCACAAACAACGGAAGTCCGTTAGCGGTAACACTCAGAAAGGATTTAGTGACAGTAGACTTACATGAGAAAACACCAGCTTGTGAACAGGGCAGTTATTGGTATCCGTATCCGACAGCGGACAGTTACAACTTAGTCATAACTGAGAAAGGTTCAAAAGGAAAGACGATAGAAAAAGACGATTCGTTATCGGGAACGAAGATGTTATTATCATATGATTCGTTATTCAACTTTGACACGAGAACGAAGCTGTTAGCAGGCAGGGTGTTTGACTCAAGAGAATATCACAAGGTAGATTATGCGTTTAACCTGTCAAGAGGGGTATTCGGAGATAGTCGAACGGTATCAACAATCTCAGACCAGAAATTAGATGAAACCTTTGCCGAAGATGTACTCGACTTAGACTATGGAGACACCCCACAGACCATCACAAAAGCCACAGCAAACAGAAACAGCAAAGCAACAGTTGGAGGACAAATAACAGACACATTCAAATTTGACGCCATATACAAAGCCACAGGCTCAAAGACAAAATACACAAAAGTTTATAATGTAACTCACACAGACTGGTTTGGAAGTGGTGAGCATTCTTGGACAAGAACACACAGTTGTGAGGATGTTCAGGAGCATAGTAACGAATTAGTAGCATTCAATATCTTAAAAGGCAGTATATCAACGGATGTGGCAACGGTAACAATAAACATGGATAGCACAGCAAACAAATATCAGACCGAAGCAAATGAGACAGGAAAGAATACAAAAGTACCAGATTCAAAATACCTGAGTGATATGTTGCAGAAACCAAAGACAGGCAGTAACGGCATGACAGAAAACTTAACAATTGGCAGTGAAAAGACAGGTTATGCAACAGCCTATGTAAAGAACTCAGAAACGGTATTATCGTTCTATCCAGAAGTTCCAATGCAGGCAATGGAGTATTCAGGCGGGAAAAGGAAACAGCAATAAATTTTAAGAACCGTGGTAACGGACAGAAAAAAATTTATTGCTGTTTCCTTTGGTTGTAAGTTTGAAAGAGTGAAATAAATTAATCTAATCAAGTAAGTTCCCATTTCTATTGAATAGAGCAATAAGTGTTGTTGTATCAGGAGAAGAGAGGACTGCGGGTATCCTCTTGACTTACGGTTTATCATAACATTGCATCTGCAGTATTGTTCAAATTATACAAAAAGAAAAATAAATCTGTGAAAAATTACAATAGAAAAAAGTACGGGTGTATGTTACCATATCGGAAAGTCATAAGATATTTTATTTATAATAAATCAAAGCAAAAATCTTATAATGCAATCCATATAATTCTAAAAAAATAACAGAAATATATGTTTTTGTAGTTCAAAAATAATCAGAAAAGACTTAAAATCTGAAGAACAATATGAAAAAATCAGGAAAGGAGTTGACGGAATTATGGGAGGAAAAGTGATAGAGACGGAAGCGAAGAAAATGTATAACCGTGGTATCAGTGAGGGAAGAAACGAAGGAATACTGATTGGCGAAGAAAATGGAAGAAGTGAGGGAATAATCGGAGCAATCGGAATATTAAAAGACTTGAATATGTCTGAAAGTGAAATAAAAAAACAGATTATAAAAAAATTTAGCTTAAGTGAGGAAGCGGCGGCAAAGTATTTGATGGAATGTTCAAAGTAAAGTAGTGATTATAGGAGGATGGAATTATGGGAGGAAAAGGTTTTGGAGTTGATAGCACAGATTAAATCTGAGTGAAAAGCATCATAAGAATATATATTATATGGCAATACAATGAACAGAATTATTGTATTGCCAATTTTCTTTTTACGGTTAAACAATTACGATTTATGCACAATTTGTGGATAACTTGTGGATAACTTGCAAAATCCATGTGGAAAATAAGTGGAAATATGGTTGAATTGCTGTTAATTGATGTTGAGAAATTGTGGGAAAATTCATGAGAACAAAATAAAACTGTAGATACTTATTAAAAACTGCCGATATAAATTTAAAGGAGTTATAAAGATAAGTTGTGAAGCAACGACTGCAGTCTGCTTATAAAATTATAAATTTAAGATGTGAAAGACTGAATTGTCATAAATTATCGGTTGCACAACAGAGATGAACGGTGAGTTATAGATATACAGACGGACTGACAGTGTCAAATGAATTATGAAAAAATGAGTTAAAGAAAAAAGGCTCAAGTTTAGGAGGGAGTTTTATGGCAGTTGTAATTAACAGTGGTTCGCTGTTTCAGGCAGGGGGTAAACAGATTGGGCATGGAACAAAGAGCAGCAGGACGGATAATGCAAAGCGAAAGAAAAATGTATCGACCGCCGGAAGATACAGCAGTGCTAAAAGGGATGCCGGCGTGAAAAGTTCCGGGGTTGATATTAGAACGGAGAATGGAATAGGAATTTCGGTAAACAGGGCGGGAACCGGAGATAAAAGTACATATCTGACGGAAGATGACGGTGTTATGCTTGAACTTAGTGAGGGTAATGAAAAGGCTGAAAATATGGATGATGTTTCTGATAAAGCAAATAAAATAGCAGCAGGAAAGAATAAGAACGGCATTGAAAACAGTGAAGATAATGAGAACAGTGTTTTGATTAGTGAAGCTTCGGATAAGGAGTCACAGAAAAGTAAAAAGGAAGAGGAATACGAAAAGTTTGAAAAACAGCTTGAGAGTCTGAAAGATATGCTTGACAGGATGAAAGAGACTCAGAAGAATATCAAAAAAACAGAGACGAAAACAAAGAAAGTTTTAAATTACAGCTATAAAAAGGTATCGTCAAGTATTCGGAGTGCAAAAAGTGTTTCGCAGGCGAGTAATGCCGTTTCTAGTGCAAGTTCAAATCTTGCGGCTCTTAAGAGAAAGGCGGCAAGCGGAAATTACGATGATGATGAGATTAATATTGCGATTTCCCATGCAAAGAAAATGATAGCCGTTGCTAAAAAGAAACTTGCAAATATCAAGCAGGAAGTTATGAACAAAAAGGATGATGATAAATATATTTCATCAAAGAAAGATGTTGTTATGAGGATTTCTGAAGAAAAAATAAGAGTCTGGCAGCAGAAAGAACTTAACAAGATTGAGGAGGAGATAAGGAAACAGGAGCAAAAAGAAAAACAGGCTCACAGAGGTGAGGAAAATAATAAAATGCTCGATGCGGATATGACTTATCTCAAAGAAAAGATTGAAATCTGGAAACGAGGCGGCGGAGATCTTGGTATCATGATGGCACAGAGTCAGGGAGCGGGAATTGGCATTGATATGACACAGGCAATTACAGATACTTCAAAACTTGCCACAGAGCAGACTATGATTTCGGCAGAGCAAAGTGAAGGAGGACAGACGGAAGTCGCGGCAAGTATAAATCTGTCAGTGTGACAGAAATATCTGCTTTTTGATAAATTTTATTCATCAGTCACGGTTAATCGGAAAATTATTTCATGCTAAAATATAATGATGTTGGGGCAAAAAGGTATTTTGCCCATCAAATAGCAATTTGTATGTAAACATACATTGTTATCTGCTTTTGACCCTTAGGTGTTTTATGCACATACAATATCTCCGATAATGATAGCATTGCTTACATCGGCTGTAATGGTAATATTTATGGGAAGATACAGTCCTGTTGCGGCGGTTTATGCGGCAGCAGCATATATAATAGTAGGAATTTTTATTCCGCTCTGGAACGGAAAGCGTGGCGGTCAGACGGGAATGGAATTTAGAACCTCGTTCGGCGAATTAAACAGCTTTGTACTTAGTGCACTCAGAGGACTTTCAGAAACCATACAGTACGGTATGGGAAAAGAGAAAAGACATGAGATGCAGGAACGCTCTGAAAAACTCGGAAAAATGCAAAGAAAATTAAGCCGTTTAGAGGGAACACAGCGTGCAGTCACAAACTTTGTCATACTTCTTGCGTCATTTGGGATGCTTTTTCTCATGGGAGAAATGTACCGGCAGGGTGAGATTGGTTTTGACGCAGTAGTCACCTGCACAGTGGCAATGATGGGGTCATTTGGTCCCGTTGTCGCACTTGCAAGTCTGTCAAACAATCTAAATTAGACACTTGCAAGCGGTGAGAGGGTGCTGTCAGTCATTGAAGAAAATCCTGTGGTAGAGGAAGTATGGGAAGACGAAGCGTCAGATGGTAAAGCAGTGTATGGTGATAAGAGTACAAAATTTACCGGTGAACAAGTGTCAGATACTAAACTTATGTCAGATGAAAAAAATGTTACGGCAGAAGCTACAGAAACAATTTTAGACAAAAATAGAACAGAAAATTCTGCTGACAGAAAAAACAAGCAGATAGCAGCTTTAAAGAATGTAACATTTGCATATGAAAATGAAAATATTCTCAAAAATTTTAGTATGGAGATAAAAAAATGAAAAATAACAGGACTTCACGGAGTGAGCGGCTGCGGCAAATCGACAATACTTAAACTTCTGATGCGTTTTTGGGATACAGACAGTGGAGAAGTTGAGATTTCAGGAAAGAATGTAAAAGAGATTTCAACAAAAAAACTCAGGGATTATGAGAGCTTTGTAACACAGGAAACAGATATATTTCATGATACGATAGCCGCAAACATAGGCATTGCAAAAATTGGAGCGACAACGGAAGAAATCATTGCTGCGGCAAAAAAAGCATCACTTCACGATTTTATCATAAGTCTGCCAAACGGATATGATACGCAGGTCGGTGAACTTGGAGATACCCTGTCGGGCAGAGAAAAACAGAGGATAGGAATTGCGAGGGCATTTCTTCATGATGCACCACTGCTTTTGATGGATGAACCTACCAGCAATCTCGATTCACTCAATGAGGGAGTGATATTGAAAGCGGTAAAAGAGGAGGGAAAAGATAAAAATAAGACGGTAGTGCTTGTGTCACATAGAAAATCCACAATGGGAATTGCGGACGAAGTGGTGGAGATGTGATTGTTACTATTTGAGAGGACAAAGTTACCTGAATACTCAAAATAGATTGTTGGAATATAAAAGCATATTAAAAGATGATATTTAAAGGTGTTAAAACTTTAAAAAAGACAAGCAATAAAATTAAAATAAGTAATTTAAATCCAAAAGAGTATATTATATAAGAGTTCGCTCATTCGCAATG
>OOBP01001480.1_pt1 | contig 10458 bp, 7 predicted proteins | sample 1671681 | NCBI WGS metagenome assembly OOBP01 (sample SAMN06348181, study PRJEB24527) | human gut metagenome
GCCAAGAAAGAGCGTCTGGAAGAAGTAAACGCCGAGCTGGAACAGCCGGATGTCTGGAACGAACCCGAACGCGCACAGGCGCTGGGTAAAGAGCGTTCCTCCCTCGAAGCCGTTGTCGATACCCTCGACCAAATGAAACAGGGGCTGGAAGATGTTTCTGGTCTGCTGGAACTGGCTGTAGAAGCTGACGACGAAGAAACCTTTAACGAAGCCGTTGCTGAACTCGACGCTCTGGAAGAAAAACTGGCGCAGCTTGAGTTCCGCCGTATGTTCTCTGGCGAATATGACAGCGCCGACTGCTACCTCGATATTCAGGCGGGGTCTGGCGGTACGGAAGCACAGGACTGGGCGAGCATGCTTGAGCGTATGTATCTGCGCTGGGCAGAATCGCGTGGTTTCAAAACTGAAATCATCGAAGAGTCGGAAGGTGAAGTGGCGGGTATTAAATCCGTGACGATCAAAATCTCCGGCGATTACGCTTACGGCTGGCTGCGTACAGAAACTGGCGTTCACCGCCTGGTGCGTAAGAGCCCGTTTGACTCCGGCGGTCGTCGCCACACGTCGTTCAGCTCCGCGTTTGTTTACCCGGAAGTTGATGACGATATCGATATCGAAATCAATCCGGCGGATCTGCGCATCGACGTTTATCGCGCGTCCGGCGCGGGCGGTCAGCACGTTAACCGTACCGAATCTGCGGTGCGTATTACTCACATCCCAACTGGGATCGTGACCCAGTGCCAGAACGACCGTTCCCAGCACAAGAACAAAGACCAGGCCATGAAGCAGATGAAAGCGAAGCTTTATGAACTGGAGATGCAGAAGAAAAATGCCGAGAAACAGGCGATGGAAGACAATAAATCCGACATCGGCTGGGGCAGCCAGATTCGTTCTTATGTCCTTGATGACTCCCGCATTAAAGATCTGCGTACCGGGGTAGAAACCCGTAACACGCAGGCCGTGCTGGACGGCAGCCTGGATCAATTTATCGAAGCAAGTTTGAAAGCAGGGTTATGAGGAACCAACATGTCTGAACAACACGCACAGGGCGCTGACGCGGTAGTCGATCTTAACAATGAACTGAAAACGCGTCGTGAGAAGCTGGCGAACCTGCGCGAGCAGGGGATTGCCTTCCCGAACGATTTCCGTCGCGATCATACCTCTGACCAATTGCACGCAGAATTCGACGGTAAAGAGAACGAAGAACTGGAAGCGCTGAACATCGAAGTTGCCGTTGCTGGCCGCATGATGACCCGCCGTATTATGGGTAAAGCGTCTTTCGTTACCCTGCAGGATGTGGGTGGCCGCATTCAGCTGTACGTTGCCCGTGACGATCTGCCGGAAGGCGTTTACAACGAGCAGTTCAAAAAATGGGACCTCGGCGACATCCTCGGCGCGAAAGGTAAACTGTTCAAAACCAAAACCGGCGAACTGTCTATCCACTGTACCGAGCTGCGTCTGCTGACCAAAGCACTGCGTCCGCTGCCGGATAAATTCCACGGCTTGCAGGATCAGGAAGCGCGCTATCGTCAGCGTTATCTGGATCTCATCTCTAACGATGAATCCCGCAACACCTTTAAAGTGCGCTCGCAGATCCTCTCTGGTATTCGCCAGTTCATGGTGAACCGCGGCTTTATGGAAGTTGAAACGCCGATGATGCAGGTGATCCCAGGCGGTGCCGCTGCGCGTCCGTTTATCACCCACCATAATGCGCTGGATCTCGACATGTACCTGCGTATCGCGCCGGAACTGTACCTCAAGCGTCTGGTGGTCGGTGGCTTCGAGCGTGTATTCGAAATCAACCGTAACTTCCGTAACGAAGGTATTTCCGTACGTCATAACCCAGAGTTCACCATGATGGAACTCTATATGGCTTACGCAGATTACAAAGATCTTATCGAGCTGACCGAATCGCTGTTCCGTACTCTGGCACAGGATATTCTCGGTAAGACGGAAGTGACCTATGGCGACGTAACGCTGGACTTCGGTAAACCGTTCGAAAAACTGACCATGCGTGAAGCGATCAAGAAATATCGCCCGGAAACCGACATGGCGGATCTGGACAACTTCGACTCTGCGAAAGCGATTGCTGAATCTATCGGCATCCACGTTGAAAAGAGCTGGGGTCTGGGCCGTATCGTTACCGAGATCTTCGAAGAAGTGGCAGAAGCACATCTGATCCAGCCGACCTTCATTACTGAATATCCGGCAGAAGTTTCTCCGCTGGCGCGTCGTAACGACGTTAACCCGGAAATCACAGACCGCTTTGAGTTCTTTATCGGTGGTCGTGAAATCGGTAACGGCTTTAGCGAGCTGAATGACGCGGAAGATCAGGCGCAGCGCTTCCTGGATCAGGTTGCCGCGAAAGACGCAGGCGACGACGAAGCGATGTTCTACGACGAAGATTATGTCACCGCACTGGAACACGGCTTACCGCCGACAGCAGGTCTGGGAATTGGTATCGACCGTATGGTAATGCTGTTCACCAACAGCCATACCATCCGCGACGTTATTCTGTTCCCGGCGATGCGTCCGGTGAAATAAGCATTACGTTATGCTCACAACCCCGGCAAATGTCGGGGTTTTTTATTTAAGCTGGGTAAATGCAGATAATCGTTTTCTGGCTTCGCGATTTGTCGCCTGCATCACCATCCACGGACTGAACGCCCACGGTGTGGCATCAATACCGTGTAATACATCTGCTAAATCACACCATTGATAATCCATCACTTCATCATCGTTGATCTGTAACGCACTGGTCGTGCGTGCGGCAAATACCGGACACACTTCATTTTCCACAATGCCATTCGGATCGGTGGCGCGGTAGCGAAAGTCAGGATAGACCGGTTCTGGTGCTGTTATTTCCACACCCAGCTCAAAGCGGCAACGGCGGATCACCGCGTCTTCGTTGCTTTCGCCCAGTTGTGGGTGCCCACAAACCGAGTTAGTCCACACGCCCGGCCATGCTTTTTTGCTAAGGGCGCGGCGGGTAACTAATAATTGCCCCTTGGCATTAAACAGCCAACTGGAGAACGCGAGATGTAAGAGGGTGTCTGCCGTGTGTGCGGCATACTTTTCCAGCGTACCCGTGGGAACTCCCTGTGCATTCAATAAAATGACGTGTTCCGTTTGCATAATTTCTCACATGTAATTCTAATCACTCATCATTATAGATAATTGAAGAGTGAAATGATTAACCAAGTGAGCGTTTATCGACAACCGCCCGTTTTGAGCGGATGCCGACAGGTAAAAACCATTTAAAAAAGCAGCATCATATATTTGAAGCGACTTTCAATGGCCATTGCAACACAGTCAGAAATGACAGGAATAGAGAGAGTAAAAAGCAACAACAGACTGAATATAGCGCGCATTAAAAGATTCATATTATTCTCCATGCTCATTTTTCTTCAGCTTGCGCATCAGAAGCCACATACGTACTGTCCTGACTTTTAAATCTTTATCAGAGACGGATTCCTTCACCAGATCAGCATGATGCTGATAGCCATTAAAGAAGACGTTCAGCACAACGGCGCTAAGGGTTGCGAGCATAATGCCGCTATGCAGCAGCGGTTGCAGTACGGCCGGTAACTTAGAAAAGAAATCGTGAGAGAGCGTCGGAGTCATGCCAACGCCGAGACTGATCGCCACAATATAGAGGTTGTAACGGTTGGTGGTGTAGTTACAGCGCGACAGAATTCGAATCCCTGTCGCCAGTACCATGCCGAACATCACCAGCCCAGCACCGCCCAGCACAAATTGCGGAATGGAGGCGACCAGCACCGCCATTTTTGGCACCATGCCAAACAGGATTAATATAATTCCCGAAGAAATACACACCCAGCGGCTATGAACGCGCGTCACGCTAACCAGGCCAACGTTTTGAGAAAATGACGTGTGGGGGAAGCTGTTAAACGTTCCGCCTATCATTGTCCCTACGCCATCGACACGCAGCCCGCGAATAATATCGTGTGAAGAGAGTTTACGACCGACTATTTCACCTAGTGCCAGGAACATCCCCATCGACTCGATAAACACGATGATTAACACGGCAGTCATGGTCAGAATGGAAACGGGATCGAAAATCGGCATACCAAACGACATCGGCGTAACAATCGCAAACCACGAGGCATCATGTAGCCCGGATAAATTGACTTCATTCATCATCCACGAAAGTAAAAAGCCAAATACAATCCCCAGTAATACGGCGACGTTGGACATAAATCCTTTCGCATAGCGAGTAATGAGCAAGATAAAAATTAAGACGGCAAAGGAGATCCCCAAATAAACGGGATTACCATATTGCGGATTCCCTTTACCTCCGGCGGCCCAGTCAATACCCACCTGAATGATGCTAAGTCCGATAGAAGTAATAACCACACCGGTAACCAGTGGCGGGAATAAAGGCATCAAGCGACCGATAAGTGGCGCTAATAATGTGGTGATAAAACCCGCGGCGATAGTGGCACCAAATATCCCCAGCAGGCCGATATCCGGGTTCATCCCAATGGCTATCATTGGTGTTACAGCAGCAAAGGTCACCGACATAATCACCGGCAGGCGGATCCCCATAAAGCGGCCGATACCGATACATTGCAATAATGTGACGATCCCGCAGCAAAAGAGATCCGAGCTAATGAGCATCGCAATAGCTTCTTTTGAGAGGCCCAGTCGGTCTCCAATCATAAGTGGAACAGCGACTGCACCTGCGTACATGACAAGGACGTGTTGCAGACCGAGTATGATCAGCTTTCCTGGTGATAATATGCGGTCAACCTCATCAGTTGGGCGATCTTGCCCTGAAGATGAGGGAAGTTGGGAATCTATGGCGCTCATCAGTGTTTCTCCTTTCGCCCGCCAGAGTAAAAAGCAACCGTTTACGTTAATGAAACTGTCTAAACACATGCTCGTGGAGTGCCAGTTTTTGCGAGGAAGGGGAGTTAGAGACAGGAATTGCGGAGGCAATCACATAATCGTGGTTAAACCACGAAAATGAGAAGAGAACCTGACAATGGAATTATCTCATATTGATATTTCATTAATCATTCTGGCATGTCGCACTCTCGCATTTAATCGTTTTTATCTGGATAGCGCTCTTTTGGTCGGCAATGTTGAAATAATGAAAGCGGCACAGATTGAGGGGCAATAATTTGAACTCAGTCGCAAAATTATAATTAAAACGGTCATGCTACCTAATATATGCCCGTTTATTGCATCGCGAAATTTGAGAAGACATAACTCATTAAATGAAAGGGATGCAAATGAATAAGTTTATCGCTGCTGAAGCTGCGGAATGTATAGGCTGTCATGCTTGTGAAATTGCCTGTGCGGTGGCACATAATCAAGAAAACTGGCCGCTGAGTCACAGTGACTTTCGACCACGTATCCACGTTGTAGGGAAAGGCCAGGCTGCGAATCCGGTGGCCTGCCATCACTGCAACAATGCCCCTTGCGTTACGGCTTGTCCGGTTAATGCTCTGACTTTCCAGCCCGATAGCGTACAACTGGACGAGCAAAAATGTATTGGTTGTAAAAGATGCGCAATCGCTTGCCCCTTTGGCGTCGTTGAGATGGTCGATACGATTGCGCAGAAATGCGACCTTTGTAACCAGCGCAGTTCCGGCACGCAAGCCTGTATTGACGTATGCCCAACACAGGCGTTACGGCTGATGGACGATAAAGGGTTGCAGCAGATAAAGGTGGCCCGCCAGCGCAAAACGGCAGCAGGAAAAGCGTCATCAGATGCTCAGCCATCTCGCAGTGCAGCGTTGCTCCCCGTTAACTCGCGTAAAGGCGCAGATAAAATTTCAGCGAGTGAACGGAAAACCCACTTTGGCGAAATCTATTGCGGGTTGGATCCACAACAAGCGACTTATGAGAGTGACCGCTGTGTTTATTGTGCCGAAAAAGCTAACTGCAACTGGCATTGCCCGCTGCATAACGCTATTCCGGATTACATCCGTCTGGTGCAGGAAGGAAAGATTATTGAAGCGGCAGAACTTTGCCACCAGACCAGTTCCTTACCAGAAATTTGCGGCAGAGTTTGCCCACAGGACCGTCTTTGTGAAGGCGCATGTACTTTGAAAGATCACTCTGGCGCAGTCACTATCGGTAATCTGGAACGCTACATCACCGATACCGCGCTGGCGATGGGCTGGCGTCCCGATGTCAGCAAAGTTGTTCCCCGTAGCGAAAAAGTGGCGGTGATTGGCGCTGGGCCTGCAGGGTTAGGGTGTGCTGATATTCTGGCGCGCGCAGGAGTTCAGGTTGATGTCTTTGATCGCCATCCAGAAATTGGCGGTATGCTGACTTTTGGCATACCTCCTTTCAAACTCGATAAAACGGTATTAAGCCAGCGGCGAGAGATATTCACCGCAATGGGAATCGACTTTCATCTTAACTGTGAAATTGGCCGCGATATTACCTTTAGCGATTTAACTTCTGAATATGATGCAGTTTTCATCGGCGTGGGGACTTACGGGATGATGCGAGCAGATCTGCCGCATGAAGATGCGCCCGGTGTCATTCAGGCTCTACCGTTCCTGACTGCCCATACCCGCCAGCTCATGGGATTGCCGGAGTCTGAAGAGTATCCGCTGACGGATGTGGAAGGTAAGCGAGTCGTGGTATTGGGCGGTGGCGATACGACAATGGATTGTTTGCGAACTTCCATCCGCCTCAATGCCGCCAGCGTGACCTGCGCGTATCGTCGTGATGAAGTCAGTATGCCGGGCTCGCGCAAAGAGGTGGTCAATGCGCGCGAGGAAGGTGTCGAGTTTCAATTCAATGTTCAGCCGCAATATATCGCTTGTGACGAAGATGGGCGTTTAACTGCGGTGGGCCTGATTCGTACCGCCATGGGTGAGCCGGGGCCGGATGGTCGCCGTCGTCCTCGTCCGGTAGCGGGTTCAGAGTTTGAATTGCCCGCCGATGTTCTCATTATGGCCTTTGGTTTCCAGGCGCATGCCATGCCGTGGTTGCAGGGCAGCGGAATTAAACTCGATAAATGGGGCCTGATTCAAACCGGTGACGTCGGGTATTTACCTACCCAGACGCATCTGAAAAAAGTCTTTGCTGGTGGTGATGCAGTTCATGGCGCGGATCTGGTTGTCACTGCAATGGCCGCAGGAAGGCAGGCGGCGCGCGATATGTTAACTCTGTTTGATACGAAGGCATCGTGATGAAATCGTTAATTATCGTTAATCCGGCTGACTGTATTGGCTGCCGTACTTGTGAAGTAGCCTGTGTGGTCGCTCACCCTTCAGAACAGGAGTTGAATGCCGATGTCTTTTTACCCCGGCTGAAGGTACAGCGACTGGACAGCATCAGTGCGCCGGTGATGTGCCATCAGTGTGAAAACGCCCCTTGTGTTGGCGCTTGCCCCGTGGGGGCGCTGACGATGGGCGAGCAGGTGGTGCAGACCAATTCTGCCCGTTGTATTGGCTGTCAGAGTTGCGTCAGTGCGTGCCCATTTGGGATGATAACCATTCAGTCGTTGCCGGGGGATACCCGGCAACAAATTGTGAAATGCGATCTCTGTGAACAGCGGGAAGAGGGGCCTGCCTGCGTTGAATCTTGCCCGACACAGGCGCTGCAGTTGCTTACTGAAAGAGAACTCAGGCGAGTCCGCCAGCAGCGTATTGTTGCCAGCGGTGAGAATCCTCTCTGAAAGAAATCTCCGCGCTGAAAGGCGCGGAGAATCTATTAGATTGCCCAACCACCCGCGTAAAATGCGACCAGTGCGGCAGTAATGATCACCGTACCAATATTCAGCTTTTGCCATTCGCGTGCAAAAACGCGGCCTACGACCAGTGTCACAAAGCCCAGCATAATACCGGTAACGATATTACAAGTCAGAACGATGAACACGGCACACACCAGGCCAGCCATTGCGTCAATAAAATCATTGAAATCCAGCTTCGAGACGTTACTTAACATCAGCAAACCTACGTACATCAGAGCGGGTGCAGTGGCGTAACCAGGGATCAAAAATGACAGCGGTGATAAGAACAAAATCAGCAGGAATAACGCCCCCACTACGGTTGCGGTCAACCCTGTTTTACCCCCGGCGGCGGTTCCTGCCGCTGATTCGATATAAACCGCTGCGGGCGCTGCGCCCACCAGGCCGGAGAATATTGAACTTACTGAGTCACTGGTCAGGGCTTTGCCGCCGTTGATGATCTGGTTGTCTTTATCCAACAAATTCGCCTGACCGGCGACGGCACGGATGGTGCCAGTGGCGTCGAACACTGCGGTCATCACCAATGCCAGTACACTCGGAAGTACAGTTGGCTGGAGTGCGCCCATAATATCGAGGCTGAAAATCAGAGACTTACCATCTTCGCCAGTCAGGCTTGGCATCGCCACCAGACCGTGGTACTTCACCGCTGGATCAAAGATTAAGCCGATGATCGAAATTGCAATAATCACCAACAAGATCCCGCCGGGTACGCGACACTTCTCCAGACCGAAGATGACCGCCAGCCCCAGCAAGCTCATCATCACCGGGAAGGAGGTAAACGCACCGAGCGCCACTGGCAAGCCTTCAATCGGGTTTTTGATAACCATTCCCACACCGTTAGCAGCAATCAGCAGCAGAAACAGGCCGATACCGATACCTGTACCGTGAGCTATCCCCATCGGTAAATTACGTAAGATCCAGGTACGCACACCGGTTACGGAAATGGCGGTGAAGATGACGCCCATCAGAAAGACCGCGCCCAGTGCGACAGGAACGCTAATTTGTTGCCCGAGAACCAGACTGAATGCGGTAAACGCCGTCAAGGAAATCGCGCAACCAATCGCCATTGGCAAATTGGCCCATAATCCCATCAGCAACGAGCCGAAGCCCGCGACCAGACAGGTGGCAACAAACACAGCTGCGGGAGGAAAACCTGCTTTGCCCAGCATTCCCGGAACGACGATAACGGAATAAACCATGGCCAGAAAGGTCGTTAAGCCAGCCAGTACTTCCTGACGAACGGTACTGCCACGAGCGGTAATTTTAAAATAATTATCCAGCGCGCCCTGTGGCTTTGGTGCGTCCGGTGTTTGTAGGATGTCTCCAGACATAATGATGTCCTCACGAGGATGTTAAAGTTTTATTATTAGTTGCGTTCGTACACCAGACGACCATCAACGTAGGTGCGGTAGATCGAACGGTCATCGCCCAACGTCATCATCACGAATAATTTGTCGACTAAAGAAACAGAGTTGTCATAGCGCAGCTGCTGTAGCGGAGTGGCGGTGGGTTCCATCACCACGAAATCAGCCTCTTTGCCAGGTAAAAAGTTGCCAATCAAATCGTCAAGGCCCAGAGATTTCGCTCCGCCGAGCGTGGCCAGGTAAAACGCTTCATATGCCGAGAGGCGATAGCCTTGTAATTGCAATACCTTGTAGGCTTCGTTCAGCGTTTGCAGCATGTTAAAAGTTGTTCCGGCACCGATATCTGTTCCCATGCCCACTTTGACTTTCTTCTGCCATGCTTTTTTCAAGTTGAATAAGCCGCTGCCGAGGTAAAGGTTGGAGGTCGGACAGAAAGCAATGCTGGATTTGGTTTCGCTGAGACGATCCCACTCTTTTTCTTCGAGATGGACGCAGTGAGCAAAGACACAGTTTTTACCGGTCAGGCCGTACTGATGGTAAACATCCAGATAGCCATCATGTTCAGGATAAAGTTCTTTCACCCAGACAATTTCATCTTTGTTTTCACAGAGATGGGTATGTACCCACGTATCCGGATATTCTTCTTTCAGGCGTTTCGCCATCGTCATCTGTTCAGGAGATGAGGTAGGGGCGAAGCGTGGCGTAATCGCATACAACAGACGACCATTTTTGTGCCAGCGCTCGATCAGTTCTTTGCTTTGGTGATAGCTGCTTTCGGCAGTGTCGAGCAGATAATCCGGTGCGTTGCGGTCCATCATCACCTTACCGGCAATCATACGCATATTGATATGGCTGGCGGCTTCAAACAGCGCATCAACGGATTGCGGATGAACAGTGCCAAACACCAGAGCCGTGGTGGTTCCGTTACGTAAAAGCTGCTTGATGAAGAACGCCGACATTTCGCGGGCGTACTCTAAATCCTCATAACGACGTTCAGTAGGGAAGGTGTGTTTATTCAACCACTCCAGCAATTGTTCACCATAGGCCCCCACCATTTCACTTTGCGGATAATGGATATGTGTATCGACAAAGCCCGGTACTATCAGTTTGCCGCGATAGTCGCGCACGCGAATAGTGTCAGGAATTTGATGCTTTCCGTCTTCCCATTCACCAAACCATTCCACTTTTCCCTGTTTAATGAGTAATAAACCATCCTCAATAAACCGCAGCGCAGAGGCAATCTCTTCCGGGTTATCGACCGTACGGGTGACATCAATAAAACTGCCTCGTACCGCTTTTAACGTGTGTTCTCCTGACATCATTGACTCCTTTACTGTTAATCCATCTCTTCCGCTGAGG
>OOBP01001516.1_pt1 | contig 10231 bp, 8 predicted proteins | sample 1671681 | NCBI WGS metagenome assembly OOBP01 (sample SAMN06348181, study PRJEB24527) | human gut metagenome
GTACACCCGCGACCAGCTGCTGGACGAGGTGTGGGGCTTTGAGTATTACGGCGACAGCCGTACCATCGACGTGCATGTCAAACGCCTGCGCGAAAAGCTGGCCGGTGCTTCCGACAAGTGGGAGCTGAAAACCGTGTGGGGCGTGGGCTATAAATTCGAGGTGCGTCAGTAATGCGCAAGAGTATCTCGACGGCATTCTTCTCGCTGGTGTCCACCCTGATGGTGCTGGGCATCGTGCTGATGGGCTGTTCGGAATGGGTGCTGTTCAAGAATTATTTTGCCCGGGACCGCTATGAGACGCTGGACCAGGTGGTGGGGGTCACCCGCCGCACGGCCCAGTATCTGGCCCAGCAGGCGGCGCTGCCGGAGGGCGACGAGCTGGACGCCCTGAACACCAAGCTGGAAATCATCGGCGAGAGCGCGGAGGCCTATCTGTTCTTCACCGACAACGACGGCCGGGTGCTGATCGCTTCCAGCCCGGAAATGCTCACCGCACAGGCCGTGCCGGATGAGATGATGAAGAAGGCGGCGGCCTCCGGCGCGGACTACTACCATGTGTTCGGTACGCTGGATGGGGTGCTGACCGAAAAAAGCTATATCACCGTCAGTGAGATGTGCGACGAGCGCGGCAGCCAGAGCGGTTGGATCTTTTTGTGCTCCTCCGGCAGGCAGCTCACCGAGTTCAAGCAGCAGTTCTGGTCCAACTTCCTGCTGTCGGCCTGCGTGATGCTGCTGTGCGCCAGCATCCTGACCAAGCTGTTGATGCGCAAACTCACCGACCCGCTGCAGAAGGTGACCGACGCGGCCCAGCGCTTTGGCGGCGGCGACCTGTCCGTGCGTGTGGAAGGCGTGGAAGGCGAAGGGGAAGTGGCCGACCTGGCCCGCACTTTCAACCGCATGGCCGACAACATCCAGACCAACGACAACTCCCGGGGCCAGTTCATGGGCAACATCGCCCACGAGCTGCGCACCCCCATGACCACCATCAAGGGCTTTGTGGACGGCATGCTGGACGGCACCATCCCGCCCGACATGCAGAACCATTATCTGCAGCTGGTCAGCGAGGAGACGGGCCGTCTGGCCCGTCTGATCCAGAACATGCTGGATCTGTCCAAGCTGGAAAGCGGCGAATATCAGGTCAATGCCCGGATGTTCAACATCTGGGACACCCTCACCGGCGTGGCGCTCTCGGCCGAGCAGCGCATCAACGACGGCATGATCGAGATCGAGGGCCTGACCATGGACGAAAAGGCGCTGGTGTACGCCGACCCGGACCTGATCCATCAGGTGGTGTACAACCTGCTGGACAACGCCATCAAGTTCACCCCGGCGGGCGGCACCATCCGCTTCAGCGTGGAAAAACTGGGCCCGGAAACCGAGATCGCAGTCTGGAACTCCGGTCAGGGCATCAGCCCGGAGGCACTGCCCTATGTGTTCCAGCGCTTCTACAAGGAGGACCGCTCCCGCGGCCTGCACGCCCGCGGCGCGGGCCTGGGCCTGAACATCTGCAAGGTGCTGGTCAACCTGTCCGGCGGACAGATCCGGGTGGAGAGCCAGCAGGGCGAGTGGTGCCGGTTTGTATTCACCCTGCCCTCGCAGGCCCCGAACCCCGGCGGCATGAAGCGTCTGCCCGACGAGGCCGGCGGTGCCCCCGCCGTGGAGGACCCGGCCAGCATGAAACCGGTGGAATAACCGCACAGCCAGACTGCCCGGACGTCAGGGCGGTCTGGCTGTTTTGTGTTTCTCCGATTGAGAAACCCCTCGGTTGCTGCGCGACAGCCGCAGGCTGACAGCAGCCGATGCCGGTGCCCGTAACGACCCCTCCTGTGAAAAGGCGTTTGGAGCGCTCCGCAGAGCGCGACAAACGCGAATATAAAAATAATTTTTCCGCTATTTATGGCGAAGCGCACGCGAAGCCATTTCAAATCGTCAATACACCGCCCGCAGGGCCAAAAGAAAGAGGGCAGATGGACAAATCTATCCAATTACGACTTTTCGGTGAAAAACAGGCCGGCAGGTTTGATTTTTTGTGCGTTTTCATGTAAACTAAAGATATCCATGCCCCGGTATTCCGGAAACTGCAAAACCGGAAAAATACCGGGCCTCTGAGGATAAAAACTTTTGAATATAACGGAGCGTAACGATATACTATGGCGATTGTAAGTCCTTCGATCCTTTCGGCTGATTTTGGCAAGCTGGGCGCGGACTGCCGCACGGTGCTGGACGCCGGTGCACAGATGCTGCACTACGACGTGATGGACGGCCACTTTGTGCCCAACATCAGCTTTGGCGTGCCGGTGCTCAAGAGCCTGCACAAGACCCTGCCGGATGCCTTTTACGATGTGCATCTGATGATCAGCCATCCGCTGCAGTACGCAGAACCCTTCATCAAGGCGGGTGCCACCCTGTACAACTTCCATCTGGAATGCGAGGACGATATCCAGCAGACGCTGGATGCCGTGAAGGCGCTGGGCTGCAAGACGGGCCTGACCATCAAGCCCGGTACCGCCCCGGAGGCGCTGGCCCCCTATCTGGATCAGCTGGACCTGGTGCTGGTGATGAGCGTGGAGCCCGGCTTCGGCGGCCAGAAGTTCATGCCCTCGGCACTGGACAAGCTGCGCTGGCTGAAGGCGGAGCGCGAGAAGCGCGGCCTGCACTATCTGCTGGAAGTGGACGGCGGCGTGGACGACACCACCGCCCCGCTGTGCGTGGATGCCGGTGCCGACGTTCTGGTGGCAGGCAGTGCCGTGTTCGGCAAGAACGACATGACCGCCGCCGTGCGCCGTCTGGCTGCCCTGTGAGAGGGAGCGTTGTATGGATGAAGCATTGATCCGGGAGCAGGAACAGCAGCTGCAAAAGACCGGAAAATATTACAAGCACATCTGCTGGATGGCGGTGCCGCCGCTGTGCATGGCCTGCTACCTGTACGGCCTGCGCCCGCTGCTGCTGTGCGGCATTGCCATGCTCACCGGCAACCTGTGCGACCGTCTGGTGTCGCTGCTGCGGCACCGCGTATATCAGAACAGCGACCTGTCCAACGAGAGCTTTGCCCTGGTCATTGCCCTGCTGATGCCGGTCACCGTGGACATCTATGTGCTGGTGGCGGCGGTGCTGGCCGGTGTGCTCATCGGCAAGGAGGTCTTTGGCGGCTACGGAAGCTACCCCTTCAACCCGGCCGCCGTGGGCTATGCCGTGGCGGCGGTGTCCTGGCCGGAACAGGTGTTCCGTTACCCGCAGCCCTATACGGCCATCCCGCTGTGGGATGCCTCCGGCGTGCCGGTGTCCAGTGCCATTGAGGACACCCTGAGCAGCGGCGGCATGCTGAACTACAACCCCATTGCCCTGAGCCTGGGCGAATACGCCGCCCCCATGGGCACCGGTGCCGCCCTGGTGCTGCTGGCCTGCGGGCTGTTCCTGTGGAGCCAGAAGGATGCCCATATGGCGGCATCGGTGAGCTTTCTGGCCACCTGCGCCCTCATCGCCTTCTTCTTCCCGCGGCAGGCGGGTCTGGCGGAAAGCGATGTGCTGGTCAACGCCCTGCCCCGTCTGCAGTGCGTGCGGGACGAGCTGCTCACCGGCGCGGTGCTGTTCAGCGCGGTGTTCCTCATCAATGAGCCCTACACCTGTGCCCACCACCGGATGGGGCGCATCCTGTACGGTGTGCTGGTGGGCGGGGTAAGCATGGGCTTCCGCTATTACGGCGTGTACGAAACGGGCGTGTGCTTTGCCGTGCTGGCCGTCAACAGCATCTCGGCATGGATCGACCGCACCGAGGTGCGGCTGTACCGTCTGCTGCACCACCTGCCCGCATCCGGTGCCGGAAAGGAGGCCGCAGAATGAGAAAAGCGACCGCAGAACTGATTTTGAAGGACCCCGACCGCTTTGCCCACCACGACCGCGTGTTCCTGAACAACCCCGTGGTCATGCAGGGCATGGGTCTGGCCCCGCTGGTGGTGCTGGCCACCACCGCCCATAACGGTGTGATGCTGGCGGCTGCGGTCACGCTGCTGCTGGTGCCCTCCCGCGTGCTGGCCTGCCTGCTGAGCCGTCTGTTCCCCCTGAACAGCGAGAACCCGGCCCCGGAAGAGCTGCAGAAAAAGCTGCTGCCCCGGGCCCTGGTGTACAGCCTCAGTGCCGCTGTGGTGTATCTGGTGGCCTATCCCATCCTGAATGCAATGTTCGGCACCAGCCTGCTGACCCTGGGTATCTACCTGCCCCTGCTGGTGGTGGAGCCGCTGCTGACCTACCGCTTTGGCCGCGTGCAGGAAACGCTGCATAAGGCCGTGTCCAAAGGCCTGCGCATCACGGTGGGCTATGCGCTGCTGCTGATGCTGCTGGGCTGCGTGCGCGAGTGGCTGACACTGGGCACGGTGTTCGGCACCCCGGTGGGGCAACGGGCCGTGCTGCCCATGGCCGGGATGCCGGCGGGCGGCTTTATCGTGCTAGGCGTGCTGTGCGCCGTGTGGCGTGCACTGGCAGCCCGGCGCAAGGCCTATCTGGTACGGGAAGCGCGCAGCCTTGTGGATGTGCATGCACAGAAGGAGGCGGACGGCGAGCAATGAGAGATGTTGTGAATGCCTGGGTGGTGTTCTTTGGCTATGCGGTGCTGGCCGTGTTTGCCCAGAATGCCATCTTTACCCGCGCACTGGGCGTGTCCCGTCTGGTGCAGCTGGTGGGGGATGACCGCACCAGCAGCTGGCTGTTCGGCCTGCAGCTGTGCATCACGCAGGTGCTGGTGGCCCCGCTGACCTGGTATGCCGGCAGCTGGATCGTCTCGCTGGAAAACCGCGCCCAGCTGCGCCCGCTGGTGTATGTGGCCGCCATTGCCGTGGTCTGCACCGCCGAAGAACTGGTGCTCGGCCTGGGCCGCCGCCTGCCCCTTGCGGGCAAGCTGCTGCGCATCGTGCCCGTTGCAGCCCTGAACAGCTGCGTGCTGGGCACCGTGCTGGTGGAGCGCACCCAGAGCTTTACGCTGATGCAGAGCCTGGGCTTTGGCTTGGGCAGCGGCGTGGGCTACCTGCTGGCTGTGCTGCTGGTCACAGAGGCCCAGCACCGCCTGCGCAGCAAGGCTATCCCCTCCGCGTTCCGCGGCCTGCCCATCACGTTGGTGTACATCGGCGTGCTGGCGCTGGCCATTTATGGCTTTACCGGCCATTCGGTGATCCTGTAAAGGGAGGTAAGTCAAAATGGCAAAGTATAAACGTCGGCCCAAGGTCAAGCGCTACCGCCGCAGCTTTTACAGCCGCGGCATGCGCATCCGCAAGATCGTGGGCATCGTCGTGCTGGTGGCCGTGGTGCTGGCCGCGGCATGGTTCGCCGCGCCCCATGTGCTGGACTGGGCCACCCACACCTGGTACACCGTGGTCAAGGACCGGGATCTGGAAGCCGAGAGCGCATCCCGCGCGGCGGCATCCTCCCAGGCAGCGGCTTCGGCAGCCGCGTCGGAGGCTGCTTCCTCGGCGGCATCGGAGCCGGAAGAGGACGTCTTTGACGGCAAGGCGATCGTTTCCGGCCGGTGGGCGGAGCTGGACACGGCGGCCCTCACGGACGATGGCACCCTCCGCGCCACGGCACAGCAGCTGAAGGCACAGGGCGTGGAATACGCTGTGCTGACCCTGAAAGATGCGGCCGGAAACCTCTACTATGCATCGCAGGCGGCGGCTGCGGCGGGCGGCATCGTGGCCGAACCGCTGGACGCCGGGCACATCGCGGCCATCCTGCGGGAAGAAAAGCTCATTCCGGTGGCGCAGCTCGCGGCCTTCAAGGACCCCATCTCGCCCCGCACCGACCCCTCCATGGCCATCCACTACAACGGCAGCGCCCTGTGGCTGGATGCTCAGAAGAACGGCAACCCCTGGCTGAACCCCTATTCTACGGCGGCAGTGGAGTATGTGGGCGACCTGGTGGAAGAGGTGCAGCAGCTGGGCTTTGAGCAGGTGGTGCTGACCAATGTGCAGTTCCCCAAGCTGAGCAAAAAGCAGGACTACGGTACCACCAACGGGGTCTCCCGTGCCGACCAGCTGAAGGCGGACATCGCCGCCCTGCAGGACCGTTTGTCGGGCAAGGTGACCCTGTGGTTCAGCTACACGCTGGATCAGTGCAAGAACAGCAGTGTGGCGCTGGACGTGCCGGCCCTGACCCTGGGCGTGCAGAACCTGCTGGTGACCTCGGACGCAGCCATGGATGCCGATGCCCTGCAGGCGCTGGAAACGGCGGCCACGGATGCAGGGGTGGAGAACCTGACCGTACACGCCGCAGACCGCTTTGAGACCGACCGCGTTTCGGGCTGAGTGATGCAGTAATTGTCTTTGATGATACGGGAAAGTGAGGAATCGACCATGAACACCACAACTTGCTTTGCACCTGCGCACATCCTTCTGCCTGCGGAGCAGATCCCGCTGGAACAGTGGGGCTGCATTGCCTGCGACCAGTTCACCAGCGACCGCGAGTACTGGCAGCGGGCCAAAGAAGCGGCTGACAGCAGCCCCAGCACCCTGAACCTGATCCTGCCGGAGGTGTACCTGGAGGACGGCGACGCGGACGCCCGGGTGGAGCAGATCCATGCCACGATGGCGGATTATGCACAGAACGTGCTCACCCGCGCCGTGGACGGCTTTGTGTATGTGGAGCGCACCGAGCAGAGCGGCCGGGTGCGGCAGGGCCTTGTGGGCAAGGTGGATCTGGAAGCCTACAGCTATCAGCGCGGAGCAAAGTGCACCGTGCGGCCCAGCGAGAGCACGGTGGAGAGCCGCATCCCGCTCCGCATGAAGGTGCGCACCGGTGCCGCACTGGAAACGCCCCACATCATGATGCTGGCCGACGACCCTCAGTGCACCCTCATCGAGCCCATCGCGGCCCGCAAGAACGAGCTGCGCAAAGTGTACGAGGGCGAACTGATGCTGGGCGGCGGCCATGTGGCCGGTTGGGCCGTGGAGGACCCGGCCATGATCGACCAGATCGAGACGGCACTGGCTGCGCTGGGCAGTCAGGAGGTCTTTGATGCCAAATACCCGGATGCTGCCCGCCGCGACCCGCTGACCCTGGCCGTGGGCGACGGCAACCATTCGCTGGCCACCGCCAAGGCCTGCTGGGAGGAGCTGAAAAAGACCCTGACCCCGGAGCAGGCCGAGAACCACCCGGCCCGGTGGTGCCTGGCCGAGGTGTGCAACGTCCACTCGCCCGCCATCGAGATCGAGCCCATCCATCGGGTGCTGTTCAATGTGGACTGCGCTGCCGTGCTGCTGGCGCTGATCACCTGGAGCGACGAGAACATGGCAGGCTGCTGCTTTGGCGGCGAGAAAAAGCAGCCCTTTACGCTGGCCGGCCCTCACATGGCCAACGTGCTGAGCTTTGAGGAGCCCACCGCGCCGCTTACCGTGGGCACCATCGACGAATTTATTGAGTATTATCTGGAGCGTCACCCGGAGGGCCGGGTGGACTATGTACACGATGAACCGGCTGTGCGCGCGCTGTGCAAGAAGGGGGCTGTGGCCTTCCTGATGCCGCCCTTTGCCAAGAGCGACCTGTTCAAGGGCGTTGTGATGGGCGGCGTGCTGCCCCGCAAGACCTTCAGCATGGGCCATGCGGAGGAAAAGCGCTATTATATCGAGTGCCGGAAAATTACGGAATAAACCCTCTCAGTCAAAACCTGACGGTTTTGCAAGCTCCCCCGAAGAGGGAGCTTTCGGGCTATGCCGGAACCCCATCTCTCTGCAAAAAAGCTCCCCCTTGGGGAGCTGGCGAACGGATGCGAGCCTGAGAGGGTTCCGGGGTAGAACGAACGATGGAAACGAATCATAGGAGAACCATGACATTTGAAGAACTGAATCTGTCCGCCCCGCTTCTGCGCGCTGTGCAGGAGGCAGGCTATGAGACCCCGTCGCCCATTCAGGCAGCGGCCATCCCGCCGGTGCTGTCCGGCCGGGATCTGATGGGCTGTGCCCAGACCGGCACCGGCAAGACGGCCGCCTTTGCGCTGCCCATGCTGGATCGCCTCACTGCCAACCTGCCCCGCCGCAAGGGGGCCGTCCGCGCGCTGATCCTGACCCCCACCCGGGAGCTTGCCTTGCAGATCGGCGAGAGCTTTGACGCCTACGGCAAGTACCTGAACCTGCGCAGCACCGTGATCTTTGGCGGTGTGGGCCAGGCCCCGCAGGTGGAGGCCCTGAAAAAGGGCGTGGACATCCTTGTGGCCTGCCCGGGCCGCTTGAATGACCTGATCGGGCAGGGCTTTATCGACCTGTCGGATCTGGAGATCTTTGTGCTGGACGAAGCCGACCGTATGCTGGATATGGGCTTCGTGCACGATGTGAAGAAGGTGATCGCCAAGCTGCCCAAGGTGCGCCAGAACCTGATGTTCAGCGCCACCATGCCCGCCGAGATCGAGCAGCTGGCCGCCGGCATCCTGCGGGACCCGGCCTTTGTCAAGGTGGACCCGGTGTCCAGCACCGTGGACCGCATCCAGCAGAGCCTGTACCATGTGGAGAAGGGAAACAAGAAATTCCTGCTGCCCTGGCTCATCAAGAACCTGCAGCCCCCGGTGGTCAACGCGCTGGTGTTCAGCCGCACCAAGCACGGGGCCGACAAGATCGCAAGAGACCTCACCAAACAGGGCATCCCGGCGGCGGCCATCCACGGCAACAAGAGCCAGACCGCCCGCGTGACCGCACTGGAGGACTTCAAGGCCGGGAAGACCAGGGTACTGGTGGCCACCGACATCGCCGCCCGCGGCATCGACATCAGCGAGCTGTCCCATGTGTTCAACTACGACCTGCCCGAGGTGCCGGAGACCTATGTGCACCGCATTGGCCGCACGGCCCGTGCCGGAGCCGACGGCACCGCCGTCAGCTTCTGCGCCCCGGAGGAGCAGGAGTATCTGGCCGGCATCGAAAAGCTGAACCGCCGGAAGATCCCGGTGGTGTTCGGCCACCCGTGGGACGGCGTGCCCGCCCCGGTGCGCCCGGAGCCGCCCGTGCGCGGCAAAAAGCCCAAAGCTGCTCCCGAACAGGCCGGGAAGCAGCCGGAACAGCAGGCAAAGCCCGCGAAGGCGGCCGCCCCTGCAAAGCCTGAAAAAAAGGCTGCTGCCGTGCCCAAAGCGCAGGCAAAGCAGCCCGTAAAACCGGAAAAAGAGGAACGAACCATGGATGATCCCAAGCGTACTTCCGGCGGGCGCAGCAATGACCGCCGTTCCAACAATAACAACAACAGCCGCCCCCGCCGGGAGCAGAACGCCCCGGCCCGCGGCAGCAATGCCCAGCCCAAATTTGACCCGCACTTTGTGAGCGCCCCGGAGGCAACGCCGCTGCGCTCGGCCAGAAAGGCCCCGGCTGCTCCCGCTGCCCCGGCCATCAAGACCGCGCAGGGTGCTCAGGCCGTGCAGGGCCAGAATGCCCCGAACGGCGACCGCCGCAATGCAGGCCGCCGCAGCGACCGGAACACCCCGAATGACCGCAATGCCCGCCCGGCTGCAGCCGGTGGTGCAGGCCGTGCCCCGCGCAGTGAACGCAATGAGCGCACCGGCAGCCCCCGCAGTGCCGCCGGCGGCACAGGCCGCGCCCCCAAGGCCGACACCGGCCGCCGCAGCCGTCAGCCCGCTGCAAAGGACGAGGACCCGGGCCTTGTGCTCATCAGCCGCCGCCCGCCGCAGCAGAAGTTCACGAACTTTGAGGAGTACATGAACGCCCACGGCGGTGCCACCGCCCCCATTGAGGACCACAGCGACGAGGTATGAACCTGAACGAATTTGCCCCCTGGCAGTGCCCCCTGTGCGGCGCGCCGCTTGCCGGGGATGTGTCCCTGAAATGTGCCCGGAACCACAGCTTTGACCGTGCAAAAGAGGGCTACTGGCATCTGCTGCCGGTGCAGAGCATGCGCACCAAAGCCCCCGGAGACAGCAAAGAGATGGTGGCGGCTCGCCGCGCTTTCCTGAACGCCGGATATTACGGGATCTTCGGGCAGGCGGCGGGGGAGCTGTGCCTGGAATACGGCCAGCCTGCCGCCCCGGGTGCCGCACTGCATCTGCTGGATGCGGGCTGCGGCGAGGGCTGGTATGACCGCTGCATCGCGCAGCAGTTTGCCAAGGCGGGCAGGCCGCTGCAGCTGGCCGGGTTCGACATTGCCAAGCCTGCCGTGCGTCTGGCCGCCAAAGCACTGCCTGCCGCCCGGTACGCGGTGGCCTCCAGCTTCAGCCAGCCGGTGCGCACCGGCTGGGCCGACCTGCTGCTGAACTGCT